>Ga0194128_10001044_pt1 | contig 49190 bp, 44 predicted proteins | sample TA2KigCa65mmetaG_FD_148650 | JGI IMG/M metagenome (GOLD analysis project Ga0194128, IMG submission 148650) | Freshwater microbial communities from Lake Tanganyika, Tanzania - TA2015037 Kigoma Deep Cast 65m | ecosystem: Environmental > Aquatic > Freshwater > Lake | place: Tanzania: Lake...
TCTCGGGCGGGCCGCCCGCCTCGGGCAGCGGCACGCTCACCGTGATGGCGGGCGGGGAAGCCGCCGAGATCGAGCGCGCCCGGCCGCTGTTGGCCGATGTCGCAGGCCGCTTCACGCACATGGGGCCTTCCGGGGCCGGCATGGCCGCCAAGATGCTCAACCAGCTGATCGTGGGCGCAGGCCATGCCGTCATGGCCGAGGCGGTGGTGCTCGCCGAAGCCGCCGGGATCGACGCCGCGCGCCTGCCCGAGTGCCTGGCGGGCGGCCTTGCCGACAGTCCCCTTTTGCAAAAGCTGTATCCGCGGATGGTGAAGCGCGACTACGCGCCGCAGGGCTACGTGCGCCAGCTGCTCAAGGACCTCGAGATGGTGAACGAGTTCGCCGGTGCGCTGAAGGCGCCGACGCCGATGATGGGTGAAGCGCTGTCGCTGTACCGGATGCTCGCTCACCTCGGTCACACCGAACTGGATACGGCAGCGGTGCTCAAGCTCTATGAACGCTAGTTCTCCCGAGCCGATCGTCGATGCGCATCACCACCTGTGGCAGCTTTCGGGAGGGCCCTTGTACTACCCCTGGCTGCAGGATCCGCAGCCGCACGATTTCTTTCTCGGCGACTATGCGTCGCTGAAACGCGATTACCTGCCCGCCGACTATCGGCGCGACGCCGCCGCGCACCACGTCGTGAAGACGGTTCACGTGGAGGCCGAATGCGGCCGGGACCAGCAGGTCGCCGAAACGCGCTGGCTCAGCGAAATCAGCGCCCGCCACGGCATGCCGAGCGCCATCGTCGCTCACGCCTGGTTCCACACCGCGGGCGCCGAAGCGATCCTTGCGGAGCAGGCCAGTTTTCCGCTGGTCCGTGGCATCCGCTCCAAGCCCGCCGATGAAGCCATGATGCGCGACCCGAAATGGCTCGCGGGGCTGCGTCTGCTGAAGAAATTCGGCCTGTCGTGGGACCTGCGCGTCAAGACCTGGGAGCTCGAAGCGGCAGCGCAGGTGGCGCGCGGAATTCCGGACCTCCCCGTGGTGCTCAACCACACCGGCTTCCCCTGGGACCGCAGCAACGCGGGGCTCGAGCGGTGGCGGCGCGGGATGAAGGCGCTGGCCGCCTGCGAGCAGGTTTACTGCAAGCTGTCCTGCCTGTGCCTGCCAGAAGGCGCATGGGACTACGAGGGCAATCGCAGGATCGTGCTCGAAGCCATCGAGATCTTCGGCATCGATCGCTGCATGTTCGCGTCGAACTTCCCGGTGGACGGCCTGCGCGTCTCGTTTGCGCAGATGTTCCGGGATTTCAGGCGCATGACCGCGGAAATCTCCGCCGCAGACCGGCGCAGGCTGTTCTACGAGAACGCCGCCCGCTTCTACCGGATCTGAGGCTGTTACGGGGGCTGCGTCGTCAGCCCGCCGCCGTCGGCCATCAGGGCCGTCCCGGTCACATAGCTCGCCTCGTCGGAAGCGAGCCACAGGATCGGGTAGGCGATCTCGCGCGGCGACGCCCAGCGCCGCAGCAGGCAGCTGCGCGCGGCGATCGCCTCGATCTGTGCCCGCGTCTGGCCCGCCGCGGCAAAACGCTTTTCGTGGAACGGCGTCAGGGTGGCCCCGGGGCAGACCGCATTGACGCGCACGCCGTGGCGCGCCTCTTCGAACGCGAGCGTGCGCGTCATCGACACGATACCGGACTTGGTGACGTCGTACTGGCCCATGCCGGCGCGCGGAATGAAGGCGTGCATGGACGAGACGTTGACGATGCTGCCGCGGCCCGAGGCACGCAGCGCCGGCAGCGCCTCGCGGCTCAAATAGGCGTAGCTGAGCAGGTTGACCGCCAGGAGGCGCTCCCAGGTCTCGCGCTTGGCTTGCGCCAGCGGCTCGTAGGCGCGAATTCCGGCGTTGTTGACCAGCACGTCGATCCGGCCGAAGACGCGCTCCGTCTCCGCGACGATGTTCGCCGCCGACGCCTCCGCCCCGACATCGGCGACCACGTCGTGCACACGGGCCCCGGGCACGTCCTTGCGGATCGCCGCGCAGGCCGCCGCCATTGCGCCGGCGTCATGGTCCGCCAGCACCACGCTTGCGCCTTCCGCGCAGAACAGCCTGCCGGTCGCCGCGCCGATGCCCCCGGCGCCCCCCGTGACGATCGCCACCCTGCCCTCGAGCCGGCTCATGCACGCCCCCCGTTTCGCAGCCTGGCGAGGCGAAAGGCAACCATTTGCCACTTCACTGCCCGGTTACATCGATTATTATCCGGCCGGGAGAAGCGGCATGAACCAACTCGATTTCAAAGGAAAGACTGCGGTCGTCACCGGCGGCGCGCAGGGCATCGGCGCGGCGATCGTCAGGCGCCTGGAAGCCTCAGGCGCCAAGGTCGCGATCTGGGACCTGGACGGGCCCGGAAAGGTGGACGTCGCCGACCCTGCCTCGATTCTGGGCGCGTTGCAGAGCACGCTCGAGCAACTGGACAAGATCGACATCCTGGTCAACAACGCCGGCATTGCCGGCCCCACGGCGCCGGTCGTCGACTACCCCATCGATCAGTGGGAGCGGGTCATCCGGATCGACCTGACCGGCCCATTCCTGTGCTGCCGGGCGGTCGTGCCGCACATGGTGAAGGCGGGCTACGGGCGCATCGTCAACATCGCCTCGATCGCCGGCAAGGAGGGCAATCCGAACGCGGCGGCCTATGCCGCGGCCAAGGGCGGCCTGATCGCCTTCACCAAGGCGCTTGGCAAGGAACTGGCGCAATCCGGGGTGCTGGTGAACTGCCTGACGCCGGCCGCCGCGCAGACCGCGATCCTGAACCAGGTGACCCCCGAGTTCGCCAAGTTCATGCTGTCCAAGATTCCGATGGGCCGGTTCGTCAAGGTGGAGGAGATCGCCGCCATGGCCTGCTGGCTGGCCTCTGAGGATTGTTCCTTCGCAACCGGTGCCATCTTTGACATTTCAGGGGGAAGGGCAACTTACTAGTGAAAAAGAAAACCATTCCCCTGCGCAGCGTGCACTGGTTCGGCCGCCAGGACATCTACGGTTTCATCTACCGCAGCTGGACCAAGAACCGCGGCGTCCCGCAGGACCAGTTCGACGGCCGGCCGGTGATCGGCATCTGCAACACCTATTCCGAGCTGGTGCCGTGCAATTCGCACTTCCGGACGCTGGCCGAGCACGTCAAGGCGGGCGTGCTGGAGGCGGGCGGCTTCCCGCTGGAATTCCCGGTGATGTCGCTGGGCGAGACGCTATTGCGCCCCACCGCCATGCTCTACCGCAACCTCGCCTCGATGGACGTCGAGGAGTCGCTGCGCGCCAACCCGATCGACGGCACGGTGCTGCTGGTGGGCTGCGACAAGACCACGCCGTCGCTGCTGATGGGCGCCTCCTCGGTCGACCTGCCCACTATTGCGGTCTCCGGCGGCCCGATGCTCTCGGGCAAGTACCGCGGCACCGACATCGGCTCGGGGACGAATGTCTGGTCCATGTCCGAGGACCTGCGCGCCGGAAAGATCTCCCTCGAGGAGTTCCACGAGGCGGAGTCCTGCATGCACCGCTCGCACGGCCATTGCATGACCATGGGCACCGCCTCGACCATGGCCTCGATGGTCGAGTCCCTCGGCATCGGCATGCCGGGCAACGCGGCCTGGCCGGCGGTGGATGCGCGGCGCAACGTGCTCGCGCGCATGGCGGGCCGGCGCATCGTCCAGCTGGTCAAGGACAAGGTCAGCATCTCGAAGATCCTCACCAAGCCCGCGTTCGAGAACGCGATCCGCGCCTGCGCCGCGATCGGCGGCTCGACCAACGCGGTGATCCACCTCATCGCCATCGCGCGGCGCCTGGGCGTGGACCTGACGCTGGAGGACTGGGACCGCCTCGGGCGCGGCGTGCACACGCTCGTGAACCTCATGCCCAACGGCAAGTACCTGATGGAGGATTTCGCCTACGCCGGCGGTCTGCCCGCGGTGCTGCGCCAGCTGGGCGAGCACAAGCTGCTGCATCGCGACGTCCTCACGGTGAATGGCCTGACCATGTGGGACAACGTCAAGGACGCGCCCTGCCATAACACCGAGGTCATCACCCCGTTCAGGAAACCGTTCAAGAAGAACACCGGCATGGCCGTGCTGCGCGGCAACCTGTGCCCGGGCGGCGCCATCATCAAGCCCTCGGCGGCGACCCCCGGGCTGATGAAGCACCAGGGCCGCGCCGTGGTGTTCGAGAACATCGAGGACTTCCACAAGCGCATCGACGACCCGAAGCTGGACATCGACGAGAAGTGCATCATGGTGCTGAAGAACTGCGGGCCCAAGGGCTATCCCGGCATGGCCGAGGTGGGCAACATGCCGCTGCCGCCGAAGCTATTGAAGCGCGGCATCACCGACATGGTGAGGATTTCGGACGCGCGCATGAGCGGCACCGCCTACGGCACCGTCATCCTGCACATGGTCCCCGAAGCCGCCGCCGGCGGCCTGCTCGCGCTGGTGAAGAACGGCGACCTCATCGAGCTGGACGTGGCGAAGCGCAAACTGGAACTGAAGGTTTCGGCCGCCGAGATCGCCAAGCGCAGGAAGGCCTGGAAGAAGCCCAGGCCGCCGCTCGAGCGCGGCTACTGGCGCCTGTACTTCGACCATGTGCTGCAGGCGGACCAGGGCGCGGACCTGGATTTCCTCGCCGGCAAGTCCGGATCCTTCGTGCCCAGGGATAACCACTGACCCGCTCGGTGCCGTGAAGCTGCCCCGCGTCGGCATCACCATGGGCGACCCCGCCGGGGTCGGCCCGGAGGTGGTGATGAAGGCGCTGGCCGACCCGCGGGCCTACGAAGGCGCGCGCCCGCTGGTGATCGGCGACGCGAAGCGGCTGGAAAAGGCGGGGAGAATCGTCGGCGCCCGGGCGAAGGTGGCGCGCATCGCCGCGCCCGCCGAGGCAAAGTACACACCAGGCATGGTGGACTGCATCGACCTGGACCTCGTTGCCGATGACCTGCCTTTTGGCAAGACCTCCGCCGCCGCGGGTGAGGCCTCCTACCGCTATGTCGAGCGCGCCGTGAAGCTGACCCTCGCCGGCGAGCTGGACGCGGTCTGCACCGCGCCCATCAGCAAGGAGGCGATCAACGCCGCCGGCCACAAGTACCCCGGCCACACCGAGATGCTGGCCGAGATGACCGGCACGAAGGAAGTGTCGCTCACGCTGTTCTCGCCCAAGCTGCGCGTGATCCACGTCACCGCGCACATGGGCCTGCTGGAGGCCATCGCGCGCATCGACACGGCGCTGGTCTCCCGCACCATCGCCCGCGGCCGCGACCTGTTGAAACGAGCCGGCATCGCGCAGCCCCGCATCGGCGTCTGCGGCATCAATCCCCACGCCGGCGAAGGCGGCCTGTTCGGCCGCGGCGAGGAGGAAACGAAAATCGCGCCCGCGGTCGCGCAAGCGCGCGCCCTCGGCTGGAAGGTGGACGGCCCGCTGCCCGCGGATTCCCTCTTTTACCTCGCCGCCCGCGGCGACTACGACCTGGTGGTGGCCATGTACCACGACCAGGGCCACGGCCCGGTGAAGGCCCTGGGCCTGGAGCACGGCGTCAACATCACCGCCGGCCTGCCCATCGTGCGCACCTCGGTGGACCATGGCACCGCCTTCGACATCGCCGGCACCGGCAAGGCGGACCAGCAGAGCATGCTGGAGGCGATCAGGCAGGCAGCGCTGCTCTCGCGCAGCTAGCGCCGGGGCGGTAACATTGCCGCCATAGAAGAAATTGGGGACTTCCATGCTGCAGGCCGCCGACCTCACCATCCGACTGAGTCCTGACGACGATGTCGTCATTGCCCGGGTTGCGCTCGCCCCCGGCACCACGCTGGTGAAGGAAGGCAACCTCGCGGTCGCGGGAAAGGTACCGGCCGGCCACAAGGTCGCCGTGCGCGAAGTGAAGCAGGGCCAGCCGGTGCGCCGCTACAACCAGATCATCGGCTTCGCCACGCGCCACATCCGGCCCGGCGAGCACGTCCACGTGCAGAACCTCGCCATGGGCGCCGAGGGACCGCAAGGGTCCCGTCCCTTGCTCAGCGAGCGTGACTACGCGTTCTGCACCGAGGTCAAGCCGGTGGACTACCTGCAGCCGGCGGAGAGCTTCCAGGGCATCGTGCGCCCGGACGGCCGTGTGGCGACGCGCAACTACATCGGCATCCTCACCAGCGTCAACTGCTCGGCCACCGTCGCGCGCATGGTGGCCGACCATTTCCGCAACAACCTCGGCGACTACCCGAACGTGGACGGCGTGGTCGCGCTCACCCACAAGACCGGCTGCGGCATGGCCTCCGAGGGCGAAGGCATGACGCTGCTGCGCCGGACCATGACCGGCTACGCGCGGCACCCCAACTTCTTTTCGGTGCTCGGCATCGGCCTGGGATGCGAGGCGAACCAGATCCGGGTCTGGATGGACCGCGCCGGGCTGAAGTCCTCCGAGAAGCTCCAGGCCTTCACCATCCAGGACAAGGGCGGCACCACGAAGTCGGTTCGCGCCGGTATCGCGCGCGTGAAGGAACTGCTGCCGGAGGCCAACCGCGTCGCACGCCAGCCGGTCCCCGCGAGCCACCTCACCCTGGGCCTGGAATGCGGCGGCTCGGACGGCTACTCGGGCATCAGCGCCAACCCGGCGCTGGGCGCGGCCGCGGACCTGCTGGTGCGCCACGGCGGCACCGCGATCCTGTCCGAGACCCCGGAGATCTACGGCGCCGAGCACCTGCTCACGCGCCGCGCGGTGACGCGTGAGGTGGGCGAGAAGCTGTTGGCGCGTATCCGCTGGTGGGAGGACTACACCGCGCGCAACCGGATGGAGATGAACAACAACCCTTCGCCTGGCAACAAGGCTGGCGGCCTGACCACGATCCTCGAGAAGTCCCTCGGCGCCGCGGCCAAGGGCGGTACCTGCAACCTGGTCGATGTCTACGAGTTCGCCGAGACGGTCACCGCGCGGGGCTTGGTGTTCATGGACACGCCGGGCTACGACCCGGTGTCGGTCACAGGGCACGTAGCCGGCGGCGCCAACGTGGTGTGCTTCACCACCGGCCGCGGCTCGGTCTTCGGCTGCAAGCCGGCGCCCTCGCTGAAGCTCGCGACCAATACCGCGCTCTACCGGCACATGGAGGAGGACATGGACATCAATTGCGGCACCATCGTCGATGGCGAGGAAACCGTGGCCCAGGCGGGCGGGCGCATTTTCCGGCTGGTGCTGGAGACTGCATCCGGCAAGCGCTCCAAGTCCGAACTGCTCGGCTTCGGCGAGGACGAGTTCGCGCCCTGGGTGCTGGGCGCGACGATGTAGGGCTGGCCGCGGCGCGGAGCCTGCCGCTGCTCCTTGCCGGCGATTCTCCTTGCGATACCTGCCGCCGCTCCTGCCGCGAGCGACGGCAAGAAGCCTTCGGCCACGCTCAAGCGCTGCGCGCAGGACGGTTGCAGCATCCTCGCTTGGGTTTGCACGCGCCGAACTTCGAAGCACGGCGCCGACCCGGCGCCGGTGCGAGAATCCGGCGATGGCGAGATTCCACTACCAGGGTGAGCTGGCCTCCGGTGCCCGTGTCGAGTTGCCCGAGGAGATCGCGCGCCACCTGCGTGTGCTGCGGCTGCGGCCCGGCGAAGCCTTGGTCCTGTTCGACGGCCGCGGCGGGGAGTACCCGGCGCGACTGGTGCGGCAGGGGCGCCGCGCGCTGCTGGCGGAACTGGGCGAGCACGTCGCGCTCGAGCGCGAATCCCGGCTCCGGGTGACGCTGGCACAGGGCATTTCCTCGGGTGAGCGCATGGACCTCACGATCCAGAAGGCCGTTGAACTTGGCGTCGCCGCCATCCAGCCCCTGCTGGCCGGTAAATCCGTGGTGCGCCTGGAGGCCGGACGCGCCGCGGCCAAGGTTGCGCACTGGCGGCGCGTGGCCATCGCCGCCTGCGAGCAATGCGGCCGCAACCGCGTTCCCGCGGTGGCGGCGCCGCTCGGCGTTGCCGCGTACTGCGCTTCGCTCTGCGGCGAAGGCGTGCGCATCCTGCTCGACCCGGAGGGCGAGGCGACCCTGAGGGCCAGCGTCGCGCCAGATACCGTCGCCTTGACGCTGGCCGCCGGCCCCGAAGGCGGCTTCGAGGCCTTCGAGGACAAGCTGTTCAGGAGGGCCGGGTTCGCCGCGGTGCGGCTGGGTCCGCGGGTGCTGAGGACGGAGACCGCTGCGCCTGCCGCGCTGGCCGCGCTGGCCGCTCTTAGCGGGGAGTTCTAGGGGCGAGTCCCTCGCCGGTCAGGAACGGTTCGAGGGCGAGCCGGTCGCCGCGCTTCACCGCCTGCCCGTACTGCTGCTCGTCCCGGTCGCATAGGCCGCGACGCGCACGAACTGCTGCACCAGCGCGAGCACGTTGCCGAACAGGCGCCAGTCCTCGGCGTCCTCGGCCTCCTCGGCGCCAAGGGCTGGCGGGGCGGAATTTGACCGCCCCTCGCGGTGCCGTAGAATCGCCAATCAATTCAACGGCCAATGACCACGCTCTCGCACCCCGAGTTGTTCGTACGCTGGTTCCGCCAGGCCGCGCCCTATGTGCACGCCTTCCGCGGCCGCACCTTCGTCATCGGCTTGGGCGGCGGGATGATCGCCGAGCGGACGCGGTTCGCGAACTTCGTCCACGACCTCAACCTGCTCGCCGCGCTGGGCATTCGCCTGGTGCTGGTGCACGGGGCCCGGACGCAGATCGAAGCCGAGCTACGTGCCAAGGGACTGCGCTCGCGCTACGCCAAAGGCATGCGCATCACCGACGCGGCCTCGCTCACCGCGGTCAAGCACGCTGCGGGCGTGCTGCGCGTGGAGATCGAGGCGCTGCTGTCGCAGGGCCTGCCCAATTCGCCCATGGCGGGAGGCGCCATCCGCGTCGGATCGGGCAACTACCTCATCGCGCGCCCGATCGGCGTGTTGGACGGGGTGGATTTCCAGTTCACCGGCGCGGTGCGCAAGGTGGAAGCGGCCGCCATCGCGCGCCGGCTGGAAACCGGGGAAATCGTCCTTGTGCCGCACATCGGCTACTCGCCCACCGGCGAGGTGTTCAACCTGTCCTGGGAGGACGTGGCCGAGAGCGTGGCCATCGCGCTCAGGGCCGACAAGCTGCTGCTGCTGTCGGACCGCCTGCCGGAGAACCGCAGGGGCGAGCCGGTACACGAAATGACGGCGCGCGAGGCCGAGGCGCTGCTCAAGCTCAACCCGGAGCCCAGGGACCTGGCGCGGATCCTGCGCTGCGCGCTGCGGGCGCTCGCCGGCGGCGTCGGCCGCGCGCATATCGTCTGCCGCCGCAGCGACGGTGGCACGCTGCTGGAGTTGTTCACCCACTCCGGGGTCGGCACCATGATCACCGCCGATCCCGTGGAGCAGCTGCGCCCGGCCCGCATCGAGGACGCGGGGGGCATCATCGCGCTGATCGAGCCTCTGGAGGCCGACGGGACTCTCGTCAAGCGCAACCGGGAGCGGCTGGAGCAGGAGATCGGGAATTTCGAGGTCGTGGTGCACGACGGCGTGGTGGTCGGCTGCGCGGCGCTCTACCCGTACCCGGATTCGAAGGGGGCCGAGTTCGCCTGCCTGGCGGTGTCGCCCGACTATCGCGGCAGCGACTACGGCGAGCGGCTGCTCGGCGCCTGCGAAGCGCGCGCCAAGGCGAGGAAGATCCGGCGCATCTTCGCCCTCACCACCCGGGCGCAGCACTGGTTCCTCGACCAGGGCTTCGGCGAGGCGGGCGTGGACGCGCTGCCGGGGGAGCGCAAGGCGCTTTATAATTGGAAGCGCGGCTCCAAGATCTTCCTCAAACGACTCTAGGTATCGAACCCGATGGCGAGAATGGTGAAGTGCGTCAAGCTCGGCCGTGAGGCCGAGGGGCTGGATCGCCCGACTTATCCGGGCCCGCTCGGCCAGCGCATCTACGAAAACGTGTCCAAGGACGCCTGGGCGCAGTGGCTCAAGCACCAGACCATGCTGGTGAACGAGAACCGCCTGAACCTTGCCGACATCCGGGCGCGCAAGTACCTGGCCGAGCAGATGGAGAAGCACTTCTTCGGCGATGGCGCCGACGTGGCGCAGGGCTACGTCCCGCCCTCCAGCTGACGGCCGCCTAGCCTTTGCGCTTCAGCGTCTGCACCCCGCCCGGGGCGCCCAGCAGCAGCACATCCGCACCGCGCCGAGCGAACAGGCCGTTGGTGACCACGCCCGGGATCTGGTTCAGTTCGGCCTCCAGCGCCGGCGGATCGAGGATCGTCAGGCCGTGGCAGTCCAGGATCAGGTTACCGTTGTCGGTCTTGAAACCCTCGCGCAGCACCGGCTGAGCCTTTCGCTTCAGCATCTCGCGCCCGAGGTAGCTGCGCGCCATCGGGATCACCTCGATGGGCAGGGGAAATTTCCCCAGCACCGGCACCCGCTTGGAGGCGTCGCAGATGCAGACGAACTTTGCCGCCACCGCGGCGATGATCTTCTCGCGCGTGAGCGCCCCGCCGCCGCCCTTCACCATGTGCAGGTGCTCGGTGACCTCGTCGGCGCCGTCCACGTACACCGGCAGCTCGGCGACGCTGTTCAGGTCGAAGACGCGGATGCCGTGGCGCCTCAATCGCTCCGCGCTGGCTTCGGAAGCCGCCACCGCGCCCTCGATGCGGCCCTTGATGCTCGCCAGCGCGTCGATGAACAGGTTCACCGTGGAGCCGGAACCGACGCCGACCACCTTGTCCTCGACGACGTGCTTCAGCGCCTCCTGGGCGACCAGTCGCTTGAGTTCGTCCTGGGTCATGGAATGCAGCCTAGCATGGGCGCCTGATGTAACCGATCGGTTACATCGCAGCACCCTGCTGGCGGCGGTACACCGGCTGCGGCTGGGTGAACCAGGAATGCAGGATGTGGTGGACGAGGCGGTAGTTCTTCTGCTGGAAGCTGGCGTGCGAGATGCCGGGGGGACCGGAGTTCGGCCGCCACGTCCGCTCCGCGGTGGGCCACGTCGCGCCGCCGCGCGGCATCGCGGTGGAGATCAACGGGGAGTTCGAGCTCGCGCCCTAGCCCCGGGTCGCACCGCCAACGTAACCGATCGATTACATCCGGCGCCGCCCCGCGCCCTGCGCTAGCGCTTCTTCTGCGGCGGCAGGTCGGTGCAGCTGCCCTCGAACACCTCGGCGGCCATGCCGACGGATTCCGACACCGTGGGATGCGGGTGGATGGTCCTGCCCAGGTCCACCGCGTCCGACCCCATCTCGATGGCGTGCGCAATCTCGGCGATCAAGTCGCCCGCGCCGGTGCCCACGATGCCGCCGCCCGCGACGCGGTGCGTCTCGGCATCGAACAGCAGCTTGGTGAAGCCCTCGTCGCGCGCGTTGGCAATCGCTCGCCCGGAAGCGGCCCAGGGAAACTTGGCGACGCTGACCTTGGCGCCCTGCTTCTTCGCTTCGTCCTCGGTCAGGCCCACCCAGGCGATCTCCGGGTCGGTGTAGGCCACCGATGGGATGACGCGCGCGTCGAAGTGCGACTTCTTTCCGGCGGCGGCCTCCGCGGCAACGTGGCCCTCGTGCACCGCCTTGTGTGCCAGCATGGGCTGGCCGGCGATGTCGCCGATGGCGAAGATGTGCGGCACGTTGGTGCGCATCTGCGAGTCCACCGGGATGAAGCCGCGCTGGTCCACGTTCACGCCGGCCCTGCCGGCGCTGATGCTCCTGCCGTTCGGCACGCGGCCGACCGAGACCAGGATCATGTCGTAGACCGCAGCATTCGCCCCCTCAAAGGTGACGTGCAGGCCGTGCTTCTTCGCCTCGACCTTGGTGGCCTTGGTCTTCAGCATGACCCGATCGAAGCGCCTGGCGTTGTACTTCTGCCAGACCGACACCAGGTCGCGGTCCGCGCCCTGCATCAGGCCATCGAGCATCTCCACCACGTCCAGGCGCGTACCCAGCGTGGAGTACACCGTACCCATCTCCAGCCCGATGATGCCGCCGCCGATCACCAGCATGCTCTTGGGCTGGCTGCGCAGCTCGAGCGCCCCAGTGGAATCCACGATGCGCGGATCATCGGGCAGGAACGCGGGCTTGGAGGATTGTGATCCGGCGGCGATGATGGCCTGGGCAAAGCGGATCTTCTTCCCGCCGACCTCCAGCGTATGCGGGTCGGTGAACTGGCCGGCGCCCTGCAGCACCGTGACCTTGCGCGCCTTGGCCATGCCCGCCAGGCCGGTGGTGAGCTTGCCCACCACTTTCTCCTTGAACGCGCGCAGCTTGGCCAGGTCCACCCTGGGTTCGCCGAAGCTGACGCCGTGCGCGGCGAGCCCGCGCGCGGCGTCCATGACGGCGGCGGTATGCAGCAGCGCCTTGGAGGGAATGCAGCCGACGTTGAGGCAGACCCCGCCGAGCACCGGGTAGCGCTCGACCAGCACCGTCCTCAATCCCAGGTCAGCTGCACGAAATGCCGCTGAATAGCCACCCGGCCCTGCTCCCAACACCACAACATCGAAATCAAACCCTGAAGCAACCGCCGCGGGGCTCGGCGCGGGAGACGGTGGGGCAGAAACCACGGCAGCAGCAGGCCTGTGGGAAGAAACCCCGGGAGAGGCTTCTTCCATGGTCAGGATGAGGGAGCCTTGGGATACCTTGTCGCCGACCTTGAGCCTGATCTGCTTCACCACGCCGGCCTGCGGCGCCGGGATCTCCATGGTTGCCTTGTCCGATTCCAGCGATATCAGCGACTGCTCCTTCGCCACCGCGTCGCCGGGCTTCACCAGGACCTCGATCACCTCGACGTCCTTGAAGTCGCCGATGTCTGGAACCTTGATGTCGACGGGGGCGGCCATCTACAGGAGCGTGCGCCGGATGTCGGCGAGGATCTTGGTGAGCTCGGTGGTGAAGCGGGCCGCCACCGCGCCGTCGATGACGCGGTGGTCGTAGGACAGCGACAGTGGCAGCATCAGGCGCGGGGCGAACTCCTTGCCGTTCCACACCGGGCGCATCGCGGAGCGGGAAACGCCCAGGATCGCCAGCTCCGGCGCGTTGATGATGGGGGTAAAGCAGGTGCCGCCGATGCCGCCCAGGCTCGAGATGGAGAAGGTGCCGCCCTGCATGTCGCCGGCCTTGAGCTTGCCGTCCTTGGCGACCCTGGAGATCTCGGCCAGCTCGCGCGCGAGGTCGAACACGCCCTTCCTGTCCGCGTCGCGCACCACCGGCACCACCAGGCCGCCGGGGGTGTCCACGGCAACGCCGATGTGGAAATAATTCTTGATGACCAGGCTCTCGCCCGACTTGTCCAGCGAGGCGTTGAACTGGGGGTATTTGCGCAACGCGGTGACGCAAGCCTTGATCATGAAGGCGAGCAGGGTGAGCTTGAAGCCGTTCTTCTCGGTCTCGACGGTCTGGCTCTTGCGGAAGGCCTCCAGGTCCGTGATGTCGGCCTCGTCGAACTGGGTGACGTGCGGGATGGAGACCCAGTTGCGGTGCAGGTAGGGGCCGGAGAGCTTCTGGATGCGCGACAGGGGCTTCACCTCGACCGGGCCGAACTTGGCGAAGTCCACCTCGGGCCAGGCCGGCAGGTTGAAGCCATGGCCGCCGCCGCCCTTGGCCGCGGGCGCCTGCGCCGCCGCGCCGGTCATCAAGCCCTTGACGAACCCCTGCACGTCCTGCTGCAGGATGCGGCCCTTGGCGCCGGTGCCCTTCACGCGCGCGAGGTCGACACCGAGCTCGCGGGCGAACTTGCGGACGGAGGGACTGGCGTGGGGAAGGGACGCAGTCGGATCTCTTGGCTCCAATGGAACCGGATCGGGCTTGATCGCTGCAACGGAGACACTTGGTACGACAGGTGGCGCTGAGGGGCTGGGCGCGGCAGCGGGCGGTATTGGTTTGGATGGTGCAGCAGGCCTATCGGGAAGGACAGAACTCTCTTCCATGGCGAGGATGAGGGAGCCCTGCGAAACCTTGTCGCCGACCTTGATCTTGATCTCCTTGACCACGCCCGCCTCCGGCGAGGGGATTTCCATCGTCGCCTTGTCGGACTCGAGTGAAATCAGGGACTGCTCTTTCGCCACCGTGTCGCCCGGCTTGACCAGGATCTCGATGACCTCAACGTCCTTGAAGTCGCCGATGTCGGGTACCTGGACCTCTTTCATACCGTGGCCGGGTCCGGTTTGTCGGGATTTATGCCGTATTTCCTGATTGCGTCCGCCACGGCCTTCGCCTTGCCTTGGCCGGATTCCTCCAGCGCCTTGAGCGCGGCGGCGACGACGAAGTGGCGGTTGACCTCGAAGAAGTAGCGCAGCTTTGCGCGCGAGTCAGAGCGGCCGAAGCCATCGGTGCCGAGGACGCGGCAGGTGCGGCCCCCAGGCAGGAACGGGCGGATCTGGTCGGCGAACACCTTCATGTAGTCGGTGGCCGCGACCACCGGGCCGGGATGCTTCTCCAGGCACTGCGCGATCCAGGGCACGCGGGGCTTGGCCTCCGGATGCAGCAGGTTCCAGCGGTCCGCGGCGAGGCCGTCGCGGCGCAGTTCGTTGAAGCTGGTGGCGCTCCAGACATCCGCCGCGATGTCCCAGTCCTTCTCCAGCAGCCCGGCGGCGGCCTCGACTTCGCGCAGGATGGTGCCGCTGCCCATCAACTGCACGCGCGTCTTGGCCTTGGATTTCGACGGGCGCAGCAGGTACAGGCCCTTGAGGATGCCCTCCTCGCTGCCGGGAACGAGCGCCGGGTGCTCGTAGTTCTCGTTCATCAGGGTGATGTAGTAGTACACATCCTCCTGGTTGGTGACCATGCGCCGCAGGCCGTCCTGGATGATCACCGCCAGCTCGTGGCCGTAGGCCGGGTCGTAGGAGACGCAGTTCGGAATCGCCGAGGCGAGCACCTGCGAGTGGCCGTCCTCGTGCTGCAGGCCCTCGCCGTTGAGCGTGGTCCGGCCGGCGGTGGCGCCGAGGAGAAAACCGCGCGCGCGCTGGTCGGCCGCCGCCCAGGCGAGGTCGCCGATGCGCTGCAGGCCGAACATGGAATAGAAGATGTAGAACGGGATCGTGACCTGGTTGGAATGGCTGTAGGCAGTCGCGGCCGCGATCCAGGAGGACATGGCGCCCGCTTCGTTGATGCCTTCCTCGAGGATCTGCCCCCCCTTGTCCTCGCGGTAGTACATCACCTGGTCCTTGTCCACCGGCTCGTACTTCTGCCCTTCGGGCGCGAAGATGCCCAGCTGCCGGAACATGCCTTCCATGCCGAAGGTGCGCGCCTCGTCGGGCACGATCGGCACGATGCGCTTGCCCAGATCCTTGTCGCGCACCAGGGCCGTCAGGATGCGCATGAAGGCCATGGTGGTGGAGATCTCGCGCCCCGCCCCCGAGCCCTTCAGCACCTGGTCGAAGGCCGCCAGCGGCGGCACCGCGGGGGTCAGGTCCGCCTTCGGACGTCGCTGCGGGTAGAAGCCGCCCAGCGCCTCGCGGCGGGCGTGCAGGTACTTCATCTCCGGCGAGTCGGCGGGCGGGATATAGAACGGCAGCTGCTCCAGCTGGTCGTCCGGGATCGGGATGTTGAAGCGGTCGCGCATCTCGCGGATGGTCGCGAGGTCGACCTTCTTCAGCTGGTGCGTCGGGTTCTTGGCCTGGCCCTGTTTGCCCAGCCCGTAGCCCTTGATGGTCTTGGCGAGGATCACCGTGGGCTGGCCCTTGTGCTTCACCGCCGCGGCATAGGCCGCGTAGATCTTGTGCGGGTCGTGGCCGCCGCGGTTCAGGCGCCAGATGTCCTCGTCGGTCATGCGCGACACCATTTCCAGCACCTTCGGGTCCTTGCCGAAGAAGTGCTTGCGCACGAAGGCGCCGTCGTTCGCCTTGTAGTTCTGGTACTCGCCGTCGACGGTGTCCTCCATGATCCTGCGCAGGCGGCCTTCCGTGTCGCGCGCCAGCAGCGCGTCCCAGTAGCCGCCCCAGATCAGCTTGATCACGTTCCAGCCCGAGCCGCGGAACTCGCCTTCGAGTTCCTGGATGATCTTGCCGTTGCCGCGCACCGGGCCGTCCAGGCGCTGCAGGTTGCAGTTGACGATGAAGATCAGGTTGTCCAGCCGCTCGCGCGCCGCCATGCTGATGGCGCCCAGCGACTCGGGCTCGTCCATCTCGCCGTCGCCGCAGAACACCCACACCTTGCGGTTCTCGGTGTTGGCGTGGCCTCGTGCCTGCAGGTACTTGAGGTAGCGCGCCATGTAGATGGCCTGGATCGGCCCCAGGCCCATGGACACGGTGGGGAACTGCCAGAAATCCGGCATCAGCCAGGGATGCGGGTAGGACGACACGCCCTGCCCGTCCACCTCGCGGCGGAAGTTGAGTAGCTGGTCCTCGCTCATGCGGCCCTCGAGCAGCGCGCGCGCGTAGACCCCCGGCGAGGAGTGGCCCTGGAAGTAGACCAGGTCGCCGCCGTGGCCATCGTGGGGCGCGTGCCAGAAATGGTTCTGGCCGATGCCGAACAGCGTGCCCACCGAGGCGAAGCTGGCGATGTGGCCGCCCAGCTCGTCGTCGTTCTTGTTGGCGCGCGCCACCATCACCATCGCGTTCCAGCGGCAGAACGAGCGGATGCGCCCCTCCAGCGCGGCGTCCCCCGGCGAGCGCTCCTCCATGTGCAACGGGATGGTGTTCACATACGGTGTGTGCGGCGTGTAAGGCAGCGTCACTCCCGAGGTGCGCGCCTTCTCGGTGAGCTTTTCGATCAGGTAGTGGGCGCGCTCCGGGCCTTCGCGCTCGATGACCGCCTCCAGCGCCTCGAGCCACTCGCGCGTCTCCAGGCCATCGGGATCGTTGGCCGCAGGCTGCTGTCGGGTGTCGTCAAACGCGGCTGACATGGCTTGCTCCGGCAAGGGTTCCTGACCCGGACTTGTTCGATTCGGGGTGATTTATAGTATGCCATGCCCGCCAAGATCATCGACGGCAAGGCCGTTGCCGAATCCGTGCGCGCCGCGCTGCAAACCAGGGTCGCCGCGCTCGCCGCGCGCGGTATCCGCCCCGGCCTCGCCGCGATCCTTGCCGGTGCCGACCCGGCCTCGCGCCTCTACGTGCGCAACAAGGTGCGCGCCTGCGGGGAGGCCGGGCTGCATTCCGAGGTGCACGAATTTCCCGAACCCGCTTGCGAAAACGCACTGCGGGAACGCATTGCGAAACTCAATGGCGACCGGCGAATCCACGGCATCCTGGTGCAGCTGCCGCTGCCCGGAAAGCTCGATGCCAGCCGGGTGCTGGCGGCGATCGCCCCGGCCAAGGACGCCGACGGCTTTCACGCCGAGAGCCTCGGGGCGCTGGTGCAGGGCCGCCCCGGCTTCGTGCCCGGCACGCCCGCCGGGGTGATGGCGCTGATCGAGCATGCCGGCGTGCCGATCGCCGGGCGCCACGCTGTGATCGTCGGCCGCTCCACCATCGCCGGCAAGCCCGCGGCGCTGCTGCTCTTGCAAAGGGACGCCACCGTCACCATCTGCCATTCGAAGACGCCCGATCTGGCCGCGGTGACGCGGCAGGCGGACATCCTGGTGGCCGCGGCGGGGCGGGCGAAACTCATCACCGCCGGCATGGTCAAACCCGGAGCCTGCGTCATCGACGTCGGCATCAACCGCGGCGCCGACGGCAAGCTCGCCGGCGACGTGGATTTCGATTCGGTGCAGGATGTCGCCGGCTGGATCACGCCGGTGCCCGGCGGCGTCGGCCCGATGACCGTGGCCATGCTGCTGGTCAACACAGTTAAAGCGGCGGAGCAAACACTTGGCTGAAAGCGCGATGAGTCCCGCCGGCAACCCTCTGCTTGACTTCTCCGGCCTGCCGCGCTTGGCGGAGATCCGGCCGGAGCACGTTTCGCCGGCGGTGGACGAACTGCTCGCGCAGGCGCGCGCGGCGGTCGCCGCTGCGGAATCGGCCGCGCCGACCTGGGGGGCCTTCGTCGCGCCGCTGGAGGACGCGCACGAGCGTCTCGGCCGCGCCTGGGGCCAGGTCTCGCACCTGCACGGGGTCATGGACACCCCGCCCCTGCGCCAGGCCTACAACGCCAGCCTGCCGAAGATCTCGCAGTACTGGACCGAACTGGGCCAGAACCTGAAGCTGTTCGCGAAGTATCGCGAGCTGAAGGGCTCGCCGGCCTACGCCGGCCTGACCGCGGCGCGCCGCCGCGCGCTCGACAATGCGCTGCGCGACTTCAAGCTCTCCGGCGCCGAACTGGATGCGGCGAAGAAGCCGCGCTTCGCCGCCATCCAGGAGGAACTGGCGAAGCTGGGGGCGAAGTTCTCGGAGAACCTGCTGGACGCCACCAACGACTGGACCCTCGTCGTCGAGGACGAGAGGCGGCTTGCGGGCATCCCCGCGGACGTGCGGCAGGCGGCGCGCGAGGCCGCGCAGAAGGACGCAAAGGCGGGCTGGAAGCTCACCCTGCACATGCCCTGCTACTTCCCGGCGCTGCAGTACGCGGAGGACCGCGCACTGCGCGAGACGCTGTACCGCGCCAGCGCCACGCGCGCCTCGGAGTTCGGCAAGCCGGAATGGGACAACACCTCGCTCATCACGCGCATCCTGGCGCTGCGCCGCGAGGCGGCGCGCCTGCTGGGCTACGCCAGCCACGCGGAGGTGTCGCTGGTGCCGAAGATGGCGCGCTCGCCGGCCGAGGTGCTGTCGTTCCTGCGCGACCTCGCCCGGCGCGCGCGGCCCTTCGCCGAGAAGGACGCCGCCGAGCTGCGTGCCTTCGCGCGCAAGGAACTCGGCATCGAGGATCTGCAGTCCTGGGACGTGGCCTTCGCCTCGGAGAAGCTGCGCGCAAAGCGCTACGCCTTCTCCGACCAGGAGCTGAAGCAGTACTTCCCGGAGGATGTCGCGCTGGCGGGGCTGTTCCGCCTCATCGAAACCATCTTCGGCCTGAGGATCTCCGAAGCGAAGGCGCCCGCCTGGCACCAGGAGGTGCGCTTCTGGGAGGCGCGCGACAGGGATGGCGCGCTGGTGGGGCAGTTCTATACCGACCTCTACGCGCGCGACACCAAGCGCGGCGGCGCCTGGATGGACGATGCCATCGGCCGTCGCCGCAAGGCCGCCGGCATACAGACGCCGGTGGCCTACCTCAACTGCAACTTCTCGCGTCCCGTGGGCGGCAAGCCCGCCCTGTTCTCCCACGACGAGGTGATCACCCTGTTCCACGAATCCGGCCACGGCCTGCACCACCTGCTGACCCGCGCCGAGGACCTCGCCGTCTCCGGGCTCAACGGCGTGGAGTGGGACGCGGTGGAACTGCCCAGCCAGTTCATGGAGAACTTCTGCTGGGAATGGGACGTGCTGACGGGCATGACGCGCCATGTCGATACCGGGGCGCCGCTAGCGCGTGCGCTGTTCGACAAGATGATCGCGGCGAAGAACTTCCAGTCGGGACTGGCGATGTTGCGGCAAGTGGAGTTCGCGCTGTTCGACATGCGCCTGCACGCCGAATTCGATCCCGCGGGCGCACATCCGCTACAGGACCTGCTGGACGAGGTGCGCCGCGAAGTGGCGGTGCTGGTGCCCCCGGCGTGGAACCGGTTCCAGAACAGCTTCTCGCACATCTTCGCCGGCGGCTACGCCGCGGGCTACTACAGCTACAAGTGGGCCGAGGTGCTCTCGGCCGACGCCTACGCTCTGTTCGAGGAAACACGCGCGCTGAAAGGCGCGCTCAATGCCGAGGCCGGCGCGCGTTTCCGCGACGAGGTGCTCGCGGTGGGCGGCACCCGCCCGGCGGCGGAATCGTTCCGTGCCTTCCGCGGCCGCGACCCCAGCATCGACGCCCTGCTGCGCCACAGCGGAATGATCCCCGCCTGAGCGCGATGCGGCTCGCGAGCTGGAACGTCAACTCGCTCAAGGTCCGCCTGCCGCAGCTCTCGGACTGGCTGGCGCAGGCGCGGCCGGAGGTGCTCTGCGTGCAGGAGACCAAGAGCGAGGATGCGAAGTTCCCCCGCGCCGCGATCGAGGCGCTCGGTTACCGCGTCGCCTTTTCCGGGCAAAAGACCTACAACGGCGTGGCCCTGCTGGCGAAGGCGCCGCTCGAGCTCCAAGACGTGGTGGCCGGCATCCCCGGCTTCGCCGACGAGCAAAAGCGCGTGCTCGCGGCATCGGCCTGCGGCATGCGCGTGATCTGCGTCTACTGTCCCAACGGGCAGGCCGTCGGCTCCGAGAAGTACGACTACAAGCTGCGCTGGTACGCGGCGCTGAAGGACTACCTCGCCGCCGAGTTGGCGCGCCGTCCGCTGCTCGCAGTGGCCGGCGACTTCAATGTCGCGCCCGAGGACCGGGACGTGCACGACCCCAAAGCCTGGAAAGGCCAGGTGCAGGTCTCGGAGCCCGAACGCGCCGCCTGGCGCGCGCTGCTCGCGCTGGGACTCAAGGACGCGTTCCGGCTGTTCGAGCAGCCGCAGAAGGCGTATTCGTGGTGGGACTATCGGATGCTGGCATTCCGGCGCAATGCCGGCCTGCGCATCGACCACATCCTGCTGTCGGCGCCGCTCTCGGCACGCTGCACCGCCAGTTCCGTGGACAAGGCGCCGAGAAAGCTCGAGCGCCCGTCGGACCACGCCCCCATCATCGCCGAGATCGCCCCTTAGGCGGCCATCCCCTTCTGCACGCCCGGGCGCGCGGACATGCGCTCGCGCCAGGCGTTCAGGTTGGCCATGCCCCCGGTGAGCGCCTTCCTCTGGTTCACCACCGGATAGAGCGCGATGTCGGCCACGGAAAACTCGTCGGCCAGGAACTCGCGCCCGGCGAGCCGAGCGTCCGCGTTGCGCAAGAAGTTGGTAAGCCGCGCCTTGAAGAAATCCGTGATCGGCGCGCTCTTCTCCGGCGCCGTGTTCTCCAGCGCGAAGATGACGCCGCTGTTGCCGGCGACATCGCTGCAGCCCATCATCATCCACTGCAGTGCGACGGCCTTGCGCGCGGGGTCCTTGGGCAGCAGGCGGCCGCTTTTTTCCGCGGCGTAGAGAAGGATCGCACCCGACTGCGCGAGCGAGAGGGGCTTGCCGCCGGGGCCGTTGGAGTCGGTGAGCGCCGGGATCTGGCCGGCGGGGTTGATCTTCAGGTACTCGGGCCTCTTGTGCTCGCCCTTGGACAGGTCCACCTTGTGGATCCTGTGCTCCAGGCCCGACTCGGCCATGCCCACCGCGGCGCGCAGGCCGTTGCCCGTGGCCCACATGTACAGCTCGATCATACCCGCTCCTTGTGATCCGGTTTTGGTTCGCGGATGATAACCGCTGGATGGAGCCCGCCGACAGCATCGCCCGCCTGGGTTTCGCGCGCTGGTACGAGCGCCGGCTGATCGAGGGCCATGCCTGGTTCGTGAGTTGCTTCCTGTGCATGATCGCCATCGCGGCATGCATGGAGGAGCTCAACCTGCGCGGCTCGCTGCCGCGGCTGGCGGTTTATGCCACGCTGGTGCTGGCTTCGGCCGCGCTCGCGGTGTACGCAGCGGTGCGCTACCACCGGATCCTCTCGGAAGCCGAACGCCTGGGCGAGCACGCCACCTGCGGCAACTGCGGCGCCTACGCGCGCTTCAAACTCTACTCGCCCACCATGGCCCGTTGCCGCCGCTGCGGCAACGAGTGGCGGCTGATCAACTAGTCGATCTTGCCCGGATCGACTTTCTAGTCGATCTTATCGTACGCGGGCAGCGTCAGGAACTCGACGTACTCGCCGGTGGTGATCGTCTCGAACAGCACCGCGGCCTCGTCGAGCTTGCCTTCGGCGCCGGCGGCCTTGGCCTTCGCGAGCTCGTCGCCGAGCAGGTCCCGGAACAGGTCCACGGTCACCTTGCGGCCGTCCTCCAGCGCGCCCATGGGCGAGCGGATCCACTGCCAGATCTGCGAGCGCGAGATCTCGGCGGTGGCGGCGTCCTCCATCAGGTTGAACACCGGCACGCAGCCGTTGCCGCCGAGCCAGGCGGCGACGTAGCGGATGCCCACCGCGATGTTGTTGCGCAGGCCGGCCTCGGTGATCGGCGCCGAGGGCTTGAAGTCGAGCAGGTCCTTGGCCGCCACGTTGACCTCGGGACGCTGCTTGCCGTACTGGTTGGGCTGCGGCATGTGCTGGTCGAACACCGCCTTGGCCACCGGCACCAGCGCCGGGTGCGCCACCCAGGTGCCGTCGCAGCCGTCGGTGACTTCGCGCAGCTTGTCCTGACGCACCTTCTCCAGCGCCGCCTCGTTGGCCGCCGGGTCGTTCTTGATCGGGATCTGCGCCGCCATGCCGCCCATCGCGGGCGCGCCGCGCTTGTGGCAGGTCTTCACCAGCGCCAGCGCATAGGCGCGCATGAAGGGCGCGGTCATCGTCACCTGCGAGCGGTCGGCGAGGCAAAACGCCGCGTTGGACCGGAACTTCTTGATGCAGGAGAAGATGTAGTCCCAGCGGCCGATGTTGAGGCCGGCGGAATGGTCCTTCAGCTCCCAGAGGATCTCGTCCATCTCGAAGGCGGCCACCACGGTCTCGATCAGGCAGGTGGCGCGGATGGTGCCGTGGGGAACGCCGAGCGCCTTCTGCGCGGCGGTGAAGATGTCGTTCCAGAGGCGCGCTTCCAGGTGCGACTCCATTTTCGGCAGGTAGAAGTACGGCCCCGAGCCGCGCGCCAGCAGCTCCTTCGCGTTGTGGAAGAAGTAGAGGGCGAAGTCGAAGATGCCGCCGGACACCGGCTGGCCGTCCACGGTGAGGTGCTTCTCGTCCAGGTGCCAGCCGCGCGGGCGCGGGATCAGCACCGCGGTCCTGTCGTTCAGCTTGTAGCTCTTGCCGCCGGCTTCGAGGGCGATGGTGCGGCGCACTGCATCGCGCAGGTTCACCTGTCCGTCGATCATGTTGAACCAGGTCGGGCAGTTGGCGTCCTCGAAGTCCGCCATGAAGGTGGAGGCGCCGCAGTTGAGCGCGTTGATCACCATCTTGCGGTCGGTGGGGCCGGTGATCTCGACCCGGCGGTCGAGCAGGTCCTTGGGCTGCGAGGCGATCCGCCACTCGGATTCGCGCACGCCCTTGGTCTGCGGCAGGAAGTCGGGCAGCCGGCCGGCGTCGAATTCCTTCTGCCGGGCGGCGCGCGCCGCAAGCAGCGCCTGCCGCCGCCCCTCGAATCGCTGGTGCAGCATCGCGACGAATCCGAGCGCTTGCGGGGTGAGGATCTCGGCGAACTGCGGCGTGAGCTTGCCCATCACCCGCGGCAGGGACGGTTGTTCTGCGATCAGCGTTGCGTTCATGGGGGCGGCTTTCCTGTTGTGGATCCTGCGGACCCGGCGCCTCCCGGGAGGCGGGAGCTATTATGCGGGCTTGGATTGGCAAATTTCACAGAAGAAATTTCACATTGTTAATTTCACCCTCTCCCGGCCCGGATCCCCGGGTAAGCTGCGCTGCGCGATTGCGGCGCGCCCTCGGGGGAGGGGGGGGTAGCCTACTTTCCCGCCCATCGGGTTCACATTTCACATTATGAAAACCGCTCACAACGTCCTGATCCTCGGCGCCTCCTACGGCTCGCTGCTCGCCACCAAGCTGGCGCTCGGGGGCCACAGCGCGAGGATGGTCTGCCTGCCCAACGAGGTCCAGCTGTTCAACCAGGCAGGGGCGATCGTGCGGCTTCCGGTCAAGGGCCGGGACGGGCTGGTGGAAGTCCGCTCGCGCGACCTGCCGGGCAAGCTCTCGGCTGCGGGCCCGGGCGAGGTCGCGCCGTTCGACTATGACCTGGTTGTGCTCGCCATGCAGGAGCCGCAGTACCGCTCCCCGGGCGTACGCGAGCTCATCCAGTCGGTCGCGACCTCCCGGGTGCCGTGCATGTCCATCATGAACATGCCGCCGCTGCCCTGCCTCGCGCGCATTCCGGGGGTGGATCCTGCCGCGTGCCGCGGCTGCTACGCCGATCCCACGGTGTGGGATGGCTTCGATCCGCAGCTCATGACGCTTTGCAGCCCCGACCCTCAGGCCTTCCGCCCGCCGGAGGAGCCGGTGAACGTGCTGCAGGTGCGCCTGCCGACCAACTTCAAGTCGGCGCGGTTTCCGTCCCAGGCCCACACCGCGATCCTGCGCCGGCTGGAGGCGGACATCGAGGCGGCGCGCTTTGAACTGGGCCGCGAGCGGATCGAGCTGCCGGTGAAGCTGAAGGTGCATGACTCGGTGTTCGTGCCGCTGGCGAAGTGGTCCATGCTGCTGGCGGGCAACTACCGCTGCGTCACCGCCGGCGGCATCCGCTCCATCAAGGAGGCCGTGCACGGCGACCTCGCCGCGTCGCGCGCGGTGTACGAGTGGGTGATGAAGCTATGCGTGTCGCTCGGCGCCAGCGAGAAGGACCTGGTGCCCTTCGACAAGTACGCGGCGGCAGCGCAGGGGCTCGCGGGCCCGTCGTCCGCCGCGCGCGCCCTCTACGCCGGCGCCCCCAACATCGAGCGCGTGGACCGGCTGGTGCAGGCGATCGCCAGGCAGAAGGGGCAGGGTCTCGCCGCGATCGACGAGACCGTCGCGCTGGTGGACGCCAAGCTGGAAGAAAACCGGAAAGCGAAAAAATAGGGACAGACCACGTTCACCGGCGCAGCCGGCCGCGAAAACGTGGCCTGTGCCTGTTTTCCCGCCTAGCCTTCGTCGGCGCCGCCGCCGATCCCGAGCTCCTGGATCTTTCGGCTGATGGTGTTGCGGCCCATGCCGAGCAGGTTGGCGGCCTCGGTGCGCCGGCCGCCGGTGCGCTCGAGCGCGCGCTCGATCAGCGCGCGTTCGAAGTCGCGCGACAGCTTGTCCAGAATCCCGGTTTCACCGCGCGCCAGGCGCCGCTCGACCTCCTTCGCCAGCACGGCCACCCAGTCCGACGTCGCCGCGGTGGCGTCCTCGGGTTCGCCGCGGAACTCCGCCGGCAGGTCGGTGACGCCGATCACCTGCCCAGGCGCCATCACCGTCAGCCAGTGGCACAGGTTCTCGAGCTGGCGGACGTTGCCGGGAAACTCCAGCTTGCCGAGGTGCGCGAGCACCTCCTCGGACAGGCGCTTGGGCTCCACGCCCAGCTGCCGCGCGCTGCGCGCCAGGAAATGCCGCGCCAGCGGGCCGATGTCCTCGCGCCGCTCCCGCATCGCCGGCAGCCGGATGCGGATGACGTTGAGGCGGTGGTAGAGGTCCTCGCGGAATAAGCCTTCGCGCACCCGCGCCTCGAGGTTCTGGTGGGTGGCGGCGATGACGCGCACGTTGGATTTCAGCTGCTGGTGGCCGCCGACGCGGTAGAACGTGCCGTCGGACAGCACGCGCAGCAGCCGGGTCTGCAGCTCCGCGGGCATGTCGCCGATCTCGTCGAGGAACAGGCTCCCGCCCTCGGCCTGCTCGAAGCGGCCGCGGCGCTGCGCCTGCGCGCCGGTGAAGGAGCCGCGCTCATGGCCGAACAGTTCCGACTCCAGCAGGTCCTTGGGCATGGCCGCGGTGTTGATGGCGACGAAGGGCTTGTGCGCCCGTGTGCTGTGACGGTGCAGCGCGCGCGCCACAAGCTCCTTTCCGGTGCCTGACTCGCCGGTGAGGAGCACCGTGGCGCTGGACTGCGACAGGCGGCCGATGGCGCGGAACACCTCCTGCATCGCTGCCGCCTGCCCGAGAATCTCGGGCTCCTCGGCGATCGGCTCCAGCGCCGCTTCCTCGCGCTGGCTCTCCGCGAACGCGCGGCGGATCAGTTCCACCGCCTGGTCGACGTCGAAGGGCTTGGGCAGGTACTCGTAGGCGCCGCCCTGGAACGCCGCCACCGCGGACTCCAGGTCGGAGTAGGCCGTCATCACGATCACCGGCACCGACGGAAACTTCTTCTTGACCACCTGCAGCAGCTCGATGCCCGAGGCGCCCGGCATGCGGATGTCGGACACCAGCACCTGCGGCGGCTCGCCACCGGCGAGCGCATCCAGCGCCTCCCGCGCCGAGGCGAAGGACTGGAAGGCCATGCCTTCGCGGCTGAGGGCTTTCTCGAACACCCAGCGTATGGAGCGATCGTCGTCGACAATCCAGACCGGTTTCATGGCAGCGGCAGCAGTAGGCTGAACACCGTGCGTCCCGGGCGGCTGTCGAACTCGACGATGCCGCCGTGGTTCTGCACGAACGTGTGGACCAGCGCAAGGCCGAGGCCGCTGCCGCCCTCCCGTCCCGACACCAGGGGATTGAAGACGCGATCGCGGATGTCCCCGGGAATGCCCGGTCCGTCATCGATCACTTGCAATTCCAATGCCAGCCTGGACAGGCGCCGGGCGATGGTCACCTGGCGGGCGACCCGGGTGCGCAGGACGATGGTGCCGCCCCGCTTGGCGTTGGCCTCGGACATCATGGCCTGGGCCGCGTTGCGCACCAGGTTGAGGACCAGCTGCACCAGCTGCTCCAGGTCACCGATCAGGTCCGGGATGCTGGGATCGTAGTCGCGCAGAAGGGACACCGACTCCGGGAACTCCGCCAGCACCAGGCTGCGCACCCGCTCCAGCACCTCGAGGATGCGCACAGGCGCGACGCGCACGATACGCTGGGGGATGAGCAGCTGGTCCATGAGCGCCTGCAGGCGATCGGCTTCCTTGATGATGACCTGGGTGTACTCGCGCAGCTCCGGGCGATCCAGTTCGCGCTCCAGCAGCTGGGCCGAGCCGCGCAGGCCGCCCAGCGGATTGCGGATCTCGTGCGCGAGATTGCGGATCAGCTGCCGGCTGGTCTCGCGCTGGTCCAGGCGCCGCTCCTCGCGTTCCACCCGCAGCTGCTCCTCCAGGGGGCGCAGTTCGGCCAGCAGGGGGCGCCGCGGCAGGTCCGTGCGCGTCACCAGGCAGGACAGCGGCAGGGATTCGCGGCCGGGGCGGAGGTAGCTCGCATGCTGGGCGCGGTAGTCCCAATGTGCCGACAACGCCTCGCGCAGCATCCCCTCGATCGCTTCGCTCTCGGCGAACAGGGCCTGGAACGGCTGGCCGACGATGGCCTTCGCGCCCGCGCCCAGCAGGTTCTCCGCCGCTGGGTTGGCATAGCGCAGAACGAAGTCCTCGTCGAGCAGCACGACCGCGGTGGCCAGGAGTTGCAGCCCGGAGAGCCCGGGTGTTGGTTCGGCCATGGGCCGTGGATCGGTGCCGGATGGAAAGGGGGCTTGCCGCTAGCGGCTGAGGTTGGCGATCTCGCGCTTCAGCGCTTCGAGGTTCTGCTCGTGCACCTCGACCGAGTCGCGGAACGGCTTCAGGCGCTCCAGCACGCGGGCAAAGTTCTTCTCCTCGCCGGTGCGGACCGCCTCCTGCTCGGCCAGCTTCTTGCGGGCGTCGGCGAGCATTGCCTGCTCCTGGACCAATTCCTTCTCCAGCGTCTCGCGCTGCTTGGATTTCGCCCAAGCGCGGTCGACAGCCGATTCCTTCGGGAAACCGGCCGGCGAGGGTGATTTCGCGGCCGGCTTGGGCGCGGCGCCAGCCGGCACGAAGATGATGCGTTCCGCGCAGTCCTTGCCTGCGGTGTCGTGCTTCTCGCTGGTGATGGTGACACGGCCGCTGGCGTCCTTGCAGTTCCACAGGGTCCGCACCACGGTGGTCTGGGCCGCCGCAGAGGTGAGGACCAACTGTGCCAGAACCAGTGCCGCACCATATCGGGTCATGGTCGGGACTTCACCTCAATGCAATGCGTTAAGTCTATGCCACGGATGGGATTTTGGCACATTCCAGAAAACAGCAAGGGCGGGGACTCCCCCGCCCTTGCCATAACGCACCGGCGGTGAAACGGTTGCCCGGCTAGGAGCTGTAGTACATGTCGAACTCGACCGGATGGGTGGTCATGCGGAACCGGGTGACTTCCTCGGACTTGAGCGCGATGTACGACTCGATGAAGTCGGCGTCGAACACCCCGCCCTTGGTGAGGAAGGCGTGGTCCCTCTTCAGGTTGTCCAGCGCCTCGTCCAGCGACGCGCACACCTGCGGCACCTTGCCGGCCTCTTCCGGCGGCAGGTGGTACAGGTCCTTGTCGATCGGGTCGCCCGGGTGGATCTTGTTCTGCACGCCGTCCAGGCCCGCCATCAGCATGGCCGAGAACGCAAGGTAGGCGTTGGCGGTCGGATCCGGGAAGCGCACCTCGACGCGGCGCGCCTTGGGGCTCGCCACGTAGGGAATGCGGCACGAGGCCGAGCGGTTCTTCGCCGAGTAGGCCAGGTTGATCGGTGCCTCGAAGCCCGGCACCAGCCGCTTGTAGGAGTTGGTGCCCGGGTTGGTGATGGCGTTCAACGCCTTGGCGTGCTTGATGATGCCGCCGATGTAGTGCAGCGCGAGCTCCGACAGCCCAGCGTAGCCGTTGCCGGCGAACAGGTTCTGCCCACCCTTCCACACCGACTGGTGCACGTGCATGCCCGAACCGTTGTCGCCGACCACGGGCTTGGGCATGAAGGTGGCCGTCTTGCCGTAGGACGAGGCGACGCTCCAGACCGTGTACTTTAGGATCTGCAGCCAGTCGGCGCGCTGCACCAGCGGGGCGAAGCGGGTGCCGATCTCGCACTGGCCCGGCGCCGCGACCTCGTGATGGTGTACCTCGACCTCCACGCCCTGCGCCTCGAGCGCGATGCACATGGCGTTGCGGATGTCCTGCAGCGTGTCGGCCGGAGGCACCGGGAAGTAGCCGCCCTTGACCGGCGCGCGGTGGCCCATGTTACCCGCCTCGTAGTCGATGCCGGTGGACCAGGGCGCCTCCTCGGACTTGATCTTCACCGAGGAGCCGGACATGTCCACGCTCCAGGTCACGCCGTCGAAGATGAAGAACTCGGGCTCGGGGCCGAAGTAGGCCACCTCACCGATGCCGGAGGACTTGAGGTAGGCCTCGGCGCGCTTGGCGATGCCGCGCGGGCAGCGGTTATAGGGCTTGCCGTCGGCGGGCTCGACCACGTCGCAGGTGATGTTGAGGACCGGCTCGTCGGTGAAGGGATCGATGCGCGCGGTGACCGGGTCCGGGTACAGCAGCATGTCGGAGGCCTGGATGCCCTTCCAGCCGGCGATGGACGAGCCGTCGAAGGCGTGGCCGTCGGTGAACTTGTCCTTGGTGAACTGCTTCGCCGGGACGGAGACGTGCTGCTCCTTGCCGCGGGTGTCGGTGAAGCGGATGTCGACGAACTTCACCTCCTTGTCCTTGATCATCTTCAATACGTCATCGGGCGTCATCGCCATTTCAACTCTCCGTTTGCGGTAATTGGACGGGCTTCAAATAACCATGCGGGCTGGGCTCCCGAGCCGGACCCCCAATGCTCCGCAGAACATCAGCAGAATCCATGCCAATCGCCCGGTCCTTGGCCAGCCCCTCTCCCGGCCAAGTCGGCACGATTTTACCGGAGGGGAATGCCCCCGGATGGTGCTGTATTCTGCGCTGCCGCACCGCCATGGTGCAATCCGCCTCGCAGCCTATAATTTCACCCTCCATGGATGACATCCGGCAAAGGGCCCGGGGGCGGGCGCTCCAGTTGAAGCTTCCCTACGCTGGAGCGGTCACCCCGGCCGAGGCCCATGCCCTCATGAAGGCGGGCGCCACGCTGGTGGACGTGCGGACCATGGCCGAGCGGCACTTCGTGGGCTCGGTTCCGGGGAGCCAGCCCATCGAATGGACCACCTACCCCAAGGGCGAGCGCAACCCGGCCTTCCTCGAGCAGCTCGAGGAAGCGGCGCCCAGGGATGTCCCGGTCCTGTTCCTGTGCCGCTCCGGCGTGCGCTCGCACCACGCGGCGATCGCTGCCACCGAGGCCGGCTGGAACGAGGCCTACAACATCCTGGAGGGCTTCGAGGGCGACAAGGACCCCGAGCAGCACCGCGGCAATGTCGGCGGCTGGCGCAAGGCCGGCCTGCCGTGGATCCAGAGCTAGCAAAACGTCGCCCGTCCCGGTTTTTCTAGCCAACGGTCCAGTCCACCCAGCCCAGCCACGCGGTGGCGAGCACCACCAGGCCGAAGGCGATGCGGTACCACGCGAAGGGCCGGAAATCGTGCGTGGCGACATAGCGCACCAGCCAGCGGATCACGAGGAAAGCCGACGCGAACGCCGCCGCGCCACCCACCGAGAACAGCGGCAGGTCCGCCGCGCTGAACAAGTCGCGATGCGACCACAGGTCGTAGGCGCCGGCGGCGATGAGGGTCGGCACCGCGAGGAAGAACGAGAACTCCGTCGCCGCCCGCCGTGACAGGCCGAACAGCATGCCGCCGATGATGGTCGCCCCCGAGCGCGAAGTGCCCGGGATGAGGGCGAAGCACTGCGCCAGGCCGACCTTGAGCGCGTCCAGCGCGGACATCGAGTCGACCGAATCGATGCGCGCCGCGCGCGGCGCGCGCTCCAGCCAGAGGATCACGAGGCCGCCGAAGATGAAGGCGAGCGCCACCGGCACCGGCTTGAACAGGTAGGCCTTGATGTAGGCGCCGAACGCGAGGCCGAGCGCCACCGCCGGGGTGAAGGCCATGGCAAGGTTGCGCCACAGTGCCAGGTCCACCTTGAGAAAGCGGGCGCGGTACTCCCACAGCACGGCAAGCATGGCGCCGGTCTGGATCGCGACGTAGAACACATTGAAGCGATCGCTCTCCATGCCCAGCAGGTCGCCGGCCAGGATCAGGTGGCCGGTGCTGGAGACGGGGAGGAACTCGGTGAGACCCTCGACCACGCCGAGGATCAGCGCATCGAGGAGGGTGGCTTCGCGCATCGGGCCGCGATGGTATCAGGCCTTCGACTGCTCGATGATGAAACGGTGCACCTCGTCCCAGAACAGCGGGTGGGTGTCGGTGCTGTTGTGCCCGGCGCCGGGGAGCAGCACCCGGCGCTTCGGTCCGCCCCAGGCCCTGAACAGCGCCTCCGCGTGCGCCGGAGGGATCACCTCGTCGCGCTCGGCGATGAGGGCCAGCAACGGCTGCTTCAAGCCCGGCGCGAGCAGGTCGGAGTCGAATCGGTGCCGCAGCATCCAGTCGACCGGCAAGTACCAGTAGTAGCGCTTCGCCACCGCGGCGAGGCTGTCGTAGGGCGCCGCCAGGATGAGCGCGCGCAGCGGCCGTTCAGCCGCGAGCCGCACCGCGACGCCGCTGCCCAGGCTGCGGCCGAACGCAAGGATGCGGGCCTTGTCCACCCCCGGCAGCGTCGCCGCGAGGTCGAACCATGCCAGCGCATCGGCGACCAGCGCCTTCTCGGACGGCGTACCTGCGCTCGAGCCGTAGCCGCGGTAGTCCACCAGCAGCCAGCCAACGCCGGGGGTCTCGCCGGCGCGGCCCAGCATCCAGGACACTTCCTCGGCATTGCCGCCGAAGTAGATCACCAGCGGGCCTTTTCCGGGCAGGTGCCAAGCGTGGAGCGGCGTGCCGTCGGCGGCGGCCAGCCGGATGCCGCTTGCGGCGGGATTCTGCTTCGCGATCTGCGCCCGCTGCGAGTCTGTCGTTGGCTGGCGGTAGAAAATCAGCCGGTCCTGCGCCATCCAGACCAACAGCGGCAGGCCGACCGCCGTCGCGAGCAGAATCTTCGCGGTCGCGGCGAGGAGGCCTTCGGGGATCACTGCTTGTGGTAGAGCTCGGCGCCCTTCTTCACGAACTCCACCGATTTCTCCTGCATCCCCTTCTCGACGTAGTCGCGCACGTCCTGGGTGATCTTCATCGAGCAGAAATGCGGCCCGCACATGGAGCAGAAGTGCGCCACCTTCATCGAGTCCTTGGGCAGGGTCTCGTCGTGGAAGTCCTTGGCGGTGTCCGGGTCCAGGCCCAGGTTGAACTGGTCCTGCCAGCGGAACTCGAAGCGCGCCTTGGACACCGCGTTGTCGCGGATCTGCGCCCCCGGATGGCCCTTGGCGAGGTCGGCGGCGTGGGCCGCGATCCTGTAGGCCATGATGCCGTCCTTGACGTCCTTCTTGTTGGGTAGCCCGAGGTGCTCCTTGGGCGTGACGTAGCACAGCATGGCGGTGCCATACCAGCCGATCTGCGCCGCGCCGATCGCGCTGGTGATGTGGTCGTAGCCCGGCGCGATGTCGGTGGTGAGCGGCCCCAGCGTGTAGAAGGGCGCCTCGTGGCACCAATCCAGCTGCAGGTCCATGTTCTCCTTGATGAGCTGCATCGGCACGTGACCCGGGCCCTCGATCATCACCTGCACGTCGTGCTTCCAGGCCACCTGCGTCAGCTCTCCCAGCGTCTTCAGCTCGGCCAACTGCGCCTCGTCATTGGCGTCGTAGCCCGAGCCGGGACGCAGGCCGTCGCCCAGCGAGAAGCTGACGTCGTAGGCTTTCATGATCTCGCAGATGTCCTCGAAACGCGTGTAGAGGAAGCTCTCCCGGTGGTGCGCGAGGCACCACTTGGCCATGATCGAGCCGCCGCGCGAGACGATGCCGGTCATACGCTTCGCGGTCATGGGCACGTAGCGCAGAAGGACGCCGGCGTGGATGGTGAAGTAGTCCACGCCCTGCTCGGCCTGCTCGATGAGCGTGTCGCGGTAGATCTCCCAGGTCAGTTCCTCCGCCTTGCCGTCCACCTTCTCGAGCGCCTGGTAGATGGGCACGGTGCCGATGGGCACCGGCGAATTGCGCAGGATCCACTCGCGCGTCTCGTGGATGTGCTTGCCGGTGGAGAGGTCCATCACCGTGTCCCCGCCCCAGCGGATCGCCCAGGTCATCTTCTCCACCTCCTCGGCGATGCCCGAGGACACCGCGGAATTGCCGATGTTGGCGTTGACCTTGACGAGGAAGTTCCGGCCGATGATCATCGGCTCGGATTCCGGGTGGTTGATGTTGGCCGGAATGATGGCCCTGCCCCGCGCGACCTCGCTGCGCACGAACTCCGGCGTGATCCGCTCCGGGATCGCGGCGCCGAAGGACTCGCCCTTGTGCTGCCGCATCAGCAGCTCCAGCATCTTCTCGCCGGTCTTGCCGGTGGCCCTGAGGCGCTCGATGTACTGCTCGCGCTGCAGGTTCTCGCGGATGGCGATGAACTCCATCTCGGGGGTGACAATGCCGCGGCGCGCGTAGTGCATCTGCGACACGTTCCTGCCGGCCTTGGCGCGGCGCGGCGCGCGCTTCAGGTTGAAGCGCAGATCGGCCAGCTTCGGATCCTGCAACCGCTCGACGCCGTAGGCCGACGAGGGCCCGGAGAGGACCTCGCTGTCGCCGCGCTCCTCGATCCACTTCTGGCGCAGCGGCGCGAGGCCCGAGCGGATGTCGATCTTCACCGCCGGGTCGGTGTAGGGCCCCGAACAGTCGTAGACGAACACCGGCGGGTTCGGTTCGCCGCCGAACATGGACGGCGTGTCGGCCTGCGACACCTCGCGCATCGGCACGCGCAGGTCCGGGCGCGAACCCGTCACGTAAACCCTGCGCGAGTTGGGAAGGGGCTTGACCGCCGCCTCGTCGACGTGGGCGGTGGCGGCCAGGAACTTGGGATTGGCGTTCATTTCGCTTCCTTCGGCGGCATGACCCGTATCAGGCCCATACGGGGGAGGGGCCCTGTATTCCCTCCAGGAGGGACTCTTTCACCCGCTCCCCGACCCCCGCAGGCAGGAGCCCTGCGCAAAGTGTGAATACTACCGCTGCACGGGGTTCTGGCGGTGCAGCATAATATCGGGTTCGCATGAACAGAAGCATGAACAGAACGCTGAGGACCGCGCTTTTTGCCGCCGCCGCGGCGGCGCTAGCCCTGGGCGGCTACGCTGCGATGCGCGCCAAGCAGCCGGCGCCCAAGTCCGCGTCGGCCGCCGCCGCGACGCCAGTGGCGGAGTTCCTGCAGGACGACCTGGTCATCGTCGCGCCTGCGGGCCTGGACCGCACGCTGCCGCTCACCGGGTCGCTGACCCCGTTCAACGAGGCCACCGTGAAAGCCAAGGTCGCCGGCGAGCTGGTCGCGGTCGCGGTGCGCGAAGGCGAGAGCGTGACGCAAGGGCAGGTCCTGGCGCGCGTGGATACCACCGAGGTGCAGGCGCGCGTGGCCGCGCGCCAGGCCGAGGTCGAGGCGGCGAAGGCGCAGCTGGTCTGGGCCGGAAAGAACCGCGACCAGCAGAAGGCGCTGCTCGACAAGGCCTTCATCTCCCAGAGCGCGTTCGACAACGTCCAGAGCAACTACGACGTCGCGGCGGCGAAGCTGCGCGCGGCGGAGGCCGAGCTGGTGGTGGCTAGCAAGTCGCTCGGCGACGCGGTGCTGGTGGCGCCCTTCGCCGGCATGGTGTCGCAGCGCCACGCCCAGCCCGGTGAGCGGGTGGCGCTGGACGCGCGCGTGGCGAGCGTGGTGGACCTTTCGCGCCTGCAGCTGGAGGCCGCGGTGCCGCCGGCGGCGATCGGCCAAGTGCGCGTCGGCCAGCCGCTCAGCTTGCGCGTCGAGGGCTTCGGCGAGCGCGAGTTCGCGGGCAGGATCGAGCGCATCAATCCCTCGGCCACGCCGGGCTCGCGCTCGATCAGCGTCTACGCCGTGATCGAGAACCGCGAGGGCGTGCTGCGCGGCGGCATGTTCGCGCAGGGCGCGCTGACGCTCGCCAAGGTGGACGGTGCGCTCGCCATTCCGGCCTCGGCGGTGCGCGAGGAGATCGGCCAGACCTTCGTCTACGCCATCGTGGAGGGTCTGGTGAAGCGCCGCAACGTCCGGATCGGCGCCGCCGATGCTGCGGGCCGGGTGCAGGTGATCGAGGGGCTCGCCGCCGGCGACCGCATCGTGCGCGTGAACCTGGGCTCGCTGCGCGAAGGCATGGCCGCGCGGCTGGCGGGCCCCGCGCCCTCCGCGGCCGCCAAGCCGTAGGCGCGCCCGATGTGGTTCACCCGGGTCAGCATCGCCAATCCGGTCTTCGCGACCATGATGATGGCCGCGCTGCTGGTGCTGGGCGCGTTCTCCTACTCGCGCCTGCCGGTGGAGCAGTTCCCCGACGTCAGCTTCCCGGTGGTGGTGGTGCAGACCGAGTATCCCGGGGCGTCGCCGGAGAACGTGGAAGAGGAGGTGACGCGCAAGGTCGAGGAATCGGTCAACACCATCAGCGGCATCAAGACGCTGTCGTCTCGCTCCTACGAGGGCCTGTCGGTGGTGATCGTGGAGTTCGACCTCAACATCGACCCCAAGCTCGCGGCCCAGGACGTGCGCGAGAAGATCGCCCTCATCCGCTCGGCCTTCCGCGACGAGATCAAGGAGCCGCGCGTCAGCCGCTTCAACCCGGATGATTTCCCGATCGTGTCGGTGGCGGTGCAGTCCTCCGGCCGCAGCCTGCGGGAGCTGACGACGCTCGCCGACCAGGTGATCAAGAAAAGGCTGGAGAACGTGGGCGGCGTCGGCCAGGCGACGCTGGTCGGGGGCGTCAAGCGCGAGATCAAGGTCTACCTCAACCTGGAGGCGATGGAGGCGCAGAAGGTGGGCGCCGACCAGGTGGTGCAGGCGCTGCGCACCGAGAACCAGGAGGTGCCCGCCGGCACCATTCTCAGCCCCGGCCAGGAAAGGATCGTCCAGCTGCGCGCGCGCCTCGCCGGGCCGGAGGACTTCCGCAACCTGATCGTGGCGCGCCGCGGCGCCGAGGGGCGCCGCCAGGCGGTGACGCTGGGCCAGATCGCCCAGATCGAGGACGGCCAGCAAGAGGAGGAGAACGCCGCGCTGGTCAACGGCCGGCGCGCGCTGTCCATCGACATCGTCAAGGCGCAGGGCGAGAACACCATCGGCGTGGTGGACGGCGTGCGCCGCGTGGCCGGGGAGCTGCAGGGCTTGCTGCCCTCCGACGTGAAGATCGACATCGTGCGCGATGCCTCCATCGGCATCCGCAACTCGGTGGCCGACGTCAAGAAGACCATGCTCGAGGGCGGCGCGCTCACCATCGCCATCGTGTTCCTGTTCCTCGCCTCCTGGCGCAGCACGGTGATCACCGGCCTCACCCTGCCGATCGCGCTCATCGGCACGTTCCTCTTCATCTACGCCTTCGGCTTCACGCTCAACGTGCTGACGCTGATGGCGCTGTCGCTCTCGGTGGGCCTGCTGATTGACGATGCCATCGTGGTGCGCGAGAACATCGTGCGCCACGTCGCCCTCGGCGCCGACCACCATGGCGCCGCGCTGGAGGGCACGCGCGAGATCGGCCTCGCGGTGCTCGCCACCACGCTGTGCATCGTGGCGGTGTTCCTGCCGGTGGGCTTCATGGGCGGCATCATCGGCCGCTTCTTCCACCAGTTCGGCCTCACCGTGGTCGCGGCGGTGCTGATCTCGATGTTCGTCTCCTTCACCCTGGACCCGATGCTGTCCTCGATCTGGCATGACCCGCAGGCCGAGGGCAAGTTCAGCCGCGATCCGCTGGGCCGGCTGCTGGCCTGGTTCCACGGCCTGATGGAGCGGGTATCGGAGCGCTACGAGCGGCTGCTCGCCTGGAGCCTCGCGCACCGCAAGTCGGTGCTGGCGCTCGCCGCCTGCAGCTTCCTCGCCAGCTTCCCGCTCATGAAGCTGGTGGGCTCGGAGTTCGTGCCCGAACCGGACCTCTCCGAGCTGCAGGTGCAGTTCAAGACCCCGGTCGGGGCGTCGCTCGCGCTGACGCAATCCAAGGCACAGCAGGCCGAGGCCGCGCTGCGCGAGTTCCCCGAGGTGCGCTACACCTACGCCACGGTCAACACCGGCTTCGTGCAGGGCAAGAACCGGGTCAACATCTTCGTCCAGCTAATACCGAGAAAAGAGCGCTCTCGGTCTCAGAACGATCTAACCAAGCCGATGCGCGAGCGCCTCGCGCGCATCGCCGGCATCGAGCTGCAGCAGATCGGCGCCTACAAATCGGTCTCCAGCGGCAAGCCGCTGCAGGTGTCGATTCTGGGCCAGGAGCGCAAGGTGCTGGCCGAAATCGCCCAGAAGGTGATGGCCGAATTGCGCGAAGTGCCCGGCGCCGTGGACGCGGAGTCGAGCGACGAGGCCGCCAAGCCGCAGCTCACCGTGTCGCTCAAGCGGGAACTGGCCAGCGACCTGGGTATCGGCGCGGGCCAGGTCGCCGCCACGCTGCGGCCGCTGCTCGCCGGCCAGGCGGTGGGCAACTGGAAGGGGCCGGACGACCAGTACTACGACGTCCAGGTGCGCCTGTCGCGCCCCGACCGCGCGCGCGCCGAGGACCTGGCGCGGGTGCCGCTCGCCTCGACCCAGTCGGACGCCAACGGCGCGCCCCGGATGGTCAAGCTCGCCGAGATCGCGACCATCGCCCCGGGCAGCGGCCCGCAGCAGATCAACCGCAAGGAGCAGCTGCGCGAGGTGCTGATCACCGCAAACGTCTACAACCGCGCCGCCGGCGACGCCGCGGCCGACTTGCGCGCGCGCCTGGACCGGATCCCGCTGCCGCCGGGCTACCGGTTCACGATGGGCGGCTCGTCCAAGGACATCCAGGAATCGATGTACTTCGCCGGCCAGGCCCTCGCCCTGGGGGTGGTGTTCATCTACCTGATCCTCGCCTCGCAGTTCGGCAGCTTCATCCAGCCGGTGGCGATCATGATGTCGCTGCCGCTCGCGCTGATCGGCGTGGTGCTGGCGCTGCTCGCGGCGCGCTCCACGCTCAACATCTTCTCCATCATCGGCTTCATCATGCTGATGGGCCTGGTGACCAAGAACGCCATCCTGCTGGTGGACTTCGTCAACCTGGAGCGTCGCCTGGGCAAGGCGCGCCGCGAGGCGGTGCTGGCGGCCGGGCGGATACGCCTGAGGCCCATCCTGATGACCACGCTGGCGATGATCTTCGGCATGATCCCGCTCGCGCTCGGCCTGGGCGAGGGCGGCGAGCAGCGCTCGCCCATGGGCCAGGCGGTCATCGGCGGGGTCATGGCCTCGGGCCTGCTGACTTTGGTGGTGGTGCCGGTGATCTACACCTATCTGGACGACCTTGCCGCTTGGGCGAAGCGCTTTGGTAAGATGGCGCCCTCCCCGGAAACACCGGCCTAACGCCTTACGACCGCAGAGACGTTGCGCAGAGTTTTCTCCATGAACCTGGAACAGGCCCGCAGCAACATGGTCGAGCAGCAGATCCGCACCTGGCAGGTGCTGGACCAGGACGTGCTCGACCTGCTGTACGTGGTGCCGCGCGAGGATTTCGTGCCCGCCGCGTACCGCAACCTCGCCTTCAGCGACATGGAGGCGCCTCTGGAGGGGACCGCCGGCGGCGAGCGCATGTGGGCGCCGAAGATGGAAGCGCGCGTGCTGCAGGAGCTGGCGCCGCGGCGCACCGAGCGCGCGCTGGAGGTGGGCACCGGCAGCGGCTACCTGACCGCGCTGCTCGCGCACCGGGCCGCGCACGTGACCTCGCTGGAGATCAAGCCCGCGCTGGCCGCGTTCGGCCGCGCCAACCTCGAGCGCCACGGCGCCGAGAACGTCACGCTGCTGGTGGCCGACGGCGCGCGCGGGACCTCGCCGGAATTCCGTTCCCAGGCGCCGTGGGACCTGATCGTGCTCACGGGCTCGGTACCGGTGCTGCCCGGGGCGCTGCTCGAGAGCCTTGCCCCGGGAGGCCGCCTGTTTGCAGTGGTCGGCGAGGCCCCGGTGATGAGCGCGCGCCTGGTGACCTGCATCGCCTCCGGCGCGCACCGCAGCGTGGACCTGTTCGAAACCGTGATCGCGCCCCTCGCCAACTGCAAGCAGCCGCCGCGGTTCCGCTTCTAGCGAGATGAAGAACCTGGATCCCGCGACGCTCGCGGCCTGGCTCGCCGACACCGGCCGCGGCAAGCCGGTGCTGCTGGACGTGCGCGAGCCCTGGGAATACGACACCTGCCGGATCGAGGGTTCGCGGCTGGTGCCGCTGCGGGAACTGCCGGCTCGCGCCGCCGAGTACGACCCGCAGGCACAGACCGTGATGATCTGCCACCACGGCGGCCGCAGCCTGCAGGCGGCGATGTTCCTTGAACGCCAGGGGTTCGCGCGCGTCTACAACCTGGCCGGCGGCGTCGCTGCGTGGTCGCGCAGCGTGGACCCCTCGATGCCACAGTACTGAGGCGCAGTTCCGACGGAGCGACACCGATGCAACGCCGAAAGATCTTGCTGGTTGCCCTGCTCACCGCGGCGCTGCCGCTGCCGGCCGCCGCGCAGAGCCTGATGCAGGTGTATCAGTACGCCAAGGGGCATGACGCGCAGTTCGCCGCCGCGCGCCACGCCCTTAGCGCCGGGCTGGAGAAGCTGCCGCAGGGCCGCGCCCTGAATCTGCCCACGCTCAACCTGTCGGCCAACACCACCGCGACGCGCATCGACTCCGAGCCCAAGAGGGGCTCTGCCCCGGCGCCGTTCGTGCGCGACGTCCGCGCCTTCGGCTACACGCTGTCGTTCTCGCAGCCGATCTACCGCAGGCAGAACGCGATCCAGTACGACCAGGCCGGGTACCAGGTGAAGCAGGCGGAGGCGGCCTTCGGCCTCGCGGCCCAGGACCTGATCGTTCGCACCGCCCAGGCCTACTTCGACGTGCTCGCCTCGCAGGACACGCTCGCGCTGGTGCGCGCGCAAAAGACCGCCATCGCCGAGCAGCTGGCGCAGGCCAGGCGCAACTTCGAGGTCGGCACCGCCACCATCACCGACACCCACGAGGCGCAGGCGCGCTTCGATCTGTCGGCGGCGCAGGAGATCGCGGCGCAGAACGACCTTGAGAACAAGCGCCGCGCGCTGCAGCAGATCACCGGCAAAGAGTACGGTACCCTCAAGCCGCTGCGCCCGCAGGTGAAGCTCACCCCGCCCAACCCGGCGAACATGCAGTCCTGGGTCGAGCTGGCCGAGAAGCAGAGCTACACCGTGCAGGCGCAGGAGGCGGTCACCGAGATCGCCAGCCTAGAGGCCAAGCGCCATACCGCGGCGCACCATCCCACCCTGGACCTGGTGGCCAGCTACGGCTACAACTCGCAGACCGGATCGAGCACATCGGCGCTGGGCACCAACGTCGGCACCGGCGTGCTGGGGCTGCAATTCGCCGTGCCGCTGTACGCCGGAGGCTCGCTCAACTCGCGCCAGCGCGAAGCGGCGGCCAACTACGAGAAGTCCAGGCAGGAGCTGGAGAACGCGCGCCGCTCGGTGGCGCTTAGCGCGCGCCAGTCCTATCTCTCCGTGCTCAACGGCGTCGCCCAGGTGGGGGCGCTGGAGCAGGCGCTGGTGTCCTCGCAGAGCGCGCTGGATTCCAACAAGCTGGGCTACGAGGTCGGCGTGCGCATCAACATCGACGTCCTGAACGCGCAGCAGCAGCTCTTTTCCACCCGCCGCGACCTCGCGGTGGCGCGCTACAACACCATCACCAGCCACCTGCGCCTGAAGTCCGCCGCCGGCAGCCTCAAGGAAGAGGACCTCGAGGAGATCAACAAGGCCCTTGAGCCCTAGATATCAGGGACGGACCACGATTTACTTCAACAGGCGCAGGCAGGCGGCGAGCTGGCGGGCGGTGGCGCCGCGGTGGGCCTGGCACAGCGCAAGGCCGGCCCCGGACATGGCGCGGCGCCGGGCGGGATCCTCCAGCAGGGCGAGCGCCTCGCGGATCGCGCCGGCGGGATCAGCGGCCTGCACCGCGGCACCCGCATCCAGCGCCATGCGCGTCGCTTCCGCGAAGTTGTACATGTGCGGACCCAGCACCACCGGCGCGCCTGCGGCGCAGGCCTCGATCAGATTCTGGCCGCCCAGCGGGGCGAAGGAGCCGCCGATCACCGCCACGTCCGCGGCAGCGTAGTAGAAATCCATCTCGCCCAGCGTGTCACCGAGCAGCACACCCTTTCCGGGCACGGCGGCCAGGCTGCGCCGCGCCACCTCGAGGCCGCGCGCAGAGAGCAGCTGCGCCACCTCGTCGAAGCGCCGCGGGTGCCGCGGCACCACCAGCAACCGCATGTCCGCCGGAATCGCGCCCAGCGCATCGAGCAGCATCGCCTCCTCGCCCCCGCGGGTGCTGGCGAGGAGCAGCGTCCGGCAGCCGAGCGCCGCGCGCAACGCCCTGCCCGCGGCAAGCCGCCCCTCGTCCGGGGCGGCATCGAACTTCAGGTTGCCGGTGACCGCCACCCCGTGCGCGCCCGCGGCCCGCAGGCGCGCGGCATCGGCCTCGCTCTGCGCGCAGACCGCCGACAGCGCGGCGAACGCCGGGCGCGATAATCCATCCCAGCGCGCATAGCCGCGCGCCGATTTCTCAGACAGGCGCGCATTGGCGAGCAGGAGCGGCACGCCGGACTGGCGGCAGGACGCAACCAGGTTCGGCCACACCTCGGTCTCCACCAGCACGCCGAGCCGCGGCCGCCAGTGCTCCAGGAACCGGCGCACCGCGCCCGGCAGGTCCCAGGGCAGCCAGGCGAGACGCACGCTCTCCCCGAGCAGCGTCTTCAGCGTCTCCCGTCCCGCCGCAGTGGTGCAGGTGACCAGGATCTCGCAGCCCTCCAGCGCCTGCATCAACGCGCGCACCAGCGGCGCCGAGGCACGCGCCTCGCCCACCGACGCCGCGTGCACCCAGATCACCGGCTTGTCCGGTGTGTCGCGATAGGTGCCGAAGCGCTCGCGAATCCACCGCCGGTAAAGCGGCTCGGCGCGCCCGCGCCACCACAGGCGCGCGAGCGCGAGCGGCAGCGCGGCGCGCAGCATGAGCGTATACAGCGCACGCTGCATCAGGGCAGCACCCCGAATCCAACCAGCGCCGCCAGCGCCTCCGAGGGCGCCGGCGCCAACCCTGCCGTGCCCAGGTTGCTCACCGTCGTTCCGGCGTGCAGCCCGGTCAGCCCGGGGTCCGAACCGCAGTAGATCCCCAGCGTCGGGCGGCCCAGCGCCGCCGCAAGGTGCGTCAGGCCCGTATCCACGCCGACAACGAAGCGGGCCGCCTGCGCCAGCCGCGCGAGCTCGCTCAGCGTCATGCGCCGCGGCACCACGGCGCGCGGGATGGCGGTGGCGATGCGCGTGCAGCGATGGCGCTCCTGCTCGCTGCCCCAGGGCAGCACGCAGTGGACTCCCCCGGCCGCGACCGCCACGCCCAGCGCGCGCCAGTGCTCCTCGGGCCAGAGCTTGTCGGCGCGGCTGCTCATGGTGAGCAGGATCGCCAAGGGCTGCGGCAGGTCCAGGGCCGCGCCGGCGGCGGGCGTGCCAGGATCGAGGCCATAGTCACAGGCCTCGCCCGCGACGTAGCCCAGCGCCGCGGCGGCCAGCCGCCGGTTGCGCTCCACCGCGTGCAGGCTCGCGCTCACCGGGTGGCGCCGGTCGTACAGGCACGCCGCGAACGGCTCGCGCGCGCTTGCGCGATCGAAACCGTGGCGCAGGCCGCGCGCGATCCGGGTCACCAGCGCGCTCTTCACCAGGCCCTGGCTGTCGATGACGTGGTCGTACCGATCCTCCTGCAGGCGGCGCCAGAACGCCGCCAGCTCGGACCAGGTCGAGGCAAGCGCGAGCTCGCCGCGCCAGCGCCGGATCGCAACCGGGATCACGCCGCGCACCGCCGGGTGCAGCCGCGCCACCTCGGCGAAAGGCTCCTCCACCGCCCAGTCGATCACCGCGCCGGGCAGATGGCGCGCCACGTCGCTCACCGCCGGGCAGTTGTGCACGACATCGCCGAGCGAGGAGGTCTTGACGAAGAGGATTCTGGGCATCGCCAGCCCGATTCTAAGTAGAATTCCGCAGCCGCCCCACCCCAAGGCCAAGCCCATTCCACCGAACGCTACAGCCCGTGCGCGGGTCTCCGCCGTCGTCATCACGCTAAACGCCGCCGGGCAGCTGGCCGAGTGCCTGGCGAGCGTCGCCTTCGCCGACGAGATCCTGGTGGTGGACTCGGGCAGCACCGACGGCACGCGCGAGCTGGCGCAGAAGTACGGCGCCCGCGTGGTGGCGCAGGACTGGCTGGGCTTCGGGCGCCAGAAGCAGTTCGCCGCCGACCAGGCCGCGAACGACTGGGTGCTGTCGCTGGACGCGGACGAGCGCGTCTCGCCGGAACTGGCCGCGAGCCTGGTACGCGCGCTGCAATCGCCCACGGCCTCGGTGTACCGCATGGCGCGGCGTAACCGCTTCATGGGGCGGTGGCTGCGCCACGGCGAGGGCTACCCGGACTGGAGCGCGCGGCTCTACCACCGCGGCAAGGCGCGCTGGAGCGAGGATATGGTGCACGAGAAGCTGCTCTACGCCTCCACCCCCGGCACGCTGGAGGGCGACCTGCTGCATGAGTCCGCCCAGGACCTCGGCCGGTACTTGGACAAGCAGAACCGCTACACCACGCTTGCCGCGGCGGCGCTGCACGAGCAAGGTCGCAGCGCCGGGGTTGTGGAGTTGATACTCTCGCCGCTGGTGCGCTTCATCAAGTTCTACTTCCTGCGCCTGGGGTTCCTCGACGGCGTCCCGGGCCTGGTGCACATCTCGATCGGCTGCATGAACAGCTTCATAAAGTACGCCAAGCTGGCGGTATTGGCGAGATCCCGCCCGTGAAGGTCCTTGTCACCGGGGCCGCCGGCTTCATCGGCATGCACTGCGCGCAGCGCCTGCTCGCGCGCGGCGACACCGTCATCGGCGCGGACAACCTGTCGGACTACTATTCGGTGGACCTGAAGAAGGCGCGCCTCAAGCAACTCGAGCCCGCTCGCGGGTTCCGCTTCCTGGAGCTAGACATCGCCGCGCCGACGGCGCTTGCGCGCCTGTTCGAGGAGATCCGGCCGGATGCGGTGCTGCACCTGGCAGCGCAGCCCGGCGTGCGGTATTCGCTTGAGCACCCCGAACCCTACTTCCAGACCAACCTGGTGGGCTTCGGGCGCCTGCTGGAGGCCTGCCGGCACCGCAAGCCGAAACACCTCGTCTTCGCCTCCAGCTCCAGCGTCTTCGGCGCCAACCGCAAGCTGCCCTGGTCGGAGGCGGACAACGTCGACCACCCGGTGAGCCTGTACGCGGCCACCAAGAAATCCAACGAGCTGCTGGCGCACGCCTATTGCCACCTGTACGGCGTGCCGATGACCGGGCTGCGCTTCTTCACCGTCTACGGGCCCTGGGGCCGGCCCGACATGTCGCCGATGCTCTTCGCCAAGGCGATTCTGGAAGGCAAGCCCATCCAGGTGTTCAACCACGGCGACATGGAGCGAGACTTCACCTACATCGACGACATTGCAGAGGGCTGCTTGCGCGTCCTCGACAATCCCGCCAGCTCCATTCCGCCCTACCGCATCTTCAACATCGGCAACCACCAGCCGGTGCGGCTCACCCACTACATCGAGGCGCTGGAGAGGGCCCTCGGCCGCAAGGCGATCCTGGAGATGAAGCCGATGCAGCCCGGCGACGTGAAGGCGACCTACGCCGATACCGCCGCGCTGCGCGCCGCCATCGGCTTCGCGCCCGCCACACCCCTCGACGCGGGCCTGGCGAAGTTCGCCGCCTGGTACAAGGTCTACCACCGCCATGGCTGAGCAGAAGCTTCCCTCGGCCTCCGAGGTTGTCGCCTTCCATGACAGCTGCCTCGCCGCCCCGGGCTGGGCGAGGGGTGGCGCGCAGAAGTTCGCCGCCGGCGTCTGGAACGCCATCGAGGACAACCACCGCTGCAACTGCCTGCTGTGGGACGAGGAAGACCTGGCACGGCGCAAGAGCGCGCCGGATGCCGAGATCGCGAACAACAAGCGCGCCATCGACGGCCTCAACCAGAAGCGCAACGACGCCATCGAGCGCATCGACGAGCAGTTGCTGTCGGTGCTGGAGGCCGTTACCCGCATGCCGCGCGCGCGGCTGAACTCGGAAACCGCCGGCGCGATGACCGACCGCCTGTCCATCCTTTCGCTCAAGTGCCACCACATGCGCCTGCAGACCCTGCGCGCGGATGTGACGGACGCGCATGTGCAGGAGTGCACAGCCAAACTCGCGCGGCTCACGGAGCAGCGTGAGGACCTGGCGGGATGCCTCGGGCGGCTCCTGGCGGAAGCCTCGCGCGGTGATGCCTACTTCAAGGTCTACCGGCAGTTCAAGATGTACAATGACCCGAGGCTGAACCCCGCGTTGTACGGGGAAAAATAGGGGCGGTCCCTAATTTTAGGGGCGGTCCCTAATTTCGTCCCTGCGCCCGCTCCAGTGCCCCATGGAACGCCTCGGGCCGCTCGTACTGCACCCAGTGCCCCGCCCCGTCGATGACATGCATCTGCGCTGACGGGTACGCCGACCGCAGCATGGCGTGGATGTCGTCGAACCTGCCGTGCGCGGTGACATCCTCCCGGCCCCAGATGCCATGCACCGGAAGGCCCAGCTTCAGGATGCACTCCTTCGATGCCGAGGTGCGCGAGCAGCGCGCGCTGTTGACGCCTGTCCGCATGACATCGTCGACATAGAGTTCCAGCGTCTCCGGGTCGATTTGGGCTCCTTCGATAGCATCAAGGCCGAGAGGTCGAACCGGTGCCCCGCCTCGCGCTCGGCCGGATCCTCCAGCGCCCGCCACGGCCTCAGGATCCGTTCGTTGGTCTAGCGCAGCCCCAGTCCGCCAGCGCCGACCAGCACCAGCGAGCGCACCCGCCCTGGCAGCTTCGCGGCGACGAATACGAAGCGCGCGCCGGCACACCCACACGCGATCGATGTCCGTATGGCCCTCCATCAGCCGCGCGTTGTAGTCGTTCGCGAGCAGGTGCACTTCCACGCCGGGAAGCGCGCGCTTCAGTTGCCCCAGCATCGGCGTGGCGAGCAGCAGGTCGCCCAGCTTGTCGCGCTTGGTCACCAGGACCTTCATGCCACTAGAATAGCTGCTTGGCGAATCTTGATCCTCGCATAGTCCCGGTCATTCTCGCAGGTGGCTCCGGCAGCCGCCTGTGGCCACTGTCGCGAAAGCTGCTGCCGAAGCAGTTCCTGCCGCTCGCCGGCAGGCGCACGATGATCCAGGAAACAGCGCTGCGCCTGAAAGGGCTGAAGGGGTGCGGCGCGCCGGTGGTGGTGGCGAACCAGGAGCACCGGTTCCTGGTCGCGGAGCAGCTGAAGGAAGTGGGGATCCGGCCGGCGGCGATCATCATCGAGCCGGCGGCGCGCAACACCGCGCCCGCGATCGCCGCCGCGGCGCTGGTGGTGTCGGTCAGGGACCCGCAGGCGCTGCTGCTCGTGCTGCCCTCGGACCACCTGGTCGGGAGGCAGGCGTTCCAGCAGGACGTGGCCGCCGCGCGCCAGGCGGCGGAAGGCGGATCGCTCGCGACCTTCGGCATCAAGCCCACGGCACCTGCGACCGGCTACGGCTACATCGAGGTCGGCCCACGCATGGCAGGCGCCGTGCACCGGATCAAGCGCTTTGTCGAGAAACCGGATCTGGCGCGAGCGAAGCGGTTCCTCGCCTCGGGCAATTTCCTCTGGAACAGCGGCATGTTCCTGTTCGGGGCGACGGCGTACCTCGCCGAACTGCACCGCCATGCGCCGAAGATCTTCAGCGCTGCACGCCATGCCGTGGCCAAGGCAACGACCGACCTGGACTTCGTGCGCCTGGAGCGCAAGGCCTTCGCCGCCAGCCCCGCGCTGTCGGTGGACTACGCGGTGATGGAAAAGACGATCTCGGGCGCGGTGGTGAAAAGCCGCATGCGCTGGAGCGACGTCGGCTCCTGGTCCGAACTGTGGCAGGTGAGCGGTAAGGACGCCGCCGGCAACGCGCTGCGCGGCGACGTCTCGCTGCGCGACGCGAAACGCAGTTTCGTGCATGCCGGCTCGCGCCACGTGTCGCTGCTGGGCGTCGAGGACCTCGTGGTGGTGGAAACCGACGACGCGGTGCTGGTCGCGGCCAAGGACCGGGCGCAGGAAGTGAAGGAAGTGGTGGCGCAGCTCGATCGCCAGAAGCGCACCGAGCATGTGTCGCATTCGCGCGTCTACCGCCCCTGGGGCTACTACGAGACCGTGGACGAGGGCGATCGGTTCCAGGTGAAGCGCCTGATGGTGAAGCCCGGCCATGCACTGTCGCTGCAGCGCCATCGCCGGCGCGCGGAGCACTGGGTGGTGGTGCAGGGCACCGCGCGCGTCACGCGCGGCGGCAGAACCCTGAACCTGCGCGAGAACCAGTCCACCTACATCCCGGTCGGCATGAAGCACCGCCTAGCCAACGCAACAAAGGCGCCGGTGTACCTGGTGGAGGTCCAGTCGGGCGGCTACCTGGGCGAGGACGACATCGAGCGCTTCGAGGACCGCTACAACAGGGTGTGACGTGAATCGCAGGAGCCGCGGTGCCATACCTGCTCGTGCCTGGCTGGCGACGCCGACGACCGGCTTTACGCGAGCGGCGTCAGCGCCTTGGCCAGCACGTCCGCGACGGTGTCCTCCGCGGCGCGCCCCTTCCGGCGTGCCCGACGGGCTCGCCAATCGACGCTTCTGACCTGATCGGACAGCACCACGCCCGGCGCGCCGTCCGCGTCCACGATCGGCACCTCGAACGGATAGCCCTTGACGCGGGTGGTCATCGGGCAGCAGGGCATCAGGCCGGTGGCCCGGTTGTAGTTTGCGGTGGACAGCACGAGCGCCGGGCGATGACCCGCCTGCTCGTGCCCTGCCTGCGGCGTGAAGTTCAACCACACGATGTCCCCGCGCTCCGGGAACGCGCCGCGCGCGGACATCAGAGCAATTCCCGCCCGCGCGGAGCCCCGAAATCGGCTTCGCCGTGCAAATTGGAACGCTTGACGCCGGCGAGCAGGTCCCGCAGTGCGTAGACGCGCTTGAGCGCGGGGCGCAGGCGGATGTCGTGGTCGACGACTTCGACCTCCAGCGCCGCGCCCGCGGCCCCTGCCTCTGGTGAAGCCGGCCCGAATCGGATACCATGACCATGGTCATGTCCATGGTCACATCGTGATCCGCCACCGCAAGGAGACGCGAATGCAAACCATCAAGGCTTCCGAGTTCAAGGCCAAGTGCCTCGCGCTCATGGACCAGGTCCAGCGCACCGGCGTGCCCGTGGTGGTGACCAAGAACGGCAAACCCGTCGCCGAACTGGGGCCGCACCGGCCGGCCCCGAAGCACCTGCGCGGCGCATGGAAAGGTCACGTGACCATCAAGGGCGACATCGTCTCGCCGCTGGAGGAGGACTGGGAGGCATTGAAGTGACGTTGCTGCTCGACACGCACGCCGCCCTCTGGTTCGCGCTGGAGGACGCCGCGCTCGGGAAGCGAAGCCGGGCCCTGGCGGCGCAAGCGCTGGAGGAAAGCCGGCTCGCCATTTCGGCGATCAGCTTCTGGGAGATCGCGCTGCTGATCCAGAAGGGCCGGCTGCAATCCGATCTGCCGGGTACCGAACTGCGCCTGACGCTTCTGGATACCGGAATCGCCGAACTTCCACTCACCGGCGAGATCGCGCTGCTTTCGGCCACCCTCGGCCTGCATCCGGATCCGGCCGACCGCTTCATCGCCGCGACGGCCATCCTGCACCAGGCGACGCTGCTGACTGCGGATGCGCGCCTGCTCGACTGGAAGCACGCGTTGAGGCGCCAGAACGCGCGCAGGTAGCCTCCCGCGGGCCTCGTCCGGCTCAAATCTGGCGCCGGCAGGACGAAAGTGCCGGAAGTGGCGATTCACCGGCTGAGGTTCGATCTCGACCTTTGCCGTCAGGCGGATCGGGTTGCCGTGGCCTGATCCTGTTCCGCGTCGGGGACCATTTCCCGCGCCGCAGCCAGCACCGGCTCCAGCTGCAGGTCAGCCAAATCACCCGACTCCGGCCGCACGACGCGGTACGCCACGCCCCACGGACGCCAGCGCGCCACCGGGGAATCACCGAACAGCGCCACCACCGGCTTGCCCAGCGCGGCGGCAAGGTGCATCGCGCCGCCGTCGGGGCAGATCACCAGCCGCGCAAGGGACAGGGCCGCGATCAGCGTGGCGAGGTCCGGCGTCGGCACCGGGATGAGGTTGCCACCGCCGGATTGATCGAGGACCTTCGCCGCAGCGACATCGTCGCCGGGATGGCGCGGATCGTCGGCAGGTCCCGGCGCCCACAGCAGCATCACGCGGCTGTCGCGCGCAAGTTGGCGGGCGAGCGCCGCATAGCGCTCCAGTGGCCAGCGCTGTTTGGGCCGGCGCGCGCTGATGTGAATGGCAACGAAGGGACCGGTACCGGCAAGGTCCCTCACCCGCTCCAGTGCAGCCGGGTCGGGAAAGACGCGTACCTTGCCTGGCGCGCCGGTGATGCCGAGTTCTCGTCCGGTCTCGAAACTGCGCTCGACCTCGTGCATTTCCGCAGGCAAGTCGGACCGCGCCAGCACGACCTTGCGCGCGCCCAGGCTGTTGGCGAGCTTGATCGATTGCGCCGTCGGCGCCGGTACCAGCACCGCGTCCAACCGCCGGCCGCGGATCGAGGACAAGAGCTTCAGACGGTCCTTGAACAGCGCCAGAGCCCCCTTGCTGCGGTGCTTCATCTTCTCGTAGACCAGCACCTCGTCCAGCAGCGTGTTGCGCGCCAGCACCTCGGCGTTGTAGGTGTTCACCAGC
>Ga0194128_10001045_pt1 | contig 49188 bp, 35 predicted proteins | sample TA2KigCa65mmetaG_FD_148650 | JGI IMG/M metagenome (GOLD analysis project Ga0194128, IMG submission 148650) | Freshwater microbial communities from Lake Tanganyika, Tanzania - TA2015037 Kigoma Deep Cast 65m | ecosystem: Environmental > Aquatic > Freshwater > Lake | place: Tanzania: Lake...
ACGACTGACCGTTGTACAACGTCATCAACTTCATGCTGCTTGCTCCTTGCCGAGAATTGCGGAAAATCTGACGACGCTCGACAGTTTCAAGAGCGACTCGCGGGTCGTCAATGAAGCCAACGAAGACTGTGGAATCCGACTTGTCGGCGATATCCAAAAACGAACAGCCCTCGGCGAGCGGACCCGTCGAGGGCTGTCTTGTTCACAGCGGTCGATCTAACTTGAAGACGGCTTAGTAGATGTCCTCGTCCTTGCCGCCGTCTTTCTTTGCGTCGTCCTTGGGCTTCTCAGCGATCAGGGCGTCGCTGGTGAGTAGCAGGGTCGAGACTGAGGCGGCGTTTTGCAACGCAGAGCGGGTGACCTTAGTCGGGTCGATGATGCCGCTCTTGACGAGGTCTTCGTACTTGCCGGTCGCGGCGTTGTAGCCCTTATTGCCGTCCAGTTCGAGAATCTTCTCGCAGATCACGCCGCCGTCCACGCCAGCGTTGTTGGCGATTTGCGTCGCCGGAGCACGGCAGGCTCGGAGGATGATGTTGTAGCCGACCGTCTCATCGTCGGTCAGCCCCTTACCCTTGAGGCCAGCGGTTGCTCGGAGCAACGCCACACCGCCACCGGGGAGAATGCCCTCTTCGACGGCCGCACGGGTCGCGTGCAGGGCGTCTTCGACGCGAGCTTTCTTCTCTTTCATTTCCGATTCGGTCGCGGCACCAACGTTGATCTGAGCCACACCACCCGACAGCTTCGCGATTCGCTCTTCGAGCTTTTCCTTGTCGTAGTCGCTGGTGCTGACTTCGAGTTCCCGACGAATCTGGTCGATGCGAGCCTTGATGTCGGCGGTCTTACCGTGGCCTTCGATGACCGTCGTGTTGTCCTTATCGACGATGACCTTCTTTGCTCGGCCCAAGTCGCTGAGCTGGACGTTCTCCAACTTGATGCCCAGGTCTTCGAAGATCGCGGTGCCACCGCACATGATGGCCAGGTCTTGCAGCATCGCCTTACGACGATCGCCGTAACCGGGCGACTTGACCGCGACGCACTTGAACGTGCCACGCAGCTTATTGATCACCAACGTCGCCAGAGCTTCGCCTTCGACTTCTTCAGCGACGATCAGCAGCGGCTTGCCGGATTGCACGACCTTCTCCAGCACCGGAACGAGATCCTTGATGTTGGAGATCTTCTTCTCGTGGATCAGCACGTAGCAGTCTTCGTAGAACGCTTCCATCGTGTTCGGGTTCGTGACGAAGTACGGGCTGAGATAGCCACGGTCGAACTGCATACCTTCAACGACTTCGAAGTCGGTCTTCAGGCTCTTGCTCTCTTCGACGGTGATGACCCCGTCCTTGCCGACTTGGTCCATCGCTTCGGCCAGGATGTTGCCGATCTCTTCGTCGCCGTTCGCGGCGACGGTACCGACCTGAGCGATCGACTTCTTGTTCTTGCACTCAGTCGCAGCGGCGTGCAGTTTCTCGGTCACGTCGGCCACGGCCTTATCCATGCCACGCTTCATATCGATCGGATTCACACCCGCGACGACGGCCTTAAGACCTTCGTTGAAGATCGCTTCAGCCAGCACGGTGGCAGTCGTGGTGCCGTCACCGGCGTTATCGGAGGTCTTGCTGGCGACTTCCTTCACCATGCGAGCGCCCATGTCCTCGAACTTGTCGGAGAGTTCGATTTCACGGGCGACGGTCACGCCGTCCTTAGTGACGGTCGGAGAGCCGAAACTTTTCTCAATAATCACATTGCGGCCGCGCGGGCCGAGCGTGGTGCGAACGGCTTTCGCCAACTTGCTCACGCCACGACGCACGGCATCTTTCGCCTCTTGATCAAAGGCAATCATCTTGGGCATGTCAGAAGTCTCCTGAGCTTTTGGAGTGCGGTGTGTCAGCACCGCTTTGGATCGTTTTAGTTTTTGAATTCACAAGGTTTGGTGAACCGACTTTGTTTGACAGAACACTTCAGTGGTTACGTCCAGCAAAGGCATTCAAAGCGAGGCTGACACCCCGCGCTCCAGAGTTAAAAGTTAGAACGTCGCGAGAATGTCGCTCTCACGCATAAGCAGATACGTCTCGTCGCCGACCTTGATTTCATCGCCGGCGTAGGAACTGAAGAGGATGCGATCGCCAGCCTTGACGGTCAAAGCGACCTTTTTGCCGTCGCGACGGACATAGCCCTCGCCGACCGACAAAACCTCACCGCGTTGCGGTTTATCCTTTGCCGAATCCGGCAGCACGATTCCACCGAGCGTTGTCGTCTCGGCTTCGGCACGTTTCACAACCACGCGATCCCCCAACGGGACCAGCTTTTCGGATTTCTTCCCGGCGGCCTTGGCCATCTGTGTCTCCTCAAGAACTTGCACGTCGATCAGACGGAAAAACGCCTCGGAAATTTGGCAACAGTTTGAGGCATCGCGTTTGTTAGCGAATCATGGGCCAAATCGGGCATCAGATTCCAACAGATTGAGCGGCTTGAGGTTGCATCGGCACACGAGTACTCGAGCGACTGCCAACCGGCACAAAACCAGAGACACACCAGAGGTGCATACTGCCAAATCGGCAATGTTTGGGAGTCAGGATTTGAGCATACCGCACAGGCCGCCCCGCACTTCGGATGCATCGGCAAGTCAGCTTCAAAGACCGGAAAGCACAAGACCTGGCAGCAATTCGCAAGACGGACTCTTGATCGGACAAAAACATCGGAGATGCTTTTCTAGAGCCGCTGCCTGAACCGTCATTCGTCTCATTGATCCGGCAAGAGAACGAACAGAATCGGAGTGGACGCCCGCAAATTCAGAGCCTTGCGGAATTGATGGCTGATTGATGAACTCTCCCCGACGAGAGTCGTAGTTATTCCTAGGAGCGTTGTGAACAAGAGAGCCTCACATAAGGATTGGCGATGATGTGGCAACGACTGGCATGTTGGAGCACGGTGGCGTTGGCCCTTTCGGCAGCAGTGATGGCCGATCGAGCACGGGCAGACGAAGACTTCATTGGATTCTTACGCGGCCTGCACGAGCGAGGACACGGCGATTTGGCAGTGCATTACCTCAATCAAATCAAGGAGCGGCCCGACCTGCCGGAGGACACGAAGACGACGTGGGATTTGGAGATGGCTCGTAGCCTGCGTGTCGCGGCAAGCGAGACCCCAAACGTGGACCTCCAGCAGAAGCACATCCTCGAAGCCCAACAGTCGCTCGACAAGTTTCTCAAGGAGAATGCCAACCATGAAGAGGCAGCCTCTGCCCAGATGACCTCCGGAGACATTTCCCTGTTCCGAGCACAAAACGCCCTGCGGACGGCTCTACGCGACAAGACCAAAAAAGACGCGCTCATTCCAGACGCTCGCAAGCTGTTCGGTGAAGCTCGGCCGAAATACGACCAAGCAGCGACGATGTACAAGAATCGTATCGACAAGGTTCAAGCAAGCATGCCGGGCAAGAAGAAGTTCACCAGTATGCGAGCAGAACGCCAATATTTGGATTTGGTGGACTCTTGGTACAACGCGCGCTTCAAAGCGGCGACTGTCGATTACAACATCGGCCTGACTTACTCGGATGCTGCCGATCCGAACCGCAAAGCAATTCTTCAAAAGGCCTACAAGGGGTTTGACGGGATTTACCAAGAGAATCGCGAGGAGCGAACTGGCATCTACGCGAAGATGTGGGAGGGCAAGGCTCTCGAAGAGATGGGAGACTTCGCGACCGCTTTGGAGATTTACGACGAGGTCATGTCGGCACGACCACCCGACAAGGACAACCGCCAAGCTCAATGGGCGGCAATGTTCGATGAAGTCAACCGTTATCGTTTGATGCTGCTGGGGCGGAATAAAAAATACGAAGAGTTGATCAGCGACGCAGAAGAGTGGCTCAAGGGGCACGAACGGATCAAACGATCAAATGGGTATCAAGGCATTGCGCTTGAGCTGGCCAAGGCGTATCTCGAAGTTTCCAAAACACTCAAGGGATCTCAGGCCACAGAAGCCACCAATAAAGCGAAGTCCCGACTTGCGGACATCAAGGCGGTGCCCAGCGACTTTCAAAAGGAGGCGATCAGCTTACTGCGACTCGCTTCAGGAGGGGCAGATGCCCCACTCACCTCGTTTGAGGAAGCCATCGCCGTTGGCGATGGTTCTGCCAAGGCCGCCAGCGAAGCTACCGCTGCTGCGGACATCAAATCGAATTGGGGCGAGGCCGAGAAGGCCTACGCGAAGGCGATCGAACTCAGCGCGGACGTCAAAGACAAGAATCGAGTCCTGGCCACTCGCATGATGCTCGCGACCGCTCAGTATCAAGTCGGCAAAGCGGCCGAGGGTTACACGACCGCACTGACACTCGCCAAAGAAAACACGGGTTACGCCAAGGCACCGGCGGCCGCGTCACTGGCGGTCAACATCGCTCTGTACTTGTACGGCCAGACTCGTGATGCCGCCGCAATGGAGCGGATCAACGAATCCACCGAGTTGCTACTCAAGCAATGGCCGCAGCATGCGGAAGCGGACGACGCCCGAATCGCGAAGGGCAAGCTCAAACTCTTACCAGTCCCACCAGACACCAAGGGTGCGATCGAAATTTTTACCAGCGTGAATCCGGCGTCGGATCGTTATCCGACGGCGTTGCAGCTCGCTGGCCAAACACATTGGAGAGCCTACATCGACGAAAAAAAGAAGGGAGACGCTGCGAAGCCCGATGTTTTGCAGTCAAATCGTCAGAAGACAGTCGAGTTTCTGGAAAAAAGCCTGGTTGCGTTCGGCAAAGTGGAGAATGGCGGAGCCGCGCTGGCGCAGTCTCTTCAAGACACGCAGTTGCTGCTGGCTGAGGTCCATATGGACGGGAACAAAATCGAGGAAGCTCTGCAACTTTTGCAACCGATGGTCGATGCTCTGAAGTCCAAACCTCCGGCCGGAATGGACAAGACGACGTTGCGGATTTTGGTCAACTCGATGCGAGCCTATGCCACGCTCGACAAGGTCAATGACTCAGTCGATGTCGGCAACATTCTGGTGACCAGTGGCGAGGACATCCCGCCAGTCAACGGAGTGCTGATCGAGTTCGCCAAGATGATCCGGGGTGAATGGAAGAAGGCCGCGGCCGAATTGATCGCCGCTGAGGCGGCGGCCAAGACGAACGCAACGGCGGAGGGTGAGGAGGATGGCCGCGTCAAAAATGCCAAGTTCGCCGAGACCGCAAAACGCGAAGCATTATCGAATTTGTTGGAGAAGTTGAACGAACGGAAGCAATACGACCTCGCCGGCTTGGTCTTTCTCGCTGAATCCAGCCAGGAAATCGGCCTGACCGAAAAGGCTCGCGATCAGTTCCAGGCGATTATTGACCGATCCGCCGCTGACCCTGCGTTCGCAAAAGTAGCTGCCAAGGCGATGACTCGTGTTCGATCGCAATTAATCAGTTTGCTGCGTGCCGCGAAAAATTACGACGAGTCCCTCAAGCAGGTCGAAGCGTTGCTCAAAGAGCAGCCGAACGCTCTGGAACCGCTCATCGAAAAAGGGAACATTCTGCAAGCCTTGGCCGAGGCGGATCCGAAACGCTACGACGAGGCGGTCAAATGGTGGACCAACATCCGCTTGAAACTTCAAAGTGCACCAGGAAAAAAACCTCCGGCATACTACGAAGTCGTTTACAACTGCGCCTTCTGCCTCGCCGCTCAAAAACAAGCGGATAAGAGCACGCAGGCGGCACAGTTGCTCAACGCCACGTTGGTACTCAGCCCACAGCTCGATGGGCCGGATCGCGTAGAAAAATACAAAGCACTACTCAAACAGTTGCCCGCAGCGAAGACCGCTCCGGCAAAGGCCAATTCAACCAAAGCCGCTCCGACGAAGCCCGGAACTAAAAAGTAACTAAGGGACCGAGAGATGACGCGCATCCGTCGATGGGTTGAATGCGCAACGTATTTCGTTGTTGGTGCCGCGGTGTTGCTTTCGACATCAACACTGAGGGCGGCGAAATTCAATAAAGTGCTCGACATCGGCAAACCAGCTCCCGTGTGGAGCGACCTGCTTGGCGTCGATGACAAACGCCACAGCCTGAGCGATCTCAAAGCGTCCAAGTTGGTCGTCGTCGTTTTCGCCAGCAATCATTGTCCGGTCGTGAAGTCCTACGAACGACGTTTGATCCGCTTCGTCGACGATTATCGAGACAAAGGGGTCGAATTCCTCGCGATCAGCGTTAGCCAGCGGGCGACGGACCAACTGCCGCAAATGAAAGTTCGTGCTGTGGGCAGCGGCTTCAATTTTCCGTACTTGATCGACCCCAGCCAAAAGATTGCGAAAGCCTACGGAGCCACGCACACTCCGCATGTGTTTGTGCTCGACCAACAACGCCGAGTCGCCTACATGGGCAAAATCGACGACCATCTCGACGAATCAAAGGTGACCGAACGATTCCTTCGGGACGCCGTCGACGCATTGCTGGCCGGCAAGTCGCCCGATGTTGCTGAAACCCGGCAAGTCGGTTGCGAAATCGAATACGAGTAATGCCACGCTCGAATTCGTATTTCGAGGCCCCTGATTCGAGATTTTCTGACGGAGCAAATTCATGGTCTTTCTAAAACTGTCCAAGATTCTGTTGTTGGTTGCTGTCATCGGCTTACTTGGGAGTCTTGGCTGCAATTCCGAGTCGAATAACACGATGATCGGATCTGGAAGCCCCAAGTCAAAGTCGATTGAATCCGAATCGAATGACCTCGAAATTCCCGGGCCACAAACCGAACCGCCGCTCACGACGACTGTTGAATCCGTGGTTCTCGCGGATGTGACTTCGGCCGCGATACCAGTGGTTGATCGATCGGGATTTGACTTGGTTCTTGCGAAACATAAGGGACAAGTCGTCTTGGTCGACTACTGGGCGACCTGGTGTGCGGCATGTCGCAAGAAGTTCCCACACACCGTCGCTTTGGCTAAGCAACATCAAGCCGAAGGACTGACAATCATCGGAGTCGCAATGGACGACGACGACGCTCACGACGAGGTCGTGAAGTTTCTCGCCGAACAGCAGGTACCGTTCGACAACCTGCGCAGCAAGGCTGGGGCGAGCGACGAATCGTTTGAGTCCTTCGAGATTCCCGGCGCGACGCTCCCCTGCCTGCGGCTCTTCGATCGTGATGGCAATGTGATCAAGACCTTCGCGATCGACGTCGATGCTGACAAACAATTCACCGATGACGACGTCGCCGAAGCCGTGAAAGCAGCTCTTGCGAAGTAGGCCAGCCTTTCCAGACGGAACCGATCAACAGTTGACGCGATCTTGCCAATTCAGGCCAGGCTCGAAAGCATGACCTACGACTTTCGACCCCGAGTCGGCTGCGAATGTGGATGAGATTTGTCGTAGGTTTCACGCATTCGTTGCGTGCTGACGTGCGTGTAGATCTGCGTCGTCGTCAGACTCTTGTGGCCGAGCAACTCTTGGACGCTACGAAGGTCCGCTCCACCGTCGAGCATGTGGGTCGCGAATGTGTGACGCAGCGAATGCGGGCTAGTCTTCGAATCGAGACCGTTCGCCTTCACGTACTTCTCTAACATGCGCCCGACACTGCGAGTCGTCAGCCGCTTGCCGAAGCGATTCAAAAACAGTGCCTCGCGATCCTCAGTCGGTACATTCAAAGCCACCTCGCGTACAGCGAGCCATTTGTGCAAAGCCATGCTGGCATGGCGGCCAACCGGAGCGATCCGCTCTTTGCGGCCCTTGCCGCGGACACGCAGCACGTTCGCATCTTGGTCCCAGTCGGACAGATTGAGTCCCACTAACTCGGCGACGCGAAGGCCGGCCGAGTACATCGTCTCCAGCATTGCGCGGTCCCGCAGGCCGGAGGGTTGATCCGTCAGCGGTGCTTCGATGAGCGAGACTGTCTGCTGAGTGGTCAGAAAGCCTGGCAGCTTGCGACCGGTGCGCGGAGTGCGAAGCGCCTTTGCGGGGTTCGACGACGTCAGTTTCTCGCGAGCACAGTACCGAAAGAAGCTTCGCAGGCAGGCGAGCCGACGTGCGATGGTTGTCTTGGCATACTGGCACTCGTGCAAGTACGCGACGTAGCCACGCAGCATCGAGATGTCGGTCTCCGACGGCTCTGGAATGCGGCCGACTCGATCCTGCAAATAGTCAAAGAGGCTGTTGAAGTCCTCTGCGTACGACTTCAGTGTCAGCGGCGAAGCATTTCGCTCGACACGCAGCGAACGCAGGAATCCGTCAACGGCGGCGTGCATGCGTGCCTACCACGTCGTCTCGCGCGACCACTGCTCGCGCGCTTCCGCTTCGGCTTCTTCTCTCAGCCGGCGAACTTTTTGGCTGAGCAAGGCCGCGTCGTACCAAGTAAAGCTCAGGTCTTTGTCCGCCGCGAACTGGCCGAGTTGCTGCAACAAAGTGTCCGAACTCTCTTCGTCGTACAGAAAGATGTACCGCTCGGCGTCTTTCACCAACGCCAGCACGTTGAATTCGCGAGTCATGACGGATGTCCTTTCGGCCAAGCCGTTCGGCCTCAGTCCTGATCGGCAAATTCGGCAGAGTTTCTTCAACCGAACCGACTGGCCGATTCCGCCGACGCTACTCGCGAAGCACGTTGTCCGTCAGAATGTCCGCACAATGTCAAACACACTCTCAAAATCCGGCTGGAATGCGTGGCTTCGGGACCGCTGGCACGCCGGCGATTTGGCTCCCCTCATCAGTTTGTTCGCGCTGCTGGCGATCTTCACGGTTCTCGTCGGACCAAGCAACTTTTTGAATTTCGGGACTGCCAGCTTGGTCCTGGAGCAGGGAGCCGTCCTGGCGATCGTCTCAGTCGGCTTGACGTTCGTGCTGCTCACGGCAGAGATCGACTTGGCCGTCGGCAAGATCGCGCTGCTGTCGGCCTGCGTCTGCGGTGTGCTCTTCGAACAATCCTTCGCCGCTGGTCCGAAAGGGCAAAGCGAAGCCGTGATGAGCATGCTGCCATTGCTCGCGGTGCTGTCAATTCCGTTCGTGATCGCACTTGTTATCGGATGGTTGGCGGGCGCATTGACCGTCACGTCACGGCTGCCGAGCTTCATCATTACTTTGGCGATGATGTTCGTCTGCGAGGGACTCGCGAAGTACCTGACCAAGAGCGAAAAATTCAACATGCCTTCGTTGCTCAAAAAGCTTGGGAACGACGGCCTTTGGTTGGGGGGGCTAAGCATCCCGTACAGTGCGATGCTGGCAGTCGCCGTGATGCTGGTCGGTCACGTTGTCCTGCAACACACGCGATTTGGCCGCTACGTCTACATGACCGGCGGCAACCGTGAGGCCGCTCGGCTGGCTGGCGTGCGCACGCCGCGCATTGTGATCGCCTGCCTCATCATCAGCGGCCTTACAGCCGCACTCGGCGGACTGGTGAATGCCGGCCGTCTCGAAAGCGTGAGCCTCGATCAAAACACCGAACTGCTGCTCGAGGCGGTCGCCTGCGTCGTGCTCGGCGGCACGAGCCTCTTCGGCGGCGAGGGAAGCATGCCGCGAACGCTGATCGGCGTCATCACATTCACCGTGCTCAAGGTCGGATTGAACTCAGTGAAAATCGAGGGACTCACACACTTCGACCTGTTGCGTCCGTTTGTGATGGGCGTTGTGCTCCTGATCGCCCTGGTCATCAACGGCCGCATCGCTCGCGGTCGAGGATGAAGGTCACGTCCCCAAGAGCTCGCGAATCGGCTGCCCTTCGCTGATGCGGTACGGCCGATTTTCGGAGTCATGGATTTCGAGTTCCGGGCTAAGCCCCATCGAGTGAAACATCGTCGCGTGCAAGTCTTCAACACTGACCGGCTTCGACTTCGGATACGCTCCGTGCTCGTCGCTGGAACCGTAAACCTGACCACCACGAATGCCACCCCCGGCCAACACGGCCGATTGACACGCTCCCCAATGATCACGGCCTTTGCTCGAGTTGATCTTCGGAGTCCGGCCGAACTCGCCAAACATTGCGACCAACGTCTCGTCCAGTAATCCACGCCCCGACAGGTCCTCCAGGAGCGCCGAGTAGCCCTGATCGAGCGACGGCAGACAATAAAATTCCTGGAGCATCTGATAACCGGTGATCCCGCCGATCGACCCGATCCCGCCGTGGTTGTCCCAGACGTTAAGCACGTTGCCGTCCTTCGCGACGAAATACCAGGTGAACGTGACCAAACGCACGCCCGATTCGACCAGCCGCCGGGCCATCAGAAAACACTCGCCGTATTCGTTGCGGCCGTAGCGATCACGGACCTTCGCCGGCTCGTCGTCGATCCGAAACGCGCGTTTGGCTTCCGGCGAGGTCAGCATTCGAAACGCTTGCTCTCGATAACTGTCGATCCCGCGAGTCGCCTTCTGCTGCTGCATCGCTCGATCAACCGACTCAACCGCGCCGAGCAACCCGAACCGCAATTGCAGTCGATGCTCATCAACTCCCGGCGGCAGATCAAAATTGTGCGGAGCTTTCTCGTTCACTTCGGCGGGTGGCTGCGTTTCGATCGGGTCATACTTCGGACCGAGGAACCCCGCGTGAGTCCCCGAATAGACAACACCGTCATGCCCGATCGCTCGCGGAATCGTCACACTCGCCGGAATGCCGCTGGGGGGCGAGAAGTATCCCACGATCGAACCGAGCGTCGGGAAATCGCGTCGATTGCGAGCGTTCCTTGGCACGGCCAACGTGTTGTTCACTCGACCGGTGAGCGTGTGATAGACACTCGGCTCGTGGTTGTTGCTGGGATGCGTCAGCGAGCGAATGATCGCCATCTTGTCCGTGTGCTTGGCAATCTGCGGCAAGTGCTCGCAGACTTGAATGCCGGGGATGACCGAATCGATCGGGTGGAACAAACCGCGAATCCCTTCGGGAGCATTCGGTTTCAAATCAAACGTGTCGTGTTGAGGCGGCCCGCCCCACAGATACACCAAAATGCACGACTTAGCCTTGCTCAACCCGCCCGTACTTAAGCGAGCCGTTCGTCGATCGGTCTCCGCCTGCAAGAGCTGCGGCAGCGTCAATGCTCCCAGCCCCATCTGCCCCAATCGCATCATGGCGTCGCGTCGATGAAGCACGGCAAACTCCTCATCCCAAATTGGGCGGGCGTTGGAGGGGTTACAGCTTCACTTCCTTCAGCTTCTGAATTTCTTGCTGCAAGGCGGTCACCGGCTGCAAGGCCTGGTCGGCGGCTTGTTTGGCCGAGGCAAATTTGTCCTCAATCGGTTTCATCGCAGCAGTAAGTTCCGCGACTTTGGCGTTTGAAGCGTTGAGCACAGCCACCGCCTCTGTGGCCTTCTTTTCCATTTCGGCGACGGCGACCTTGGCCTTTTCAACGGCGGCAGCTTTCTCGGTCAGCAGCGTCTTGGCGGTAGCCAGATTCGCAGTTTGCTTGTCGAGGACCGTTTTGAGCAACTCGGCGGCAGCGGCGAGTTCCTTATCCGCCGCGGCTTTGGCGGCGACTTCGGCTCCCTTGGCTTGAGCCTCTTTGAGCGCCGGCAGCGCTGCCTCGAGGCCGGTGACCGTCGTGTTGACGGCCGTGTGTTCATTAGACGCGGTGGTCAGCACCTGCTTGGCGGTGGCGACTGCGGCGTTGGCAGTGTTGACATTCGTCTGAGAGGTCACGACCACTTGCTGAGCGGCAGCCAGAACGGCCTTCATTTTGTTGACTGCCACGAGAGCCTCTTCGAACGCCGCGACCAGCGGTGCGGCCAAGGCTTGCTTCTCGGAGAGAACACGCAGCTTGGTCGCGAAGTCGATCTCGGCGGTCCAGCGAGCAACATCCTTTTGCGTATTCACAAGTTTGGCATTCGCTGCATCAGCAACCGCCTTTGCGGCGACCGCTTTTTCAGTCATCGTTTTGTCAGCGGCGGCCAGGTCGGGAACTGTCTTCTTAACCGCTTCCAGCGCGACATTGCTGTCAGTGATCAGTTTCTCTTGAGCAACCAGTAGTTCTTTGCCTTTGGTCAATTCGACGACCTTGTCGGCCACGACTTTTTTGTTCGCGGTGAGAGTAGCGGCTCGATTGTCGAGCAGCGTTTTGAGTGCGGCGACAGCCGCAGCGATCTCTTTATCGGCGGCATTCTTCGCGGCCGCATCGGTTCCTTTTGTCACGGAATCTGTCAACACCGTGACAACGGGATCGAGTGTCGTCACGATTTTGGCAGCAGCATCGTGAGCGGCTTGCGCGGCGGCGATGACTTCCTTGCTCTTCACGGCGGCAGCGGTCGTGTCGGTGACGACTTTCGTCAGTTCGGCCATCTTGGTGTTGGCGGTGGTGAGGTCGGCTTTGGCCTTGTCGGCGGCAGCTTGAGCGGCAGAGTAGCCGTCGGTTGCAGTTTTGGCTTCCGCCGTCGTTGCCTGCACGGCAGCATTCGCAGCAGCGAGACGTTCTTCCAGCGTCGGCGGGTTCGGCGTCAGGTCGCCAATCTTCGCGCCGTCGGCGGCGTTCCAAACGCGGATCGTTCCGGTCCAATCGGCTCCGATGACGCGATTCGTTTCGTTGCAAATCGCACAAGCCAGAGCAAGGTCTCCCATCGCTTCGAAGGCTCGCACGGCGGTGCCGTTCTGATCCCAGATCTTCACAACTCGGTCGCGTCCCGACGAAATGATCCGACCGTCACGAGCGAAATCGACGGAGGAGACCCCGGCTCCGTGTGCTCCCCAGCCTTTGACGTTGCCGCCGTTTTCCATCTCCCAGAGGCGAATGGTCGTGTCTTCACTGCTCGATGCCAGGATGTTGGAATCCAGTCGCCACGAGAATCCGGTGATCATCGCCGAGTGAGCTTTCAGCGTGTGGAACTCGCGGCCAGTCTCGGCCTCCCAGACAAAGACGCCACCGTTGCGGTCGCCGGTCGCCAGCAGCACGCTATCGGGGGCGAACGCCAAAGACGTGATCCAATCGGTGTGCTTCTTCGATTCCCACAGCTTCGAGCCATCGGCGATCGAATAGACGCGAATCATCTTGGCTGGGCCACCGAGCGCGATCAGGGATTGATCGGGCGAAATGTCGGCAGCAAGGACCGTGTCGAGTTCATCGCCGACTTCGGTGACTCGTTCGCCGGTTCGCACATTGAAGATCACGACCTTACCCTGAGCCGCCGCGTGTCCGCCGGCAGCCATCAACAAACTACCGTTGCGGCTAAACTTCAAGACCTGCGGAATACCTTCCGGATACGGTAGCACGCCCAGCAACTCGAGCGTCGCCGTGTTGTACAGCAGCACTTGCTTCTGTCCCGGCACCGCTACCAGCGGAGACCACGGATTGACCGCGAGGCTCGTGATGGCCGTCGTCGCCTTCGTTCGCACGACTGGAGCAAGGCTCATCCGTCCCGGCATCGGGGGCGGACCTTCCGGCCGCACGGTCGGCGCGGCGGTCAGTTTCAGGTCCATCTTCGGCTTCTTGCTGGCAAGCGCCTTGCTGCCCGTCGTTTCGAGCGCACCCCCATCGATCCAGTTCTTGATCACCGCGAGCATGTCCGCCGGGAGCTTTTCGCTGTTGGGGGGCATTTTCGGTTCTTCTTCGTGGTTGATGACCTTCCAAAGAATGCTCGCGCCGGAATTGCCCGGGTCAAAGATTTCCCCAGAACCGCCTCCTGCTTTGACCGCTGTGAAATTCGACAGGTCGAGACCACCGCTCTTTTTGTCCGTGTTATGACAACTCAGGCACTTCGCTCGGAGGATCGGGAGCACATGGTCCGCGTAGGTGACTTTGGGAGCGTCGGCCGCGCGGGCATTGCCGACAAATCCACCGGCCAACAATCCACCCAACGCAAACACACTCAACCAACGAATCGATTTTGATGACATGTCTCAAACTCCAAACTCAGATTTCAGCACAGGCCCACAGAACTCACGGCGAGATACCACTACGATTCTGTGTGACCTCTGTGACTCTGTGATGAACTCAACCTCGTCACATTCCGAAAATTTTTCCCCACTTCGTCTATCGGCCTCGAACGACAGATTTTGCAAGTTTGCCACTCGAGCTTGCCCGACTGGTCTGTTGCGTTCGATCCGCTGAACCGACTGAAACCAATCGACTCTCATAATCCGCAACAATCCACCTCTTCCCTTTGGACACGACTCGATTCTCTTTGACTTCGAGCCAGACCTTCAATTCTTCGACACCGCCCGAAAACTTCGGATTGAGTTCTCCGCCGGACTTCCGAGTCCGCCAATTCGGCGTGATTCGTTTGAATCCTCTGAACTCCTTTTCGTTCGCCGCGATCCACGCGAAGACGCCGCAACAGATCGGGCAGCCCATCGTGACGTTGTACTTCTGTGCGATCCTTGCCTGAATTTCTTTGGTGGTAATGAGACGCCCTTTCGGGACGGCCTTCATGATCTCGTCTACTTCTCGCGGAGCCGGAATTGCGACCGTTCCTTTGCTCCAGCTTTTTTATTCTCTCCTTCAATAACAACGACTTTGGGAAAACCTTTGTTGTCCGGAAGTTGTTCTTGCCAAGTTTTGCGTGGCCTTGGCATGACGACCTGACCTCGCGATCAGTGGTTGAACACAAACTCTCGCGAGTTCAACAGCGACCAGAACACATCTTCGAGGACCGGCTTGGGATCTTTTTCATTCACGAGGACTCCGTTGAGCGCTCCAAGTTCTTTGTCCGTTGGTTTGCGCGTCAACGTGCGGAGGTACATCTCCTCGATGATCTGAGACGGAGTCTTCCCTTCCTTCAGGCGCAGGTCGATGAGGCCCCCCTGTTGAATCTTGCTGTTCACCGTGTCGCCGTTGAGTAAGTGCAGAGCTTGCGACAAGTTCGGCTCCATCTTCACTTCGCACGAACAAACACTGTCTCGTGTCGCACGGCCAAAGGTGGTCAGGAAGTACGTCGAGGTGTTGCCGTCAGCGATTTGAACGGCTCGTGAACCAAGAGGCAGACCGCCGAATTTGTCTTTCGTTTGCGTCGCCAGCGTGATGCAGTCCAGCAGTACCTCCGAACGGATACGACGCAGAGTCGCGCGCGAGAAGTTTCGCTCGTCGAGCGCGTTTGTCTCGTTGGTCTTCGTTGAGAGCTGGTAAATCCGCGACGTGCAGATGTCGCGTACCAGCTTTTTGAAGTCGTAGTTGTAATCCGTGAACTTCTTACCAAGTTCGTCGATCAGTTCGGCGTTTGACGGCGGGTTACTGACGCGAACATCATCGACCTGGTCGATGATCCCTTGGCCAAAAAAGTGCGACCAGACAATATTCGCCAGGTTCTTGGCGAAATACGGGTTTTCTTTTGAGGCCAGCCAATTCGCCATGACTTCGCGACGATCCTTGCCCGCAACGTCAGGAACCGCTCCACCGAGGAACTTCGGCGTCATTTGCCGTCCGCCGACAGGATGGGCGACTTCGCCTCCGCCGGCATTGAAGATGATGATCTCACGCGGGTCTTCCCCCTGCTTGCGGCCAATCTGAGAAAAGAATGCGGCGAAGCTGTAGTAGTCATCCATCGTCCATCGATCGAACGGATGGTTGTGGCACTGAGCACATTGAATCCGCATCCCCATGAAGACCTGAGCGACGTTTTCGGAAGTCTTCAGCGTGTCTCGTTCAATCTGGTAGTAGTTGGTCGCCGCGTTCGCGAAAGTGCCTCCCTTGGCGGAGAGAAGTTCCTGAACCATCTTGTCCATCGGGTAGTTCTTGGCGATTCGCTCTTGCAGCCATTCGTAGTACCGCAGCATCGGTTTGGTGGTGATCTGTTGATTCGTGCGGATTTGCAGCAATTCGGCCCACTTCATCACCCACATCTCGACGAATTCTTTGCGGCCGAGCAGTTCATCGACGAGCGCGTCCCGCTTCTTCGGGTCGGCGCTGGACATGAACTTCGTGTATTCCTCGACCGACGGCAGCACACCGACAATGTCAAGGTACGCCCGCCGAACGAATTCTTCGTCGGTGCAAAGTTCGCTGGGATTGATCCGCAGCCGCTTGAGCTTCTCATACACGAGGTGATCGACGTAGTTGTTCTCCGGCAATTGCGGAGCGTTGTACTGAAATCCCTTCGGCAGCGTGATGAAGTGCGAGCCGACGGTGTGCGTCTCGAAGCGAGCCATGAGGAACGCCTCGCCGCGATTGCCTGCTGTGACGAGACCTTGCTGCGAGACCGCTGCTGACGTTTCGTTGTTCGTCATGAAGAACGCCAACGAAGTAACGTCGCGATCAGTGCCATCCGAGTACTTGGCCCGGACGGTGATCTGCTGCGTCGAACCTTCACCATCAAGCACCGCATTGGGCGGATAGAGTTCGACCGCGAGCACCTTCGGCACCTCGCCCTGATCGTTCGGAGCGCCTGCCTCCAACCAGCGGATCAGGGTTTGATTCAGTTCGCTGTTCGCTTCGTAGCGTTTGCCGCCGGTGTGTGGCACAACGCCGGTGTTTTTCTCGACCATCAAACTCTCAGACGGTAACGCCAAGTTGATGCGGCGGCCGGGAATTTCACGAGTCAGACGATAGTGGTCACCATCCGGATCGAAGCCGAACAGCGACAGACGGAATCCGTCTTTGCCGCGTGCCGCCCCGTGACACGATCCCGTGTTGCAACCAGCTTTCATGAACACCGGCATGACATCGAGCTTGAACGAGATTGGCCGATCGGCTGTTGCTTGTGCGACCTCGACCGGCACAACGACAGACTTGCCGCCAAAGTCGACTTTCAGTTCGGTCTTGCCATCTGCGACCGGATACATCGTGTGATTCTCAAATTTCACAAACGCCGGATTCCCAAATGCAAATGTCGCCTGCTTGGTGACGTCGCGAGTGATTCCGTCCGCATACGTCGCTTGTACAACGATCGACTGCCGATCCCGGGTCGTGTTGATCTGCGCATTCGGCGGATAAACGGCGATGGAAACGGGCACCGGTTCCTGAGCGACGGCAATGGACGCAGCCATGCCACTAGTCATCAAAAAGGTCGCCAACCCTGACAAAGTCTTGGGCAATTGCATGAGTTCGATCCTCGATTGAAAACTGTAATCTCGAGCAAGTGGATTTGGTGATCTGGCTTATTTGCCTTGAGCGGCCTTCGCTTTCGCGTCTTCGCGGAGTTGTTCAAGCCGGCTGAGGCGTTTCGCAGGAGCAGCCGCAACGGGCATCGGAGCCGGAGCCGCCGCGGCGACTGCCGCTGCCGGCATCGGGGCGGGAGTATTTGGCTTCGGCGGCAGCGGCACATCAATGCGAAGTTCGGCACCGCCAACATTGTGAATCACCGGTTCGCCGTTGGCCGTGATGGTCACAACGCCGAAGATCCCATGCTTTCCGGCGGGGCTCTCCTTCTCGGTCGTGACTTTGAAGACCAGTTCCTTCGTATCTTTGGTGAATTGCATCGGTGCCGAGACGACCTTGTTGGGTAGCGCAACCAATTGCACGTTGGCGTTCCCTTCGAAGGGGGTAGCCACTTCGACTTTGCAAACAACTTCGGTCGGCTGCCCTTGCTCGACGGCCGCTCGCTGCATGGCGAAGCTGACCCATGGAGCAGTCACTTCCAAATTGCCGAGTTGCGTTGAGGAATAAGCGGCTCCACCGATTTCTGCGTAGCCGAGCACAAACACGCGCCACTTGCCGACCTGAGCGTTGGAAGCCGCATTGATCGGAAACAGCGCTTCGTTTTGGCCTTCAGGAATTGTCACTGACGGAGCGGCACCAACACCTGGCGGAGCGAATGGGAGGAGCAATGTGATTGGCGCTTTGAAACCCTCTTTGCGAGTCGCCACAACCTTCAGCTGCATCGATCCATTTTGAGCGAGCGGGACTTTGGGTTCGACGAGATCGATTTTGAATGGCAACTCGTCGACGACGGCGACAGCCAGTCGATCGACGTCCCGCCACGAATACATTGACTGGCCAGGGGCCGCGATGATGAATTCAGCACGATTGAAGAAGCCACCGCGAATCGCCGGATTCTCGGCATGGCGTCCGATGAAATCGACCAATTTGCCATCGAGGGGCGCATCCGCCGCAGCTTCGAAAACGACCGGCATCGACGCGAGGTTCTCGGCCATCGGTTCGGTGACCATTGTGATGCCGGCCGGCATTCCTTGCGGTTCCAGCAACAGCTTGCCGCCGAAGTTTGCGCGACTGGCGTTGATGACCGTGCCGAAGCGGTTTCCCTTCGCGACGTAAACTTGGCGACGGTATTGACCGTAGCGTTCGACTTGCGGAATGCTCAGTTGCAACGACGGGACGACTCCTGTGAACTCGACTCGGTACACGAAACCTGGCCCACCGCGTTGCAAGTGATCGGTGACGCTCAGCAAGTACTCGCCGTCGGCGGGAATCGTTACACGGAAGTAACTGTCTGGTCCGCGAGAGTCATCGTTGCTGACAATTGCGCCCCCTTGAGCGTTGTACAACACCATGACAGGATCAACAGCCGAGCGGATGCGGCGACCGTAGCACTCGACTTCGAAGACTTGCCCCTTCGTGGCGGTGAACTTGAAGAAATCGATGTCACCCGGTTCCTGCAAGATGCCGTTCAACGCATTTGGCAACGTCGCCACGGTAGCTTGAGCCACCGCATTGTTCGGTTCCACTTCGAGAGAATTCCCGTGTTCAAAGAGACGGAACGGATTCGGCGACGGAGAAATCTCGGTTCCGGCAGTCGCGAACAGGCCCGTGAATTCATTGCTCGTCGCTGTCGGCAACTTGAACTTCTGCGTGAACTCACCGGCAGGATCGCCGAGGAATTTGGGTTCGACCTCTTCACCGAGCTTGCCGCCGGCCGGGTACACGGCGAGTGGTCGCGGGAACGTGCCGACATGCAGACGGTAGTTGCTGCCTCCGCCATAGGCGGTCTCGCGAATTTGAACGACGTACTTGCCGTCCTCTGGGGCAACGATCGAAGCGACAGCATCCTGACCGACCAGGGGCGTGTCGTCTGCGGCAGAAAGCTCGAACCGTTTCATGTCGAGAATGGCGACATAGGGATCGAAGAACGCAGACCCAAGTCGCAAAGCCTCGACTTCGGCGCAAATCCGTTGCCCTTTCTTCGCCTCGACGATGTAGTAATCGACATCCTCACCACCAATCGTACCGACAATGGTTTGGTTGAGAGCGATCGGTTGCGGCTGGTCAAAAAAGTTATTCGGCTCCTTCTCGTCGACTTGCGGGAGCGCGCCGATGTAAAACGTGCGATAGTCGGAGATGCCGGTCTTCGTCCGCACTTGTGCGACATGCTCCCCGAGTCGGCAGTCGGGCGAAATCTTGACCGTCGCCTTGCAGTTGTTGGCATCGATTGTCTCGACCTTCACAACCTCAAATCCGGGGGAATAGAAGAGAATTTGCTCCCCATCGCCGAGCGTTGAGCCACTGAAGGTCAACACGGTTTCGGTACCGCGCTGCACACCGCGTGGACTGATGCCGCTTAACCGAGGAGACGCCGCAAAAACCGACGTCGCACAAACCAGGATGAGGAGAGATGCCAGAATTCTTCGAAACATGAGTCGAACTCCGGGAGGCGGTGAAAAAAGTCACATGTGATGCGAGAACGGCTTTCGGCTATCTGCTCTCGGCTGACGGCCGGGCTTTGGGCCAATCGCAGCGAGCCGACGGCCGAAAGCCGTAATCTCAACTCAGAGTTTTCAGTAATTAGGCGAGCAGTTCCTTTCGAACCTTGCCGCCGTCAACGATTTCAATCGGACGATCGCCGGGGGCCATCAGTTCCTTATCAGCGACAATTCCCAGGCAGTGGTAAATGGTGGTGGCCCAGTCTTCGACATTGAGCGCATCCTCTTCCGGTTCGCTTGCGGTTGAGTTCGATGAACCGTAGACGAGGCCACCTTTCATGCCGCCGCCTGCAAAGACGACGCTGAAGACTTTCGGCCAGTGATCGCGGCCAGCGGTTCCATTGATCTTCGGCGTCCGGCCGAATTCCGAGGCGATGCAGACCAGCGTGTCTTTCAACAGGCCGCGACCGTCGAGGTCACGAATCAATTGAGCATACGCTTGGTCGAACGCCGGCAACTGGCTGCGTATGCTGCCGTTGATGTTGTCGTGCATGTCCCAACCGCCATAGGTCAGTGTGACAAATCGCACGCCTGATTCGACCAATCGGCGAGCCATCAGCATCCGCTGGCCGGCGGTGTTGCGGCCGTAAGCATCACGAATCGGGGATGGTTCGGCGTCGATATTGAATGCTTCACGAGCATCGACCGACGACACGAGCCCGTAAGCTCGTTGATAGAAGGTGTCGACCGCGTCGAGCGAATCGGACTTTTCTTTCGTCCTAAAGTGATCATTGACCGTGTCGAGGATCGTCCGTCGTCGAGTGAATCGACCATCGTCAACACCACCCGGCAACTTCAAATCGCGAACGGTGAAGCCCGCCGCAGCCGGATCAGAACCGAGGCTGAACGGAGCGAACGACGAACTGAGGTAGCCAGTACCGGCAAATTCGTTCGGCTGGCCAGGAATGCAGACGTAGGGCGGCAGGTTCTTGCGCGGGCCAAACTCGTGCGAGACCACGCTGCCCATACTCGGAAACTGCAAGGCCGGGCTCGGGCGATAGCCCGTGAACATATTGTGCGTCCCGCGCTCGTGAGCCGCCTCACCATGCGTCATCGAACGGCAAATCGTCAGCTTATTGGCGATCTGAGCGGTCTGCGGCAGCATCTCGTTAATAAACACGCCGGAGACGTTTGTCTGGATCGAGTTCATCGGGCCGCGGTATTCAATCGGAGAGTACGGCTTCGGATCCCAGGTCTCTTGATGAGCCGCTCCACCAGGCAGATAGATGAAAATGACTGACTTGGCAGTCCCTTCCTTGCTCTCGTATTTCTTGATGTCGGCTTTCGCCTTCAAGGCGAAATAATCGGCCAAAGTGAGGCCAATTCCGCCACAGAATCCCACATGCAAAAAGTCGCGACGTGAAGGACGCATTCCCATGAACGAAACTCCTTTGACTGAGGGCTCAGCAATCTGCTGGGCAGAAACGAGGTTGATCGGCCATCAAGCGGAAACATCCCGGATGGAACATCCGGTAAATTCGGTAGTCAGCGTTGGACGAGGAGGGTTATAAAGGTCGAGCATTTTGGCGGGAACTTCTGGTCTCGGCCGAACGTATCGGCATCTACCCATAGGTTGGGAGATAGTGGAACGGCTCGACCCATAAAATGTCAACGGGGAGCCGGGGAAATTTACCATGCGTAACGAAAGTTCCTGTCACCAATTTCGGTCTTCCGGCGGTTTGGTGGCGCTGTTGAGCCTCAAAAGCGGTCGGTAGGATGCCCCCTGTTTCTGATTCTCAACGCGAGCGACCCGATGATCTTTGTTCTCGATAACTACGATTCCTTCACCTACAACCTCGTGCAACGACTCGGGGAGATCGACCAGTCGCTGCAAATTGAAGTCGCTCGCAACGATCAAGTCACGATCGAGCAGATCGAGCAACTCAAACCGGATCGGATCATCGTATCGCCCGGTCCGTGCACTCCCGCCGAAGCAGGCATTTCTCGTGAATTGATCCGCCACTTTGCCCCCAAGTTGCCGGTATTGGGTGTCTGCCTGGGACACCAAAGTCTCGGAGATGTTTTTGGAGGGCAAGTCCTGCGAGCACGGCGACCGATGCATGGCAAAACCTCAATGATTCACCACAACAGTCGTGGGCTGTTTGCTGGGCTGCCAAATCCGTTCGAGGCGACTCGTTATCACAGCTTGATTGTGCCCGAAGAGACCTTGTCTCCTGAACTGGAAGTGACTGCCTGGGTCGATTCGGAATCTCTGGGCCTGCCGCGTGAAATCATGGGGTTGCGACACCGGCAATACGAGACACATGGCGTGCAGTTTCATCCGGAAAGCTATTTGACCGGAGAGCATGGAATTCACCTGCTGAAGAATTTTTTAGCACTTACCGGCGTGTGACGTTGGCTCGCTCTCTCAGGTACGAAGGCGGACATGGACACGCTGCGGACTTTCATGATTGGCACGTTGGCGGGTGCTCCCCTGGTGGCGTACGGAGTGAGTTTTCTGGAAGTCCGGATCTCTCGCCGAGCATTGCTCACAATCGCTCAACTGACGGTGGCCGTAGTTCTGTTGAGCTTGCTCGGCCTATTCCTTACTCCTCCGGTGCGTTTGAGCTCACTGGAAGGATTTCTGCAGACCTCCGAAGAGGTCTGCAAGATGACGTGGTTGCGGATACCGGGTTTTGAAGTGTCGCTGGGTGTGCGTATTGACGAATTCGCGTTCGTTCAGATGACGCTCGTTTCGGTTGTGTTGCTGTTGGTGTTGTCGGCTTGGCCAGCCGAAGTTTCATTGCGGTGGCTGATGTTGGCTTGGTTTGGGGTAACGCTGGCGATCATGGCGGACAACCTCGGTCAATCGTTTATCGGATGGACGATGTCGGCATTCGCGAGTTCGGAATTGGCGCGTCACTCCAGCAACAACCTTAGACCGATTTGGCTGATGCAGCGTGTCTCAGATGCTGCGCTGCTGATGGGTTTCGGAATTGTCTGGCTGCACTTTGATTCCTCGCTTGCATTCGCGGCCTGGACGACGGATGCGATTGGCGCGTTGCGGCCGGAGTTGATCGAGAGCATTGCGCTGTGTGTGTTGATTGGAGTGATCGGCCGCTGCGCGCAGTTGCCGCTGACGGTCTGGCTGGAGACCGAAGCGGGCTTCGCGGCCCAAAAGGGAAACTCGATGACAAAGCTTTCCAATGTCATGGTCGGAGTTTGGAATGTTCCCGCGGGTCACCAGGTCGCGGAGCGACTCAAGTCTGATCCGACCAATTGCTGGCATGAATCGCATGCGGATGGAGTTGCTCCGGGAGTGCCGGCGTGGTGGCTCTGCGCGGCTTTCTTGCCCGTTGGAATCGGGTTACTCGTGCGATTTGAGCCGTTGCTCGCAGTGGCACCGCACACGCGGTTGTTGATGGTGACCGTGGGAGCTTTCACGTTGTTGATGTGCTCGGCGAATGCCGCGGCGCAGACAAACTGGGTCCGCGTGCTAAGTCAATTCGCCGTCGGCCAATGCGGGTTGGTCTTGGTCGCAATGGGGATCGAAGATTCCGAAGTGGGTCTGACCGGGGTATCAGCGTTTCTGTGGCAGAGCGTCTTGATCGCAGTCTTCTTGGTGGCGAACCAAGCCATCCGTCGGCAAGTGTCTTGGCTGATATCCGTGGCTCTGGCATTTCTCGTCGCCGGGATTTTCGGCCGTCATGCAGTCGCCGAACACGTTTGGAAACATGCTGGCAACCTCTTCGATAGTCCCATCACGGCAGCCCAAGAATCGGACCATGTGGTGCTGGGGACGACGGAGGCTCGGGTGTGGCTGGTGGTGATAGTGGTGATCTTCCTGTCGGAGTTCCTGGCGGGCTTCGCGCTAGTTCGAGCTTGGTTGCTGAGTCGCCGCGGAGCCGTTCCGAGAGCAGATCAACGCGTGTCTTTTCCAGCAATCATCGTCCTGCGGAGCGTCATAATTCTGGTCATGTCTGGCAGTCTGTGGATGCGTGTTCGCGGCGAAAGCGGGACCACTCACTTCTTGGCGGCACCCTCGTTGGCGGTTGCGATCGGGCCCTTTCTGCCGTTGTCGCTGACAGGAGCCGTGTTGGCATGGTGGATGTACTCACGGCCCTCGTCGTTACCCGAAAGGATTTCGGCGGCGATGGGGCCATTTGCTCGACTGAGCCGAAATCGGTTTTATTGGGACGACCTTTATTTTTTGTTGATCGTGCATCCGGCGACGGTGATCGGTGAATGGCTGAGAGAGTTCGATGAGCGAATCCTGGGCTGCGGCGTGCGCACCTTGCGAGGCCGCCTGTTGAAATCGCTGGGAGAATCCGCGGAACCGCTCGTGGAAAGATCCGCGACGATCGCCGCGTTGACGACGTTGAGTTCGGTGGCTGTGCTGGCCTGGATGCTGCTGTGGCTGAAGTCGTGATCGGGGAGAGTTCGCCGTGTGGGATGCGCTGTTCCGACCAATTCACGATCACTTGCCGCTGTGGCTGCTGCTGTTGCCATTGCTCGGCGCGATGGTCGTCAGTGTCGCGAAGCGAGCGGGACCAAAAGCTGTGCGGCGGACCATGCAACTGCATTCATTTTTGTCTGCCACACTCTGCGTCTGGTTGGTCGTCGCGTATGAGCCGCTCAAGCAGGTCAATTCGGTAGAAGAGGCGGCTCTGCTCGGTCCTCTCCAGCGATTTCAATTCCGAGACAGTTTCGAGTGGGTCGGCGAAACGAGGACCGCGCTGCTCGATCGCACGCGCCGCAACGGAGATCGGCAGGCCATCGAGGTCCCAATTCGTTGGGGGCCGGACATCCGCTGCGAAGTGGGCGTGGATGGCATCAGCATCTGGTTCGTCGCTCTGAGCGTGTTGCTAGTCGCCGTCGCGGCGAATTCGTCGGCGGCGTGGCTCTGGCTGCAGGCGAGCTTGGTGGGGACATTCGTGGCTCTTGACGTGGTGCTGTTCGTGGCGTGTTGGATGAGCTCGATGCTGACTGTGGCTTGGCTGATGGCGCATGCCGGCGATTCTCAGCGGCATGAAGTGATGCCCCAGTTGCTCAAGCGCAGTTGGTGGGGAGGCTGGTGGGTCATGCTGGGCTTGGGTGGTTTGGTTGTGGCGCTCGGATGGTTGAGACCGTTTGCCAATCGCCTGGAAACTCCGTTGGTTTTCTCGATCCCAGAACTGCTGGCAGGAATCCGGCAAAGTGCGATGTCTGGCGAGCACGCTCTGATTTGGTCATCGGTCAACAACTGGTTGTTCTGGCTGCTGGTGGTGGGCTTCACGGGACCGTTGTGGTTGTTTCCGTTTCATCGCGATTTTGTGGAGGCGTTTGCATCGGCGCCGCGAGGGTTGGCAATCGTGTTGGCCGGAATTCTGCTGAAGGTGGGGGTGTTTGGCTGGCTGCGATTCATTCTGCCGACGTTTCCAGAATTGGTGCATCAATATGCAAATGGTTTCTCGACTCTGCTGGGGTGGAGCAGTCTGTTGGCGGCGGTTCTGGCGTTTGGAGCCCGCGACTGGCGACGGCGCATCGCCTTGGCAACATGCAGTTCCGTCAGTTTGAGTTTGTTGAGCATGACAACGCAGACGCCTGAAGGATTGACCGGTGGTGTACTGCGATTGTTCAGTCACGGTCTCACGGCGGGATTGCTGGTGTGGCTTCTGCCAGTCGAGGAACCATCGTTCGCCCGATGCGCCCGCGAGATGCCGGTCGCGATGCCCCCTCGCTGGCGCGTCGGGCTGATGCGGTTTTCGCTCTTTGCGTGGATCGGTCTGCCGGGGTTGGGTGGCTTCGTCGCGGAATTCGTCACGCCGTTTGGCTTGTTTCAGCAAGACTTCAATGCGGCTGCGTTAAGTCTTGCGACCAGTGGCGCGATCGCTTGGATGTGGGTTCGTGCGGAACGCGATCATCCTGATTGGTCACACTCGAACTGGTCTCCCCGCGACACAATCGTCGCAGCCGTGCTGGTCACATTGAATATCGGATTGGGTGTTGCTCCGCAGTTTGTCGTGGATCGCGTGCAGCCGAGTTTGCTGATGCTGGTGCCAGTGGATCGTGAAGTCTCCGCAACACCATCAAGTGCGTTTCCCGCAGCGGAGGTGCGCTGACGTGGAGACCTGGCGTGAACTTTGGAACCCGACGGCGATCTTCGCGGTATCGGGAACGATCGGGGTGGCCGCGTCCGCGTGGCCTGCCGCGCGGCGCTGGATTGCGCCGTGGTGTTTGCTGGCACTGTGGCTCGCCTTGTGGAGTTGGCCCCATGCGTCGCTTGACGACCTCTCCCGCGGGACAATGACGGTCTCTTTAGTTTGGGCCGCGTTGTTGCTCACTCTTCGATCGTCCTCCCGGTTTGAATCTTCTTCACCTCTTGAATTGCCGTTGCAGTTCGTGCTGCTGGCAGGACTGTGTTTGATGGCTCAAGCACGCGATGTCGTGACGTTATTTCTGGGGCTGCAACTGATTTCTTCAGGCACTCGCGTGCTGGCATCGCCGGAACGCGAGCGAGAGCGGTTAGCCTTCGATGGTCGCTCTCCACTCCCGTGGCTGCTGCTGCTCGGCTTTGTGCTGCTGGCGGCGGTGACAGGCTCGACCCGGATCGACACGATCTCCGAGGCCTTGCGAACGAGCTACGTGCATCAAGATTCCGCGAGCTTCAGGATTGCAGGCGGAGGCTCGCGCGTGTTGACGATTTCGGCGGTCCTGGTTGGATCGGCGTTGGCCGGTTACGCGGTGTGCGTTCCGTTTCATTTTCCATTCTGGCCGACGCGTCACTCATCGGAGCAAAGCGGCGGCCGCGAAATCGAAATTCATCCGCTGCAACTGTTGTTGCCACGAGCGGCGGTGGTGATCGTGTGGGCGAAACTGTGGCCGGCCACAATCATCGCTGCGGAATCGACGGCACAATTGTTCGTCGGAGTGCTGGCGTTGATCACGAGCATCGTGCCGCTCGTGCAAGCACGCATTGAGCGGAATCTCGTGCGGCAATGGTGGCTGTTGGTGGTTGCTCAAGGAGGCTGGCTGCTGCTGGCTGTCGCGGCGTGGTCATTCAAGAATCAGGTGCCGGAAGAGGACGTTGGGCGACGGATCGTTGAATGGAACTTGCCCTCGCCGATTCAGGGGGCGTGGCTGCTACTGCTGATGGATGGCGTCGCTTGGATTGGTCTGCTTGGAGTGCTGACGTATTTGCGGCGTCGCGAACGGCCAGTCGATTTCGTGGACGACCTGCGTGGCTTGTTGCATTCGGAGCCGATCGCTGCGATAAGCGCCTGCATCTGCTTGCTGAGCATGTCGGGACTGCCGCTGCTGGCCGGATTCTGGAGCCGGCTGTTCATTGCATTGCAAGCGATAAATGTGCGCGGCGAGTGGGGGCCTCCACAGGTGTTGGTTCCTCAAGAAGGGCTGCTCGTACTGACGGCAATCCTCGCACTCAGCGCGGTTTGGTCGGCTTCGATTGCCATGCGGTCGGTGTGGACGATGTTGTTCGGCCTGCCTTTGGGTCAGCCTCGTCCGACAGGGTCCGTCTCGTCGCTGTTCTCGGCGGTATTGGCCAGTATTGTCTTGATTGGCTGCGGTGTGCTGCCTGGACCGCTGCTGAGCTGGTTGTGCTCGCCGCGCGTCGAGCAACACTCGCGTCCGGAGTTTTCAATCGCACCGGCGACGGCCCACGAAGGAGCCATGCGATGAATTTCCCAAGTCCGTCGTTTGAACGTGGCTGCCTCCAGTTCGCTGCCGCTAGCTGGCTGGTTGTCGCGATGTCCTGTGTGCTGGCTGCCGACGAAACTCGCGTCACGTTGCTTGATGCCGATGGCCGCGAGTCGAGTGGCTGGCTGCAAGCGATCAGCCACGACTTCCTGAGCATCACCCGACAGACTTCGGCAAACTGGAAATGGTCGGACGTCGTGTGGCTGCGATTTGAGCGACAAGTTGACAATGCGTCTGACCAACCGCGTGGCTCGGCGATCTGGTTGGCGAATGGCGATCGATTGGTTGCGCGAGGGATCGGCATCGAAGACGAGCAACTTCGCGCAGTATGGCGTCAGTTTCCGGAATGGCCGGAATTCCAGTTGCCGTTGGAATCGGTGCGCGGCTTGTCGCTATCGCTGCCGCAAGCTCGCGAACGACGGGACGAGATCGCGGCGTGGTTGTTCGACCGCAAAGAGGCTCGCGACGAACTGCGGTTGTTCAACGGCGACGTGCTATCCGGTGAGGTCACTGGCTGGCGTGCCGAATCGATCACGCTGAAGTCCGGCGGCGCTGATGTCCGCTTGCTGAACACAGACATCCGCGACATCAGGTTCAATCCCGAATTACTGATGTTGTCGCCGCCGAAAGAACTCTGCTGGCTCGTATCGCTGAAGGATGGCTCGCGAGTCACGATCGTCGCGGCAAAGAGTCGCGTCGTTGGTGAGACCCTCAGGGCCGTACATGTGTCGGGCGTTTCCTGGGAGATTCCGCTTGGAGCAATCGCGGAACTGCGAGTGCTACACGGGCGAGCGGTCTTCCTTTCCGATGTGGCGCCGCTCGAAGCGAAGCACACTCCGTTTTTGCCTGATGCGCGCGAGTGGCCGTTGCAGCAAGACCGTTCCGCGTCGGGCCGTCCTTTGCGGCTGAAGGGCCGCGAGTTCCCCAAAGGTTTGGGCATGCACAGCCGTACGACCGTGACCTACGACTTGGCGGAAAAGTTTCGAGTGTTTCAGGCGGTCGTCGGCCTGGACGACACAACGATTGGGGACGGGACGGCAAAATGCGCTGTCGATGTCGATGGCCGTCGCGTCTTTGAGCCGCCAGCGTTGACTCGTCTCCAGGGGCCCGTACGACTCCCGAACATCGACGTATCCGGAGCCAAGCGACTAACGTTGACGGTCGATTTCGGCGAACTCGGCGACTCACAGGATCAAGTCAATTGGGGCGACGCGGTCTTGTTGCGATAGCGTTTCGCACAGAGTGACAACTCCAGTCCGCCTGTTCACTGGAGTGCCATTCAAGACCGCTGATCGGCTTGTTTTCACTCGCTTCGATTCGTGGATGTGAAACGTCTGGGCTGTCCAGATCGATCGGACGAACAGCCAGACGTAGAGCCTGTGAAAAGCCGGTCGCCTTACCCGGTGCGGGTCGAAGGATTTTGAATGAGCGATGAGTTCGCTGACAGATCGAATCCTACGATCCACAAAGCGTCGGGCGATGAATTGAAACAACGGCGATTCGGACAGACTCTCACAGCCAGGTGCTGATTTCCGTGAAGACGCTGTCGGTGTTCGTATCGATGACCAGGTCGCGGTTGTACTTGGCGGAGCCATTGCCACTGCCTTCGGGGATCTTGCACGAGATCCAGGCCGAACGCGGAACCGATTTCAATCAGGTTTGCCAACGCGGGACTTCAATAAGGCGGAGTCAGTCCATTCGGAGAACGCCGCCGAGATTCGTCATCCGGAAGCATGAGGATACAAATGCTAGCCAACGGTCAGCACGGGGAGAGCCTCATCCCTTCCAGATCGCGCAGGTAAAAGGTCAGCCAGCACAACCCGACGACGTTCGTTTGCCAGATGGAAATGCGGACGCGGCCAGTTCCGGAAGTGGCCCCAGCTTTCAGCGCGACGGTTACCGGCGGAAGTACCTTCGCCGCAAATTCGGCCAAGCGATTGCGATATGCCCACCTCGAAAAGATCGGAATGTGACGCAGGTCCGCCAGCGACCGCAGGTCTTCCAGGCAAATCCCCGCCGACCGTAACGTGCCGCGATACTACGGCACCTGTTCGACGCAGTGAATCAGCAGCTTCCCTGATCGCTGGAGTTGGTAATCTTGCAACTGTTCAGAGGGCAGCCACTGCGTGTGACCCAGATCTTGATCAACCTGCCAAACGTACGCCGCCAGCCGTGTCTCTGCTGGCGCGGCGAGCACTTCCGGACTGCACCTCAGTGACGCCGTGGTAATTCGCCCGTTGCAACTCCCGGTCATTTCGAAGTCAACTGCTTGGCAATGAGTTCGAGACGACGGAGGACGAAAATGGTAGCCCCATTGATCCTGGCTCACGTCGTCTGTTCACCAGTATCGCTAGAGTTGCTAACTCGACTGTGCAATAAATTCCGACGCAGTTTGACGGATCTCTTGCGAGTTCCGCTGCGAAAGTGCGCAGTCGTGCCAATTGAGTTGCACCGAGCTTTGTTCTTCATTTCGACCTTGTGGACACCAGGATGGCTCTTTTCTGCCGCCGGCTGCGACTGGAAATTGATTTGCAGCGTTGTGACATCGCCGAGCCAGTTTTGTCGACCGGCTATCGTTGGATGGAGTGGTCTCCGGAGTTGCTGAATCGCCACGCGGCAGTGAAGTACCGTTGTTTCGAAATGGAAAAGGACGGCCAAGTGTTTCCGTCACTCCGCAGTGCCGAGGGATGTCAGCGATTGATGGATTACATCACGACGAATTCGCTGTTTGTTCCGAATGCGACTTGGCTGTTGGTCTGTGACGAGTCCGCCCAAGGTGTCCCGACGGACTGCGGCACGATCCAGGGACTTGCGTCGTATCTGGAATCGGGAGCGATTCAAAACGTCGGCATCGTGCCGGAGCATCGTGGCCGCGGCTTGGGACGGGCACTCGTGCAAGCGGCGCTGCGCGGCTTTCAAGCAAGCGGGCTGACGCAGATTTCGCTGGAAGTCACTGCCGCGAACCTGCCGGCCGTGAAGCTGTATCAGTCTCTCGGTTTTCTGGTGACAAAGACGCTCTATCGGTCGGTGGAATGATCACAGCGCAACAAAAAGCCACGGCGACTTGGCTGTCGTGGCATTTGCGATTTGGGTTGAGAGTCGCCCGCGTCAGTTGTACGAATCGAGTTCGATTGTCACGCATCCGGAACGATGATCGATCCCCTATTCATAGCGGTACGTTTTGACGCGATGTCCGTTCGACTCGCTGAAAGTTACTTTCGGCTCGGCCTCGAGACGCTTGGCCCCAAGACTCTCGGATTGACACGGCGCCTCTTCGCGAATGACTCGCGGAGAAGAGACCTCCGAGCGATAAACTCTCACTGGCCGCGAATCGATGACTTTCTCCGAATAAACGACCGGCTGCGAGAGCACCACGGTCTGTGACGAATCAACCGGATCGACAAAAGTGGTCTCAGACAAGTACACGTTTGCCACATACACGGCAGGAGCGGATCGCGGGTTGCTCCAAGCTTGCGAGTGGGACGAGTTGGAGCCAACGGACCAATAGCCGACGCCAAATGACGAGCAACCTCAGCCGTAGGAATCACTTCGTCCGACAATCTTCTGTGTTTGCAACGCGAATTGCGAGATTGGCACCGAGCGAACGCCGGATGACTGCACGTACGACATTGGGGTCTAAACGGTTGCTGCCGCAATCCGAAATAATCCCGAAATCAATCCCGCGATAATTTGTTTTTGAATGCGTTGCGTGACACTCTCCTTTGCGAGACTCTCTGAAGCTGGAAACGGCAACGCGTGTCAGTCTGTTCCACCAGACCGCGAAAGTCCTTGAACGAGGACTGTGGCCGGCTATACTCCGGTTGCTGACTGTCGAGAATTGAATTCCCCCGCGCGGCCCGTTGGATCGTCGCATGTCCCAGCCTAGCGGCTCTGCTTTGCCACCGACTCCCGCACCGAATCAAGTTTCGGCGACGAGGATCTTTTTGCGCGGGCTGGCGATCTCGTTGCCGCCGATTTTGACGCTGCTGATCCTGTTTTGGATTCTTCACGGAATCAACGATTTCGTGGTTCAGCCAATCAGTTCTGTGGTGCGTTTCTGCATCGCGCACGCCGTGAATGACGCGCGGCCGCTAGAGGGGTTGGTGGCTCCCGATGGCTTGCCAGCGCTGCCATTCTGCGAACGCAATTACCGCACCCTGCCGATTCATCGCACAGAATTGTTAGACAGACTGACCAAGGCTGATGAGTCTTCGCGTGAAATGGCGACGGCGGAAATTCGGATTCAATTGGAAGAATTGGCGTTTGTCCCTTTCGACAAGCAAGCGTTGCCGTATTTGGACTACCGCGACGTCGTCAAACGTCTGGGGCCAGTACAGATGCCGAAGACATCCATTGGCGTCTACATGGAATTGGCAGCGACGAGATATTTTCAAAGTCTGTTCCACTTGAGTGCGGTGGCAGTCGTGATTTCGATCATGACGGTCTATTCGATGGGCCGGTTCGTGACGCATCGACTGGGTGCCTGGTTCGTGATGCGAGTTGGCTCGTTTGTCACCGGAGTGCCGTTGGTTGGAGTGATTTACATCGCGGTGAAACATGTCACGGACTTCTTCCTGGCCGAAAAGGATCCAAAGTTTCACGGCGTGGTGGCCGTGGAGTATCCGCGGCCCGGCATCTGGTCGTTGGCATTCGTGACGGGAACTGGCATGTCCGAATGCGTTCGAGTTGCCGGCGAACCGCTGGTCAACGTGCTGATTCCCAGTGCCCCGATTCCATTCGCTGGGTACACGATGAATGTCAAACGAAGCGAACTTCTGGAACTCGACATGTCATTGGATCAGGCTATTCAGTACGTCATGTCGTGCGGTGTGATCGCGCCGATACCCACAACGCCGCCGATGAATGCCAAGAATGGAATCACCGAGCCTCCCGCGCTCCCCGGACAATCGACTTTGCCCGCGTACTAATGCCGAGGTTTCAAGGATGGTACTTTGTGAACGATCAAGGATGGCGTTTCTCGTTCTGGCAGCAAGCGTCTTGGGTTGCGGTTCGCCAGTTGTCGATCCGGGTCGTGCAACGAATTTCGCCCCGCCGTCGATTCAGCAACCGGCGAATCCGTCCGGACTGCCAACGTTGGAATCACCAGAGATTCAGCAAGTCCCCGCCGATTCAGTGCTGAACTTGCCGAGCGCTTCGACCTCAGCGACCTACCACACGGTTCAATCAGGCGAGACTCTGAGCAACATCGCCAAGCGTTATGGCGTCAGCACGGACAAACTTCGTTCGGCGAATGGACTGGATAGATCTGCGCAGCTCAAGTCGCAACAGTTGCTGTACATTCCCAAGTAGTTTCCGGGTGAGACCGCAGAGTTCAAGAGGACAATCTACCGTGTCGCACGAAACGTTGTGGGCTCCGTGGCGGCTGAACTACATCGTCAGCGCGGTGGACAAGGACGCGGCGAATGAACCGAAAGCAGGTTGTTTCCTTTGTCAGTACCGAGACGACACTCACGACGCAGAGAATTACGTCGTCGATCGCTCCGAGCATTCGCTGATCGTGCTCAATCGCTTTCCGTACAACAACGGGCACCTGCTGATTGCTCCGCGCGAGCACAAGGCGACGTTGGAAGAACTTGGCGATGCCGAACTGCTTGATTTGCAAGTCCAACTGCGGCGCATGATCAAGTTGTTGAGCTTGGTGATGGGCGCGGAGGGTTTTAACGTGGGATTGAATTTGGGACGCGTCGCTGGCGCGGGATTGCCCGGACATCTGCACTGGCACATCGTTCCACGCTGGAATGGCGACGTGAACTTCATGCCGGCGATCGCCGACACGAAAGTGATCCCGCAATCGCTCGACGCGCTATACCAGTTGCTGCGTGCGGACTTGGGCAGCGTGTCTTAGCCGCCGAAGATTCCGCGGTGGTTGCAACGCTCGGTCGTCAGGGATTATCGTCTCGCCGACGAAGTCTAGGCTCTTGACCGGAGAGTGAAGCGTCGACATACCGCCATCGAATGCGAATGTGCCATGTTTTTGATTGTCCTCCGGGCCATTTACTTTCTGATTTGCACCAGCGCGATCGCGGCGTTCGTGCATCCATCAAACAGGCCTCCTGAGATTGTTGAGGGACACGAGATTGTCGCGTTCCTCGTGATCTTGCTGATCACGCAAGTGGGGACATTGGTTGATGTCTTCATCCCTCGCAAGCGGGTAGAAGTGATCTCGGCAGTCTATTTTGGATTGTTGATCGGTGTGTTGCTGAGCTACCTAATGGTTCAAGCGATCAGTCCAGTGTTCGCTTCGATGAAGAGCATGGAGGTGTATCGTGGCGGAGTCGTGCTCGTTCTGACCTTGATGATTACGTATTTCAGCACCTCGCTCTTGATCCAGACACGCGACGATTTTCGATTTGTGATTCCATATGTCGAATTCGCCCGTGAGTTGAAGGGGGGCCGGCCGCTGATTCTTGACAGCAGTGCACTGATCGACGGCCGAATTGCCGACGTGGTCGAGACGAAGATTCTTGATTCGAGGATGATTGTTCCGGACTTTGTGCTCAAGGAAGTTCAGGACATCGCCGATTCGCAGGACAAGAATCGTCGGATGCGTGGCCGCCGCGGGCTCGAGGTTCTCGCCAAGCTCCAACAAATGCCGCACGCGGAAGTCAGTGTCTACGACACCAAGAAAAAAGATCTCATCTTTAGCGGCCTGACGGTCGACCAGCGACTCGTTGAACTTGGCAAGGACTTGAATGGCCGAGTCGTCACCAGCGATTTCAATCTCAACCGTGTCGCCGCAGTGCAAGGGGTCGAAGTCGTCAATCTGAATGATGTCGCCAGTTCGCTGCGGCCCAGGTATCTGCCAGGCGATAGTTTGAAAGTCCGTGTGATCCGCGAAGGCGAAGGGCAAGGACAAGGGGTCGGTTATCTTGACGACGGCACGATGGTCGTCTGCGAACAATCACGCGACTTGATCGGCAAAGAGATTGAGACAACCGTCACAAGCGTGCTGCAAAGCAGCACCGGTCGCATGATCTTCGCGCGGCCGAATGGCGCGCCGGTCCGGGCGTAATTCCATCCACCTTTCGACGCCTGAGGCAGAGACGCTCAGTGCTTTTCGGTGGACAGACCCGGTTTTCCGGGCGTGACATTGACTGTCGGCTTTGGCTCTGTGATTGGCTTCGGTTTTGGCTCGAAGGGGTGCATCTTCTCCCATTCCATCCAGAATTTGGAAGGCGTCGTCTTCCGCCACATGGCCAACGAGTTGCCAACGTGCGAGAAGAACGTGTAGTTGTCGAGCATCTCGGTCTCGCTCATCGCCACAGTTCTCTCGATGACCCACGCGGCTGCTTTCCGAAGTTGCTCGCGTGGCGGATGCAACGACTCAGGCGCGATTGACAGCCATTCGAGGTGATGTCCCGTCGCGATGACATGTCGGAAGATCGGGATCGACGCATCGGACTTCTTAACAGCGTCTTCGCCGGCGGACCAGTTGTATGGCCAGTGACCATCCTCGAACTGGCTGACTTTCAAGATATCACGCACAGTTTCGAGATGCTGGAAGACCGACTTCTGAACATCGTCGGACAAGATGTCGTACTGTTCGTCGAGCCGCAGCAAAACCGTCAGCGAGTACAGCCGATGCGTACCGCCGCAGCTTCCGATTTTCTTGTGTCCCCGAAGCAACCGCTGAGCCAGCATGTCGAACGACATTTCGCGACCATCGGTCAATCGCCAGGATTTGGTCACCGGAGCCAGCCACAGGCCGAAAGCCATCACTGACCATTCGGTCTCACGCTCGTCGTAACGAAAATCGCGAAGCGCTTGCCGCAGGACATCTCGAAACGTCAGGCCTTGCCGATTCGGAGTGAATACGGGCTGCGACAGCGGCAATCCGGCCTCAGTCAGACACGCCAGCAGATGATCGTGATGCACGGACGCTGCGTTCGATTCACGTCCCCATTTCACGTAGACGCCGTTATCCGGATGCTCTTGAAGCAGCGGATCGGGCTGGATTTCGGAGTCTGTTTCTGGTTGCCACGATGCGGCGAATCGTCTGTAATCAATCAGGAAGTCACGCATCATTTCGCCAGAGAGAGCCTCCGGATCTTGGAACTTCGCCTCCACGTGCCACGCGCGGAGCGCATGTTCGACGTGATTGGGCTTCAGCTTCTTCGCGGGGAAACGTGGGACAATTTGCTTGAGCACGGCCGCGAGTTCTTGGTCGCTGACAAGCTGCGGATCATCGTACAGCGGCGCGATTTCCAGAGCGGCATCCCGCTCCAGCGGAATCTCGACGCCCTGCGGCTTGGCAACAACCAGCCGTCGAACTTGCCGCTGCGATTCCGGACTGAGCGACGTATACGACCACGCGAATGCCGCCACGATCGGAATCTGAAGAATCAGAAATAACAACGCGGGAATTCGCCGCAGTTTCATGGTAAGCCTCAAAACGTCTTAAGTCCGAGCGAGTCGCTCAAACACAAAGTGAAAATCAAATGACTTTGCGGCGGACAAAGACCGCTCCGACATTGTCCGAGTACGTCTGTCGCCAGTTTTCATTATCTCGCAGGCGGCCGATCAACGGGGAATGAGTCGCTAAATCCAGGACGATCAAATTGACTCCGTAACGGTCCAGAATCTCTTCCCATCCCGATGCGACGTTGCTGATCGCAACGTAATCGTTCCAGACCTCGCGCGGCACGAGATGCACATGCGACGCCAAGAACACCTTGAGCCTTTTCGGCCCTGCCCACAGCAGGTAGTCGCCCCACTCGTAGGTGTTAAACATCTGTCCGTGTGGCAGGCGGTTTTGATCCGCTTGCGTTTTCAGGTGGTCAATCACTCCCAGCGGAGTTTCACGCGAGACCATTTTCTCGAGCTTGAGCTTGCCCTCCGTGCCGTGCAGGACACGTCCGCCGAAGGGAGTGAACGCGAAACAAATCCACAGGATGCCAACCGTGATCACGCTCCAACGACCGTGCCGCGGAGCCGGCAATAACGTCTTCGAATATGAGTGCCACTGATGCCAGATCGCGCCGGCATGTTGCATCCCGAACGTCACCGCGATAGGCACCCACCACACCAACATACGTGACGACCACAACGCCGCCGCACCGAATCCGAACAGCAACAACACTTCGGCTGCGGTCACTCGGCGAGGACTGAGTCGATACAGCACGATCAACAACAGAGCGATTACTGCCGTCGCTTGTCCCTGGGCCATTCGCAGTTGTAACGGCCCCCACTCGGTCAGTTCCGCGACGTTGGGGTGATTAGCGACGCTGAACACCTCTGCGTACAACCGGACGCCGTATGGATTGAGCAGCACCGCTGCAGCGGCCAACTCCAACATCAGCACGTATCGACGAACGCGACTGTCTCGCCAGATTGCACGGACTTCGCCGCATCGAACCGCCAGCTCAAGTCCCCGTCCAAACGCCATTCCCGCCAGCAACATCAAGCCGACGACGAAGGAACCATGCAAGTTCGCCCAAGCCACGAACAACGCCGGTACCGCGATCCAATGCCAAGTGCGGCGATGCCGCGCTGTCAACAGCGTCAACAACAGGACGAAACACAAAATCCCCGCCATCTGAGGTCGCACGATCTTGAGATGCTGCCAACAACCCCAGAGCCACAAGAACAATCCCACGAGTGTGATCATCGCACTCTGCGACCGATGATATCCACGCCACACCAATAGCCCGGCCATTCCCGTGATCGACGACGCGTATAAGAACATCAGCGATGTGACTCCCAGGCGATTCATCGCCTCGAAACCGATGACCTGCGACAGCCAGGCAGAGTTGATGAACGGCACTCCCCTTGCCAGTGGCATCAGCGGTTCGGTAGTCGGCAAGGATTTCATGCCAACGATCAATCGCCCGTAAGCCAGATGTCCCCACAAGTCGGTGTGCCACAGCGGGCGATAGCTCAGGAACAAATACAGCAACCCTAACACCAGCGCGAAACCCGCCGTTGTGCGGGACGCTTTAACTGACGCGGGGACTTTGCCCTCGAGCATCGACGCATCGGCGAGCTGAGTTGGCGGCACCGACTCCGCACGCGCAGGTTGAGGAGGATTCATCACACCAGTCATGACGTCGACCCGATCGTGAACGGAAAAGATCCGATTTCCAGGTCGCTTAGTTTAGGAGCCGTCGCTGAGTTTAGGAGCCGCAGTCCCCCGAAGTTTCTCGGCTCTTCAGTGAGCTTCGCAATCCCAGCCCTTGGCCAACCAAACCTGCCGATTGTGCGGACGATTCGAATCCGTCGCGTCCAAGCCACTTCCCCGCAGCAATCCCGCGAGTGATCCATTGCACTTTAGCTCACCATCCCCAGCGGCTATTCTGCAGATGTATCGAATTGCGCCCGTAGCTCAGTTGGATAGAGCAACGGATTTCTAATCCGTAGGTCGGGGGTTCGAATCCCTCCGGGCGTGCTTGGGTTTCCTCTCGCGTGGAGTCGCACTCCGTCGCTTGGTTTCGCGGTTTTCCCGGCCGAATCGGGGCCATCGTCTCTGTCGAACTCTGCGGCGGCTTTGCATGGTCTCGCATCAGGTGGCGCGCCGCACGCACTACGTTTGCGGCGCCGTCCGCTGCGCTTTTCAGGTGGTTTGTCTGAAATGCGGCTGTGTGCGTCCGCCGTTCCAGTGGCTCGGAGCACTTCTCGTTGATCGGACCCAAGTCGGTTGCCGAGGCATGCAACCGTGTCGGCCTGTTGGCCAGGGATGGGATGCCCATAGGTGTCCATCGTCAGCGTGATCGAGCTGTGACGCATGACCGCTTGGATAGACTTCGGGGGTGCTCCCTCCAACGCTAATCACGCTCCACACGTGTGCCGCAGTGCGTGGAAGTCGAGCGATTCTCCTTCGTGATTAGCCGCCGCGAGGAAGTCGCTCTGTTCGCGATTCACAAACTCTTCGGGGTCCTTCCGTGCCGCGTCCAACCATGCGTTGCGAGCCGATTCAACGTCGTTGCGTAGCATCTTTGGACCGCCTCACGCACCGCTGCCACATCCTGGAGACCAAGGGCGGAAGTTACCGCCTCCAGGACGCCAAACGCCGCTGTCGTCGCCCCGACAGCCCCGGCACCTGACCGCGCCGACGATCACCGAACATGTTCAGTGATCGTCGAACCCCAACCGCAACTCCGCTCCTCAACTCACAGGAGTCCCCTCAACAACCAGCGCCACCAAATTCAGCGCCCAGCGCCGCCATTTTCAACCGTCGTCAACACCAACAGCGGCGAACACTTCGGCGGCGACATCGCCGCTGCAGCGGCACGCGAAATCATTCACAAGTCGCTGCGCCAACTCGGCGTCGCTCCGGAGCAGAAACCGTACAAGACCGCGCGAATCCCAGCCGCACCCCGGCTCCAATGAGCCGCAGGCGCAAGCCTCGGGCCGGAGTATTCTCGCGAGATTCCAACTGCCCGTCCGACGCTAGCGCGTTCGGCTCACCGTGAAGCCCGCTCAGCGGCCACCTGCGCGGTGGTTTCAATACTAACCCGAAGCGTGAACGTGGGGCGAATTCACGCTTGATTCCCAGACGCCCCCGCTCACGCTTCGGGTTAGTAATTCGGTTTTGAAACCACCTCGAGTGTGTCAGAGCTTGAGAAACAGCCGTTGCTTCTCCATCGATCGCAAGAACAAATAACAGATCAGCAACGACACTCCGAAGGCCGCGAACACAAACCACAACGGGCTGTCTTTGGGGACGAACGGTTTGACCGCTTCGTTGACCAGATCGTGAATGATGTAGCCGGCCAGCGCGTTGGTTCCCAGCGTTCGAAACAGGCCGACTCGCAATGGCCACACGTCACACGCCAGCACGAACAGCGCGTAGATCGCCAGCGAGAAGCCGGCACCGAATGTCAGGTACGAAACGCTGCCCGCCCGCTGGCTCATCGTCCAAATGTTGATGGGCTGAGTCGGCGCGACGAACGGGAACTCCAGCAACAACGCAGACCAATCGGTTCCCGGGGCGGTGTTGGGTGGCGTCACTCGATTCAGGCACGACAGTCCGTAGCCCACCAACATGATCGCGACACTGCCGACCAGCAATCGGCCAATCAACCACGGGCGTTTCGCAGCGACGGCGTCGGAAGCCAATGTGCCGACAATCATCGGAATCGTCCACGTCAAAAAACCCAGCGGTCCGCCATCAATCCCCGGCCGCTTCAAAACCCAGTCGTAGTAACCCCAGACCGAGAGACCGTGAAACAGCACTGCCGAAAAGAACGCGAACAAGAGGCGAGTCGTCGGCCGCGCGGCGATGACGGGCAGAATCCAAAGCGCCGTGACGGCAATGTGAGTCAGCGTCTGAAAGAAATTCCGATGGAAAGCCGTCTGCCAGAGACCGGCCAAACCAGCCGCGTGCAGTTTCTCCCAGGAGTCATACCGGCCATCAAGGTGGTGGATCACAAACGCGACGAGCAGCAACCCGAGATTTCGCTTCACCGTGTGCCAGTAGGCGGTTCGCGGCCCAGTTGAATTCAAGCGGTGCAGGAACGTCATTCGGTATGCGAATCCCACCGCAAAAAAGAACTGCGGCATGATCGTGTCGGCGTAGCTGCAAAACGTGTGATGGTGGCAGAGCACCGGCACCAGAGTTTTTACCGCCGCATACGAGCCCACAAAGTTGACCAGAAACATCCCCAGCACCGTGTAGCCTCGAAACTGATCGAGGGACACGAGCCGACCGGAACTGGCGGGTGTATCGGCCATGCAATGTCCTATTTCGCCGCTCCGCTGGATGCGTTGGTGGGCCCCTTGGCATCCAGTTCGATGACGCACTTTCCAGATGTGACTTCTTTCTGTAACGGCGTCTTCGTGACCTCCGAATAAATTTCCAAAATTCGCGGTGAACGGCCCTGACTCATATCAACATCCTCGCCGGCCCGCCCCAAAAACTTATCCCCCATGATTCCGACATCCCGCAGGACCACCTTGTGTGCGCCAACGACAGCTCCGGCTTTCCCTTCGTTCGTTGAAAGGCTGAATTTCCCGGCTGCGTCAGTGATTCCGATCGAAGGTGGCCCACTCTTTGTTGGGAAAAACTCAACTTGAATCTTCTCGACAGGGACACCATTGACGAGCAGCTTTCCGTCCACCTGCCCAAATTGAAATTCACTGCCGCATCCCGCCAACAGCAAGAGTGCTGCAAAAAGAAAACGGACCTCACGCAATTGAGCACCCATAAGTGTTAACCTCCTCGTGGCGTTGCGGTAAGAGAAAGACAATCACGAATTCCGTTGTGTCACTTCGGTCTCGGAGCGTCATGCGGGGCAATTCCAATTCAGCATGAATGACAAGGCACCGAAAAAGGCAATTCGCTGACGTCGTCAAGAGGTGGTTTCAAGACTAACCCGACGCGCGAGCGCGGGGCCAATTCACGCTTGATTCCCCGTGGCCCTCGCTCACGCTTCGGGTTAGTAATTTGGTTTTGAAACCACCTCTAATAATTACCGGCCGTTTCTTTTCCACTTCGAGTCCCGAGTGCGCGAAACACGAGAGTGCTGATTGTCTGGGTGATGAAGCGAACCGAACCATCTCCCATGCAAAACGTCGCTCCCCCGGCGTGCGAACTTCCAAAGGCATTGATGCGGTCTTCAAACAGGAGTTGTTGCGTTCCGGCGGGCAAGCTAGCGAAATTCTGCGGCAACCGAAAATTGATCGTCACACTGGTTCCCAAATGTGCGTCCCCTTCGCCGCCAAACCACACCCAGCCCCAATCTGAAATTTTGTCGCCGGTCGCCGTATCGAAAACCGGGTCGAAGATCATTCGCTCACCAAACAGGAGCGTATTCGTCGTGCCGTCCCTGAGATCCCCAAACCCGAATCGCGTATTTCGTGTAAATGCTCCGTCTCCTCGAGTGGGATGAGCTGTGGTGTAGGGAGTCTGCCCCGCATTAAAGAGGGACGGGCGGTTGATCGTCGGACTCCCTCGCGGGTAACTCCGCGTCCCGGCGCTCCCAAAATAACTTGTGATTGCATACTTGCCGCTGTTTGCGGCGTTGACCGCATCATTCAAGGGGCCAACGGGACTCGACGGGCACATCAAGAATGGAAGGGTCTGCCTTGTGAGCACATAGCCTGGACCAAACGTCACGCCATTTGAGTCACGCTGGTTGTTGGCGAAAGTCACCTTGTCGTATTTTGCTCCCAATGCCCTCTGGTCCATGTACGGGAGCAGTGCCACCATCCAAGGATATCGCCCGGGTGCGGTAACACTCGCGATCAGGGGGTCCGGGCTGATCGGAAAATTCGAGTCCGTCCGCAGGATGCCATACGGCAACTTGCCGGTGACGTCAGCGAAATTCTGCGCGGCGAGTCCAAATTGCTTGAGGTTATTTTTGCACTGCGAACGCCGAGCGGCTTCACGCGCCTGTTGAACCGCAGGCAGCAGTAGGGCAATCAAGATGGCGATGATCGCAATCACCACCAGAAGTTCGATCAATGTGAATCCACGTCGCACCCAGTGCGCTTGTTTGCGAATAGCGTTCTTCATGCCAGGACTCCCCAAAAAAAGGAAATGAAGAATTGAAGCCGAATGAGCCTGTCAACCTGTCGAGTTTGGGAGGAATTGTCGCACTGCTAACCTGAAGAGAACGTGAGGCCGGGAATCGGTTCTCCGTAATAGACGTGATGCGGTCGGTCGAGTTCGTCGGTGAGCATCATTGTCTCGGGGATGCCGAGGGAGTGAAAAATTGTCGCGGCCATGTTCTCCGGCGATTGAGGACTGACGGTGGGATACGCGCCGATCTTGTCCGAAGCTCCCACGACTCGCCCCCCTTCGATCCCGCCGCCGGCGAAGAACACCGTCTGGCACGGCCCCCAATGATCGCGACCCGGCAGTTTGTATTCCGGTGGCGAGTACGTGATCTTCGGCGTCCTGCCGAATTCCCCCGCCATGACGATCAGCGTGCTGTCGAGCAATCCGCTGTCTTGCAGGTCATCCAGCAGGGCGGACAGGGCCTTGTCGGTCGGCGGAAACAAATTGTTCTTGAGGTGCGGAAACGCGTTGCCGTGGGTGTCCCAGGTTTCGTTGTTGCCTAGATTGACTTGGACCAGATTCACCCCCGCCTCGATGAGTCGCCGCGCCATCAACAGTGACCACCCGAAGGAATTGCGGCCGTAGCGATCGAGCACTCGCGGTGCTGCCTGCTGCACATCGAACGCATCGCGAACGTCCTTGCCGGACAGCAACGAAACCGCTCCTTGCCGGTATCGGTCGAAGTCACGCACGCTGGCGAGATTCTCAAGATCGCGTCGCTGCGCATCGATCGTCTGCAGCAAGTCCATGCGCCGTCCCAAGCGATCCACTCCAAAGCCCTCGGGCAGGAATAACTCGGGAGCGCGAAACTGGCGAGTCTGCGATTGCTGCGGACGCTGCTGATGATCGAAGCCGAATTCCGGATACGCTCCGTACGAACTGGGATCGTAAGCCGACGCTTCGATGAACCAGGGATCACGCCGTCGCCCCAACACGCCTCCGAATTGACCGGGCACGAGGTTGCGAGCGTCGTTTTGCACGAGCTTGTCCGGCAGAATCACGGCTGGGGGAAGATTGTTGCGCGGCCGCGTCGCGGCACCGGCCACTGCGGCCAGAGCCGGCCAGTCGGTGGGTTGCGGATCACGCTTCTTGAATCCCGGCGGAAGCGGCGTGCGTCCACTGAGCATGATCATGTGCGCTTCGAGATGTCCGTTTTGCGTGTGCGTCAAAGAACGGCACAATGACCACAACCGACTGCGCTGCGCCAGCAACGGCAGATGCTCGCAGATCTGGAGGCCGGGCGTCGCCGTGGAAATCGGTTGAAACTCGCCGCGAATCAAGTCCGGCGCATCCGGTTTCATGTCAAAACTGTCGTGCTGCCCCAGTCCACCCGACAGAAAAACATAAATCACAGACTTTGCAGCGACCGGCCGATTCGCGGGGGCCGCATTGGCATCACGGAGCATCGAGAGACGATCGCTCGACAAGCCCAGCAGCCCAACCGACCCCGCTTGAAGCGCGAAACGACGTGAGAATTGCGGATGCTGCGACTGACCAGTTGATCCAGACATGAACTCAAACTCGCAAGTGAAAGGCTGTCCGACAAGTGGTAGGGTGCGTGAAACGCATCCCGCATTTTGCGGTGGTGCGTTTCGCGCACCCTCTCTGTGATACCGCGTTACGACTTCTCGGATAGACTCCGAGACGTTCGTTGGAAATCTCACGGACAACCCGCCGAAGTGTGTTACCCGAAAAGCCGACGAACTTGGAAGTGATGTGCGTCCTGCCGATCAATCGGTCGGCATTCTGGGCTGGTCAGTGGCCGAATCTCAAGCCCTGAGTTGCAGAAATACGACCGCCGAGTGCGGAACCGGGTTCGCAATGACGGGACACCCCCGCCGACCTCGCGTCGGTGGAACACGTGTTTGGTCACAAAAAACGCGATCCCTTTCACACTGTTCGCCCCCACCGAGCTTGTCTCGGTGGAACGCGTGGTTGCCTGGGCCGTGGGCGGTGAGGGCGGGATGAGTCCATTCGCGGGCGGGGTCGTTCAGCAACAGAACAAGGCTGACTCCGTCGAGCGAAGTGATGGCGGGCAGTGAGCACAATTCATTGAGCGTGGGAAAAAGGTTGCTGGTGCCGACGCGCCGCCCGGTACGGCGATGACTAGTGGGATGCGCGTGGAGCGTTCACAAAGCGTGAACTTGTGCAGGTGCTGCTTCTCGGCGAATGGATCATGCCCCTTTTTCTAATCCGTAGGTCGGGGGAATCGAATCCCTCCGGGCGTGCTTAGTTACCATGACGGTTTGAACTCCGTCACGGATTTTGTCACAGTTCGGCAGACCGTGGTCAGGTTCACGCTATTTCAGTCCGAGGACTAGGGCCTCACGACCAATCAGCCGCTCCGGATCGGCTCCGGCGAGCAAGACTTTTTCACGGGCCAGATTCGTGAAGTGCGGCTCTACCGTCGCGCGTTGTCGGAACCGGAGATCCAGACGCTGTCGCGCCGTGCGCCATGAGTTCTCACCGGTCTGTCGCCAATGAGCCGCTACCGCCGCCCGGTGATCTTGGAAGTTTGACAATGGAAAGCGGCGATTCATTTGAGGATGTCTGATGACAAAGATTGGCTGGGTTGTGGTTCTCTTGGGGACTGCTCTGTCGTTTCCGATCGCAAACGCTCAAGGCATGCGAGCGGACTACGACCGGGCAGCTCAGTTGTCGGCACTGACTCGGGACAAGGTCTTCAAACCAACGGTGCGTCCACGTTGGCTCCCGGGCAATCAGCGGTTTTGGTATCGCAATGATCTGGGGAAGGGGTCGCGTGAATTCATATTGGTCGATGTGGTTGCTGGCGAGCGAAGAGCGGCCTTCGATCACTCGCGACTGGCCGCTGCGCTCGGCAGAAAGTTGAAGAACGATTTCACAGCGGAACGATTGCCGTTCGATGAGATCGGCTTCGATGATCCGCTCACGACGTTGCGATTTTCAGTCGGCGGCAAGCGGTGGGAATGTTTGCTGTCGAGCTATGAGCTGCGCGAACTCGGTCCCGGAGACGCGGCGGCCGAGTCGCTACCGATGCTGGACGAACTGCGGCCATCGCGGCGGACGGGCGAAGAGACCTCGCTGCGATTCATCAATCGAACAAAGGACACGGTTCAGATTTTCTGGCTCGACACCGACGGAGGACGCAAGGCGTATGCGACACTCAAGCCGGATGAGGAACATGAACAACACACGTTCGCCGGTCATGTGTGGCTGGTGACGACAACGAACGGCAAGACGCTCGGAATTTTTGAAGCGACTGAGGCCGCTGGCCGCGCGGTCGTGGATGGCATTCGCCTGCCGAAACCGAAGCAACGCCCGGCGGCATCGAACGGTAACTCGACTGCCGATTCTCCCGACGGCAAATGGACGGCGTTGGTGAAGGAGCACAATGTCGTGCTGCGCAATCGCCAGAGTGGCGAAGAATTCTTCCTGAGTCAGGAAGGAAAACTCGGCGATGCGTATTCGGGAGCAGCGTTCTGGTCTGGCGACAGTCGCCGCGTCGTGGTGATGCGGACTCAGGCGGGAGACGATCGGCAGGTGCAGATTGTCGAGTCTTCGCCGCGCGATCAGCTTCAACCAAAACTGCAAGCGTTTCATTACCTGAAGCCGGGGGACCGCCTTCCGATCTCGAAGCCGCACCTGTTTGATGTGGCCGGGCGCAAAGAGATTTCAATCTCCGAGGAACTGTTCGCGAATCCCTGGAGCATCACCGACCTCCGCTGGCAGCCGGACTCACGGGAGTTTCGATTCGTTTTCAACCAGCGCGGTCATCAAGTGCTGCGCGTCATCGGTGTCGATGCCGACTCCGGCCGTGCGCGCTCCATCATCGACGAGCAACAGCCGACGTTCATTGACTACGCCCACAAACAATTCCAGCACGATCTCGACGAGACGGGCGAGATCCTCTGGATGTCGGAACGGGACGGCTGGAATCACCTTTACCTCTACGATGCACGGGCAGGCGCGGTGAAGAACCAGATCACACGCGGCGAGTGGGTGGTTCGCGGCGTGAATCGCGTCGATGCCGAGCGTCGGGAGATTTGGTTTAAAGCCAGCGGCATCGATCCGTCACAAGATCCGTACTTCGTGCATGAGTGCCGCATCGGCTTTGATGGCTCGAACCTCGTGCGACTGACAACCGGCGACGGCACGCATTCCATCGAGTTCTCACCCGATCGCGAATTGCTGATCGACACCTACTCGCGAGTCGATCTGCCGCCAGTCACGGAGCTGCGGCGTACGAATGACGGAACGCTGGTCTGCGAACTCGAACGAGCTGATTGGTCGGCGCTCCTCGCCAGCGGTTGGAAGCCCCCCGAACGATTCGTGGCGAAAGGTCGCGACGATAAGACGGACATCTTCGGAGTGATCTTTCGACCGACCAACTTTGATCCCGACAAAAAGTATCCGGTCATCGAACAGATCTACGCCGGCCCGCACGGCTCGTTCGTGCCCAAGCGGTTTCAGTCTTTTTACAACCTGCAGACATTGGCCGAACTGGGGTTCATCATCGTCCAGATCGACGGCATGGGAACCAGCCACCGCTCGAAGGCGTTTCACGACGTGAGCTGCAAGAACCTCGGCGATTCCGGCTTCCCCGATCGCACTCGCTGGATTCAGGCCGCCGCCGCGAAATACCCGCAGATGGATCTCTCACGAGTCGGCATTTACGGCGGTTCGGCCGGCGGACAGAGCGCATTGCGAGCCGTGTTGGCTCACCCCGACTTCTACAAAGTCGCCGTCGCCGACTGTGGCTGTCACGACAATCGCATGGACAAGATCTGGTGGAACGAACTCTGGATGGGCTGGCCGATCGGACCGCACTACGCCGAGCAATCGAACGTCACGAACGCTCACAAGCTGCAAGGCAAACTGCTGCTGACGGTCGGTGAACTGGATCACAACGTCGATCCTGCCTCGACGCTGCAGGTCGTCAACGCGCTCATCAAAGCCGACAAAGATTTTGATTTCCTCATCGTCCCCGGCGGCGGACATGGCATCGGCGAGTCACCCTATGCCGCACGTCGCCGACAAGACTTCTTCGTGCGTCACTTATGGGGAGCCGAACCTCGCCGCTGAGTAGCGACTCGGATCGCAGACGACTTCCTGTCGTTCGCCAAGCGATCCGGCCGCTATCCGACCGTTGCCGAAAGTGGATGACTCGCTGGTTTAGACGCACCTCAATGGATTGAGATGGATGACCGAGAAGATCGTTGGATTCGAGTGATGCTGCTATGCTGCTTGGCCGTGTCTTGATACCAATTGCGAAAACACCATGTCTTGGGGAAAAACGCGAAGCAGCCCATGAAGTCTCTCACAATCACGATGCTGTTGATGCTCGGAATCGCGTGGACGCTTCTGGCCGCCGACGGCCAGGAAACCCCGATCTCTTTGCAAGCGGCCAAAGAACAGGGACGTACCAAGTCCAGATTCTTGAAAGAGTCAAAGGAACTCGCGAAGTCCCCTGACGCCATTCCAAAGGCGAACGTGACTTTCTTTCGCGAGTCGGTGGGACCGATCCTGAAAAAGAGCTGTCTGGCCTGTCATGGTCCCGAAAGGTCGGAGGGCCGGCTTCGCATCGACCAACTGAATCCCGACTTGCTGAGCGGCCCTGACGTTGAGCGGTGGCGCGAGGTGTTTAACGCGCTCAGCAAATCCGAGATGCCTCCCGAGGACGAACCGGATTATGCCCTCGCAGATGCGGATCGCGGTCGCATTGTGGATTGGCTCAGCGGGGAACTGAATACGGCGTCGCTCATCCGTCGCAACAGCAAGGAGCATTCGTCTTTTCGCCGGCTGACGAATTACGAATACAACTACGCCCTGCAGGATCTGCTGGGACTGCCCTATTCCCTCGCGAACAAGTTACCGCCGGAAACCGCGTCGGAGGACGGCTTCAAGAACAGCTCGGAATTGCTGCAGATGTCGGTCATGCAGTTCGAGACCTATCGCGAGATCGGACTCAAAGCGCTCAAGCGAGCGACCGTGATTGGCGATCGCCCGCAGGCGGTCACCTACATCATCTCGATGCAGGAAGAAATGGAGAAAGCGAAGGGTTACGGAAAGGATGCCAAGACATTCGACAAGGGCGAAGAAAGCTATCGCAAACACAGGAATCAACAGCATCTGTTTCATCGAGAGACCGGCAAGGGGATTCAATTCTCAGGTGGAAACACGATGCCAATCAAGGCGATGCCTAAGGCTGAAGTCGCTGCCGGATATGCGACGGCGGTTTCTCCCGTCGTACTCGTACTGCCTCGATCCAACGAGTTGAAGCTGGACCTTGATCGCTTTCTTCCCGACGACGGCGTCATGCGGGTTCGCATTCGAGCCGGTCGTTCGACGATGAATCCCGACGAGTTCGCGAGCCTGCGGCTGATCTTCAGTGCTCACACCAGCAACAACGCCAACTTCTCGCAGGTCGTCAGTGCGCGCGACATCCCGGTGACAGCATCGGCCGACGACCCCCAATTCATTCACTTCGATATCCCGCTGAGCGACATCCAACGCAACCCGTTCCGGAAGCTCGCTACCACGTTTCCTCGGCGGGATGAGTTCCTGCACATCCACAATGTCTCGAACGCACCTGGCGGGGAGGAACCGCTCCAGGTGCTGATCGACCACATCGAAATCAGTGCTCCGTTCTACGAGCAATGGCCGCCGAAAACGCACACGGAAATCTTCATCGCCAGCGACCACAAGAGCGACGAGCAGATCTACGGCCGCGAGGTGCTCAACAAATTCCTGCGGCGTGTTTGGCGTCGCCCCGTCACGTCTCAGGAGATCGACCAGTTCATGGCTTTGTTCGCGAAGTACCGGCCGGGGTTCGCGACGTTTGAAGAAGCGATGGTCGAGGTGCTGGCGACAGCGCTCGCCACTCCGGAGTTCCTCTATCTGACTCAAAGAGCAACAACCGACGAGACGAAAGCGCAGACCAAGATCAGCGAGTTCGAGTTTGCCAGCCGCCTCTCCGTGTTTCTGTGGTCCAGCATTCCCGATGACGAACTGTTGAAACTCGCCGAGCAAGGAAGGCTCCGCGATCTAGACGTCCTCGCCGCTCAAGTCAAACGCATGTTGGCCGACCCGCGCTCAAGACGATTCTCGCAGAACTTTGTTGAGCAATGGCTCGGCCTGGAAAGGATGAATAGCGTCACTCACATCAATACGAACGATCCGTTGCGCGATGCGATGCTGGAAGAGCCTGTCGCCTTCTTCGAGAAAGTTCTGACGCACAACCACAGCATTCTGGACTTCGTGCATTCCGATTACGCCGTGGTCAACGAACGGCTGGCGGCTCACTATCGGATTCCCAAGATTTACGGACCGCATTTCCGCAAAGTGGCGATCACTCCTCAAATGAATCGCGGCGGCCTGCTGACGTCTGCGGCGATCATGACCATGAATTCCGACGGCAAGGATTCGCATCCGCTCAAGCGCGGCGTCTGGATGCTGAAACGCATCCTCGATGATCCACCGCCGCCCCCACCGCCGAATGTTCCGGAAGTCGATCTGACCGACCCGGAGATTCTCAAAATGACTTTGAAGGAACGGATCGCCAATCATCGGAACAAGCCGGCGTGCATCTCGTGT
>Ga0194128_10001048_pt1 | contig 49165 bp, 51 predicted proteins | sample TA2KigCa65mmetaG_FD_148650 | JGI IMG/M metagenome (GOLD analysis project Ga0194128, IMG submission 148650) | Freshwater microbial communities from Lake Tanganyika, Tanzania - TA2015037 Kigoma Deep Cast 65m | ecosystem: Environmental > Aquatic > Freshwater > Lake | place: Tanzania: Lake...
GCTAGAAGGTGAAGACGCCCTTCCCCGTCGTCTGCGTGTCGAAGAGCTTGTACGCCTCCTCGGCCTGCTCGAGCGTGAAGCGGTGCGTGAGGAGCTTCTTCAGCGGAATCTTCTTCTCCGCGACGAAGCGCGCGCACTCGTCCTGGCCGACCGCCGAGAACGTCCACGACGCGTGGATCGTGAGCTGGCGCCGGATCATGTGCTGGCTGATGTCGAAGCTCGTCGGGCCGCCGCCCTCGCCGACGAACGCCACCCGGCCCCACGTGTCGGCGCTGCGCACCGCGGCCACGCGGGCGTCCGGCACGCCGGTGCAGTCCATCGTCGCCTCGGCGCCCTCGCCGCCGGTCAGCGCGTGGATCGCGGCGACGGGATCGACCGCGTTGGGATCGATGACCTCGTCGGCCCCGAGCTGCTTCGCCAGCGCGCGGCGCTCCGCCACCGTGTCGACCGCGATGATCCGGGCGCCCATCGCGGCGCCGAGCATCGTCGCGCTGAGCCCGACCGGTCCCTGACCGAACACCGCGAGCGTGTCGCGCCCGGACACGTCGAGGCGCTTGAGCGCGCCGTAGGCGGTGCCGGTCCCGCACGAGATCGCCGCACCTTCCTCGAACGAGATCTCGTCCGGCATCGGCACCAGCGTGAACGCGGGAGCGACCATGTACGGCGCGTGCCCGCCGTGACCGGTCATGCCGTAGACCGTGATCCCCTTGCGGCAGAGCTGCGACCAGCCGACGCGGCAGTGCTTGCACGCGCCGCAGCCCTTGTAGTGATGGTTCATCACGCGCGCGCCGGTCGGCGCCTGCGCCTCGGTCACGCCCGCGCCGCGCGCGTGCACGACGCCGCACGGCTCGTGGCCGGCGATCACCGGCCCGCCCTTGCCGCCGAGCCCGAGCGCGGCGGCGGCGTTGCCGACCGCGCGATAGGGATGCAGGTCGCTGCCGCACATGCCGGACGCCTTGATGGCGATGACCACCTCACCCGGGCCGGGGGTCGGATCGGGAAAGTCGCGGAGCTCGAGCTTGCGGTTGCCGAGGAAGACGACGCCACGCATGGGACCCTCCGGGGTTGCGACGGCTGCGGAAATCAGTGAGGCCAGTTCGCGGGAACCGGCCTCGTCATCATCCTGCGCGAACGGAGCGGCGGACGGCGCCTATGCTACTTCTTCGCGGCGCAGGGATTCGCGGCTTTCTTCGCGTCCTTCGCGTCTTTCGCGTCCTTCGCGTCCTTCGCGTCGGCCTTCTTCTCGGCCTTCTTCTCGGGCTTCTTCTCGGGCTTGTCGGCCTTCTTCTCCATCTTGGAGTCGGCCTTCTTCTCCACCTTGGAGTCAGCCTTCTTCTCCATCTTGGAGTCGGCCTTCTTCTCGTCCATCTTCTTGTCGGTCGCCGCCGGCGCCTGCGCGAAGCCGAGCGACGCCACGCCGAGCGAAAGGACCACGGCCAGCACGATCACGAACACCTTGCTCATCGTCCGCCCCTCCAGTCAGAGTGAGCTGCAGTGAAGCACTGCCCTGTTCGACGGCAGCATCGCCGCCGGCGGCCGGCATTGTGTCACGGTCACGTGAACAAGCGCAAGTGATTGGCAAATAAGCCGGATCGACGTATGGTGAACTCCGTGGCGGCCGCGTTCCTGCCCTTCGTCGAGCGATGGTTCGGCTCGACGTTCGCCGAGGCGACGCGCCCGCAGCGCGAAGGGTGGGAGGCCATCGCGGCGGGTCGCGACACCCTGATCGTCGCGCCCACCGGCTCCGGAAAGACGCTGGCGGCGTTCCTCTGGGGCCTCGATCATCTGCACCGTCTCGCCCTCGAGGGACGGCTCGAAGACCGCGTCTACGTCGTCTACGTCTCGCCGCTGCGCGCGCTGAACAACGACATCGAGAAGAACCTGCGCGCGCCGCTCGCCGGGATCCGCGCGAGGGCGGACGCCGACGGCCTCGCGCTCCCCGAGGTGCGCGTGGCGGTGCGGACGAGCGACACGCTCGCGGCCGCGCGCCAGGCGATGACGCGCCGGCCGCCGCACGTGCTCATCACCACGCCCGAATCGCTCTACATCCTGCTCACGAGCCGCCGCTTCCGTCCTGCGCTCGCCGGCGTGCGCTTCGTGATCGTCGACGAGATCCACGCGCTGATGGGTGGCAAGCGCGGCGCGCACCTCGCGCTCACGCTCGAGCGGCTGCAGGCGCTCGTGGAAGCGGAGAGCGGCGTCAGACCGCAGCGGATCGGCTGCTCGGCGACCGTCAGCCCGGTCGAGGATGCCGTGGCGTTCCTCACGGGCGCGACGGCGAAGGAGCCGGCGCTCGTCGACGCGGGCTTCACGCGCGACCTCGACCTCGAGGTCATCGCACCCGTCGACGATTTCCTGTCGGCGACCAGCGACACGATCTGGGACGCGACGCTCCAGCAGGTGGCCGAGCTGGTGCAAGCGCATCGCACCACGCTCGTGTTCGCGCAGAGCCGGCGCTCCGCCGAGCGGCTCGCGCGCGACCTCAACGACCGCCTCGGCGAGGGACGCGTCGCGGCGCACCACGGCTCGCTCTCGCGCCGCGCGCGGCTCGAAGCCGAGAACCGGCTGAAGGACGGCGCGCTCGGCGCGCTCGTCGCGACGTCGTCGCTCGAGCTCGGCATCGACGTCGGCGCCATCGACCTCGTGATCCAGCTCCAGTCGCCGCGCAACGTCGCGGCCGCGCTCCAGCGCGTGGGCCGCGCCGGCCACCTGCTCTCGCGGGTGTCGAAGGGCCGGATCGTCGTGACCAAGGGCGAGGAGCTGATCGAAGCGGCGGCCGTCGTCCGCGCGATCCGGGAGCGCGCGCTCGACCGCGTCCGCGTGCCGGAGGCGCCGCTCGACGTGCTCGCGCAGCAGATCGTCGCGTCGGTGGCCGCGGAGTCGCTCGACGCCGACGTGCTGCTCGAGCGCTTCCGCCGCGCGGCCCCGTATCGCGACCTCTCGCGCGACGACTTCACGCTCGTCGTGCGCTCGCTCGCCGAGCCGCTGCCGCGCGAGGTCAAGGGCGTCGGGCCGCGTGTGCTCTGGGATCGCGTGAACGATCGGCTGCACGCGCGGCGCGGCAGCCGCTTCCTCGCGCTGACCTCCGGCGGCACGATCCCCGACGCCGGTCTCTACGACGTCTACGTCGCGGAGACGGACCTGAAGGTGGGCACGCTCGACGAGGAGTTCGTGACCGAGAGCCTTCCCGGCGACGTGTTCCTCCTGGGCTCGCACGCGTGGAGGATCGCCAAGGTCCAGGCCGACCGCGTGCTCGTCGAGGACGCGGACGGCATGTCGCCCACGATCCCGTTCTGGAAGGGCGAGCACCCGTCACGCTCGTGGGAGCTCGGCCTCGGCGTCGCGCGGCTCCGGCGTGACGCCGCGGACCGCCTCACGATGCCCGGGTTCGACGAGTGGGCGGCGGAGACGTGCGGGCTCGACGCGCGCGCGTCCGCGGCGCTGCGCGCGTGGCTCACGAAGGCGGCGGAGGTCCTCGGCGGCGTGCCGGAGCCCGACGAGATCGTCGTGGAGTCGTTCGCCGACGAGATGGGCGGCCGCCACGCGATGATCCATTCCGCGTTCGGCATGCGGATCAACGGCGCGTGGGGCATGGCGCTGCGTCTCGCCGTGCGCCGCCGCTTCGGCCTCGTCGCGGAAGCGAGTCACGTCGACGACGGCATCCTGCTGTCGTTCGCGCCGGGCCAGGTGCCGCCCGCGCCCGAGCGCCTCGTCAAGCTCCTCGCGCCCGAAGAGGTCGACAACCTTCTCGGCCAGGCGCTCATCGGCTCCCCGCTCTTCACCACGCGCTTCCGCCACTGCGCGCTCCGCGCGCTCTTCATCGCGCGCATGTGGAACGGGATGCGCACGCCGCCGTACCTGCAGCGCCTCAAGGCCGACGCGCTGATGGAGGCCGTGGGCGGGCTCGCGGAGTTTCCCGTCGTGGCCGAGACGCTGCGCGAGTGCTTCCAGGACGCGCTCGATGTCGCGCGGCTCAAGCGCGTGCTCGAGCGTCTGCACGACGGCGAGATGCGCACGCGCCACGTCGACACGCCGGTGCCGTCGCCCTTCGTCTATCCGCTGCTGCTCGCCTGGGACTGGGCGTATCTCGACGCGGGTCACGCGGAAGAGCGGCGCAGCGACGCCGTGCCCATGCGCAAGGCGTGGAGCGCCGTCGCGGGGCCCCTCGATCCCGCGGTCGTCGCCGCCGTCGAAGCCGATCTGCAGAAGACGGCGCCGGAGCGCCGCGCGCGTGACGCGAACGAGCTCGCGGCGCTGCTCGACGAGCTCGGCGACCTCACCGGCGCGGAGATCGCCGGGCGCGTCGCGGTCGACGACCCGGCGGCGCTGCTCGAGACGCTTCACGCGGAACGGCGCGTGGCGCAGGTCGACTTCCCCGGCGGCCGGCGCGCCTGGATGGACGCGACCGAGCTCGAGACGTTCCGGGCCCTCCCCGCGGCCGCCGCGCTCGAGCGTGTGCTGACGCGCGCGCTGCGCACGCACGGGCCGCTGACGGCGACCATGCTCGCGCACCGCTACGGCATGCCGGTGGACGGCGTGACGGCCGTGCTCGACACGCTCACCTCGCGTGGCATGCTGCGCCGCGGTCAGTTCCTTGCCGACGCCGCCGCACCCGGCGGCGATGGAAGCCTCCCGCAGTACGTGCACGTCGCGGTCCTCGACGAGATCCAGCGTCGCCAGCTCCGCGCCCGGCGCACGCCCCGCGCCGTGGCGACGCCGGCGCAGTTCGCCGCGTTCCTGCTGCGGCGTCATCACCTGCATCCGGATCACCGGCTCGTGGGGCCGCCCGGCGTCCTCGCGTCACTGGAGCTCCTGCAGGGCATCGATCTGCCCGTGCGCGTCTGGGAGCAGGAGATCCTCGGCGCGCGGGTCGAGCGCTACGAGCGTGAATGGCTCGATCGCCTCGGCCTGTCCGGCGAGATCGTGTGGACGACGTTCACGCCGTCGCCCACGGCCGCCCGCCCGGGAACCGCAAAGATCGGCGTCACGCTGCGCGAGAACACCGGCTGGGTCTCTGGACTCGCGGGCTCCCGGGCTTCGCCCGCCCGCTCGGGTGGAGATACCCGCGCCAAGAACGTGCTCCTGCACCTCCAGCTCCGCGGCGCGTCGTTCGCGCAGGAGCTGGCGCGCCTCACGGGCCTCACGCCTGGCGAGACGCAGGCCGCGCTGTGGGAGCTGTTCCGCGCGGGGCTCGCCGTGCCCGACACGTACAGCGCGATCGTCGCCGCGGGCAGCGGGATCGCCGCCGCCGGCGCCGCGGGCGCGACGTCGCAGCCGGCACCGCAGGGCGGGCGGCGATGGCGCCGCGGGCAGGCACGCGGACCGCGACGAGAGCTGCCGGTCGTCGGCCGGTGGAGCGCGCTTGCCGAGGAAGAGCCGCTCTCGCCCGAGGACCGCGCCGAGGCGCGAGCGCATCTCCTCCTCGCGCGCTACGGCGTGCTCGCGCGCGAGCTCGCCGGCGGCGAGTGGTCCACGCTGCGGCACGCGCTCCTCCGCATGGAATACGGCGGCGAGGTCGTCCGCGGCTACTTCGTCGAGGGACTGTCGGGTGAGCAGTACGCGCTGGAAGACGCGCTCGAAGACCTGGCGACGACCCCGCGGCGCGGGGCCGCGCACGTGCTCGTCGCCGTCGGCGATCCCGCGAACGTCTGGGGCGGCGTCTTCACGCTGAGCACCGCCGACGGCCGTCGGGTGTCACCGCCGCGCGGCGCGGGCTGGCTCGTGCTCCGCGACGGCGCGCCGGTCGCGCTCGCCGAGAATCACGGGCGTGAGATCACGACGCTGGCGGCGTGGCAGCCGTCGGATCTCGCGGGCGTGATCGATGCGCTGGCCGGCATGCTCGACCGGCCGGCGCCGTCGCGCCCGGTGCGCCGCATCGGCGTCGCCACGTGGGACGACCGGCCGGTCACGGAATCGGCCGCGTTCGGCCTCCTGCGCGGCGCCGGGCTGGTCTAGGCTTCCGCTTCGGCGCGTCGCAGTCCTTCGCGTCCTCGATCACGACGTCCTGGATCGAGCTCACGAACCGCGCGGCGAGCGCGGTCGACAGCGAGGCGATCAGCGCCATCGCCGCGACGAGCGCGGCCAGGCGCCGCGCGGACAGCTTCGCGCCGCGAAAGAGGAGGCGGCGGCCGATGCCACGCCGCCGATCGAACGCGAACTCCGTACCCACCGCCACCGCGCAGACCACGACCGCGCCCACCGCGCCGACCCGCAGGCCGAATTCGTCCGTGAGCGCCAGCGCCGCGATCGCGCTGCCGATGCCGCCGACCCACACCGAAGGCATACGCGCCAGGAAGAGGAGGGTGACGTAGACGAACCCGACCCGGCGCGACCGCTGCATCGCACATCCCAGCCTACACGGATCCGGCGAGGGGTACGGTAGACTCGTCGCGGTGAAGCGCGTCGGCGCGATGCTCGCGGTGCTCATCGCCCTCGTCCTCGTCGGCGGCACGGCGCTGGCCGAGCACGAGGTCTACTACCGCTACACCGTGCTCGGCTACGTGAAGGACGCGCGCGGCAAGCCGCTGCGCGGCGAGGAGATCACGGTCGTCCGCGAGAAGACCGGCTTCTCGTACCTCGCCGAGACCGACGCGAAGGGTCTCTACGTCCTCGTGGTCCGGCTCGGCGACGAGAGCGTCGGGGAGCGCCTCACCGTCCGCGTGGGCAAGCTCACCAGCCGCGTCGTCGTCCGCTTCGACGCCGCCAACCGCACGGAAGAGCGCGGCACGCGGCTCGACATCGAGGGCGCGCGCTTCGTCGAGCGGTCCGCGTGGTTCCCGTCGACGCTCGCGCTGTACCTCGGCGCCGCGGCCCGGTAGGATGCGGTGTGGCCCGCGTCGTCCTCGTCAGCCTCGACGGCTTCGCCGCCTTCTACTGGACTGACCCTCGCGTCCGCATGCCGACGCTGCGGCGCCTCGCCGAGCGCGGCGTCGTGGCGGATCGCATGGAGACGGTCTTCCCGAGCACGACGTGGCCGAGCCACGTGAGCCTGGTGACCGGCGTGCATCCGGTGACCCACGGCGTCGTCGCCAATTACATCCTCAATCGCGCCGGCGGACGCGTCGAGAACCTCACGGGCGATCCCGTGTACGACGCCGCCGAGCTCCTGCGCACCGCCACGGTCTACGACCGCGCGTACGCGGCCGGCCGCGTGACCGCGGCGGTGGACTGGCCCGCCACGCGGCGGAGCGCTTCCTTTCACTTCAATCTCCCCTGCTTCAAAGACCAGCGCGTCTTCGAGACGCAGACCGACGCGCGCGTGTGGGCGGAGCTGGGCGCCCTCGGCTATCCGCTCGATCGCCAGGGCGAGTGGGCGCAGCTCCCGAAGCGCTTCCTGAAGGACGCGATGGTGGCCGACGTCGCGGTGCACGCGTGGACGCGCTACACGCCCGATCTGCTCCTCGTGCACTTCCTCTGCGCCGACAGCCTGCAGCACCTGCACGGGCCGCGCTCGCCCGAAGCCTACTGGGCGCTCGAGTACGTCGACGGCCTCGTCGGCCGTCTGCTCGGCGCGGTGTCGCCCCGCGCGCTCGACGACGACACCGCCCTGATGGTGGTCTCCGACCACGGGTTCCTCGCCACGCCGCGGGAGACGCGGCCGAACGTCCATCTCGAGCGCCTCGGCGCCGCCGGCGACGCGCGCTTCGTGATGAATCACGGCGCGGGCTTCGTCTACGCGCTCGGCGCCGCCGCGGCCGGCCCCGCGCTCGCGAAGGAGCTCTCGGGGCTCGAAGGCGTCGCGCGCGTGTGGCAGCCCGCCGAGTACGCGACGCTCGGGCTCCCCACGCCCGACGTGAACCCGCACGTCGGCGACCTGCTGCTCGAGGCTGCCGACGGCTACTGTTTCGGCGACGCCGCGGACGGCGATCTCATCGGTCCCGCGCACTATCGCGGCAACCACGGCCACCTCGCGACGCGGCCCGACCTCGGCGCGTTCTTCCTCGCGGCGGGCGCCGGCGTCGCGCGCGGCAACGCGCTCGGCGCGATCACGAGCCGCGACGTGGCGCCGACGGTCGCGCAGCTCCTCGGCCTGGCGCAGGTACCGAGCGAGGGCCGGGTGCTCGCCGAGGCGCTGGCATAACATCGGGTTCGGAGGACAGCCATGGCGAAGGCAGGCGGCGCGCGGGGCATGAAGGCATACGTGCTGATCGAGACGGCGGCGGGCAAGACCAAGAACGTGAAGAAAGCGCTCGCGAAGATGCGCTCGGCCTCCCACGTGGAGAACCTCGACGCGGTCACCGGGCCCTACGACTTCATCGCGGTCGTGACCGGCGCGAACCTCGACGCGATCGGCAGCCTCGTGACCGACGACATCGGCACGATCGACGGCGTCACGCGCACGACCACGTGCGTCGCGGTCTCGCTGGGCTGAGCCGCCGCGCCTCCGTGCCCTCGCCGCCGCTTCACGTCCTCGTCTACCGCGCCGACGACCCGAAGCCGTGGGCCGCGCTGATCCGTGCGCCGCGCGGGCGCGTGCAGATCCACGCGGCGGGGACGCCGGACGAGGCCGTGCGCGTCGCGGCCGACGTGGATGTCGTCTTCGGCTGGAAGGTCCCGTCCACGCTCTACGAGAAGGCGACGCGGCTCCGGTGGCTGCAGACAATGGGCGCCGGCGTCGATTGGGCGCTCGTCCCCGAGCTGCCCGCGCGGGTCGTCGTCACGCGGGTTCCGGGAGTCTTCGGCCCCTGGATGGCGGAGTACGTCCTCGGGTGGTGCGCGCACGTCACCCAGCGCGTCGACGCCTACCGCGCCGCGCAGCGCGATCGCCGGTGGCTCGACAGCCTGCTTCCCGCGCGCCTCGGCGGCACGACGCTCGCGATCATCGGCCTCGGCGACATCGGCCGGACGATCGCGCGCGGCGCGCGGGCGCTCGGCATGCGCGTGGTCGGCGTGAGCCGGACGGGCGCGGCGGTCGGGGGCGTCGAGCGCGTCCATCGCGTGCGTGACGTCCGGCGCGCGCTCGCGGTCGCCGACTGGGTCGTGCTCACGGTGCCGCTCACGGCCGCCACGCGCGGCCTCGTCGGCGCGGGCGAGCTCGCCGCGATGAAGCCAGGCGCGTGGCTCCTCAACATCGCACGGGGCGCGGTGGTCGACGAGGCCGCGCTGCTCGACGTCCTGCGGCGGCGCGCGATCGCCGGCGCGGTGCTCGACGTGTTCGCGACGGAGCCGCTGCCTCCCGAGCATCCCTTGTGGACGCTCGACAACGTCGTGGTCACGCCGCACGTCGCGGGCCCGGACGTGCCCGAGGAGATCGTGCCGCTGTTCACCGAGAACCTCGGACGCTTCGTGGCGGGCCGCCCGCTGCGCCACGTGGTCGACCGCCGCCGCGGCTACTGAGCTCCGTCGCGATAGACCGCGGCGCGGTGGCTCGCGGGGAGGAACGCGAGCACCAGATTGCGCTGCGGATCGAACGCGAGCGTGTGCGCCCCGGCCTCGGTGGTCACGGTCTCGTGCCGCCGCAGCGGCGCCGTGTCGAAGACTTCGATGACTCCGGGCTCGCCGATCGCGACGTACAGGCGGCGCAGCGCCGGATTGAAGAACACGACGTCCGGCACCCCGGCGATCGCCTCCGTCGCGACGATGGCGCCCGTGTCGGCATCCACCTCCACGAGCACGCCCGCGTCGCACGCGCAGTAGAGTCGCCGGCGCTCCACGTCGATGTCCAGGCCGTGCGGGCCGGCGTGCGGGATCGCGACGACGCGGCGGATCGAGATCGGATCGCCCGCCGCGACGACGACGATCTGCGGCGGATCCATGATGTTGACGTGAAAGACCGCGGCCGTCGGGTCGAACACCGCCCACCGCGTCCGGCCGGCGACGGGCAGATCGGCCACGGGCCGGCGGCTCGCGACGTCGATCACCGACACGGTCCGCGAGCCTGGAACCGCGGCGTCGCCCACGTGCGCGACGAGCAGGCGCCCGCGTCCCGGATCGTACGCGAGGCCGTTCGGACGGCTTCCGACCTTCACCTTCTCGACGACGTCCGGCGCGTCCGGGTGGAAGATGCCGACCGTGTCTTCGCCGCGGTTCGACGTGAACACGAGAGCGGGCGCGGGCCCCTCGGTGACGAGCGCCCCCGCGACGGCCGCGAGGCCGCTGATGGACCCGACGTGCTTCTGCGAGACCAGATCGATCACGTCGACGGCGTCGTTCGCCGTGTGCGCGACGTAGACACGCCCCGTCGCCGTCTGCACCGCCGCGTGATCGAACCCGCCACTGCCCGCGTGGGCCGGGAGATCGACGAAGCCGACGTGGCGGAGCACCGCTCAGCGCCTCGCGAGCTCGGACACGAGGGTCTCGACCCGCGCGACGATGCGATCGCGCGCCTTCTCGTAGCCGTCGCTGATCGCGGGCACGTCGTCCCAGCGCTCGACGCGCTGCCCCGCCTGCGGCACGACGTCGCAGCCGAAGCTCACCACGCGCGACGCGGACCGAAGATCGTGGAGCGTGACCGGACGAGGACGCTGCGGTGCCGCCGGCAGCCCGTCGCCGGCGAGCCCCTTCACGGCCGCCGGCGTCAGCTCCGCGTCGGGCTCGGTGCCCGCGGCCCCGGCCTCGACGGCGAGCCCGCGCGCGGCGGCGATGCGGCGGAAGTACGCCGCGCCGACCACGCTCTTCGCCGCGCCGTGCAGGCAGACGAAGAGGACGCGCGGCGTCCGGGCCACGGACGCGACCTGCTGCTGGCAGAACGTGTAGAGCGCGTCGTACATCGGGAACTGGTGCGCCATGTTGTCGAAGTCGTCCCGGCTCATGGCCTGAAAGCCCGTGGCCGCGGCGTAGAGGCCGGCCGACTCGGGCGTGAGCCCGCGATCGTCCGTGTCGGCGCCGCGCACGATCGGCGCCAGCGCCGCGAGCGCGGGATCGTCCAGCTCGTAGCGCTCGACGAACGCGTCGAACGAGCACTTCGGGCCGCGGTGGCCGAGCTCGACGTTCGGGACGTCGTAGGGAATCGCGCCTTCGCGCTTCGCGGCGCTCAGCACCTCGGCCGCGGGGACGAAGAGGAACGCCGGCGCGGGATCGATGAACCGCCGGATGAGCCACGGGCAGGCGATGCGGTCGACACGCGCGCGTTCACGAGTGATCCACTTCATGGTGTGCTCTCCTATCGCAACGAAAAGATGAGGAACCCGGCCGCCGCGCCGGCCGCGATGAGCACGGGCTCGGGGACTTTGAACTTCAACGACACGCCGAGGGCCGCCAGCGCGATGATCAGCGTCGGCACGTCGATGACCGCGCGGCGCGCGAGCACGACGCACGCGCCCGCGATGGCGCCCGAGGCCGCCGCCGTGAGACCGCCGACGAAGGCCTTGACGCGTGCGTTCCCGCTGATCCGGTCGAACCAGGGGAACGGAATCACCACGAACAGGTAGACCGGCAGGAACATCCCGATGCCCGCCACGACCGCGCCGGGCACGCTCGCCACGAGGTAGCCGATGAACGCGACGGTGATCACGATGGGGCCCGGCGTCAGCATCGCCACGGCGACGGCATCCAGGAACTGCTTGTCGTTCAGCCAGCCGTATTCCTGGACGACGCCGCCGTAGAGGAACGGCACGATGGCGAGTCCGCTGCCGAAGACGAACGCGCCGGCCTTGGTGAAGAACCAGAGAAGCTGCGCGAGCAGGTCGGGCGTGGCCGCCGCCGCGAAGCACACGGGCGCCGAGCGCCGCAGCCAGGCCGGCGGCGCCGCGACCACGACCGCGATGACGCCGCAGAGGACGAAGAGCCAGCCGATCTCCGACTCCGTCCACGCGGTCACCACGGCCATCACGGCGAAGATCGCCCACTGCAGCCTGTCCTTCGCCACCGTCAGCCGCGCGAGCTTGTACGCGGCGAGCGTGATGATGCCGATCACCGCGGCGCCGACGCCGTAGAACGCCGCCTGCATCCACTGGAGCCCGCCGTAGCGGACGTACGCGGCGCCGATCGCGAGCGTCATGAGGAACGACGGCAGGATGAACGCGAACGCCACGAGCGTGGCGCCCGTGACCCGCGAGTGCACGTAGCCGAGGCAGATCGCGAGCTGCGCGGCGAGCGGGCCCGGCGCGAGCTGCGAGAGCGCCAGCGACTTCACGTACTCGTCCTTCGTGAACCACCGCCGCCGCTCGACGAGATCGCGCTGCATGTAGCCCACGAGCGCCACCGGCCCGCCGAACCCGAGGCTGCCGAGATAGAGGAAGTACTTCAAAAGCTGCGCCGTCGTGGGTCGCGTCATGTCAGATCCTCCCGAGCGCCGAGAGACGCTGCCGGAGCAGCCCGACCAGCGCGCCGGCCAGCATCAGCTTCAGCGGCGCGACGCGCCAGACCAGCAGCACCACGAGGGTGGCGAGGAGCACGGCGAGCGCGAGCGGATCCGGCGCGGCCGCCGGCGCCATGCGCGCGAGCGCCACGGCCATGACGCCGATCACGCCGGGGACGATGCCCTGGATGACCGCCCTCGCCCACGCGAGGTTGCGGATGCGTTCGAACGCGGGCAGCAGCGTCAGCATGAGGACGAACGACGGCAGGAAGGCCGCCGTCGCGGCCACGACCGCGCCGCCGACTCCGAGCAGCTTGTAGCCGACATACGCCGCGAGCATGAGGACCGGGCCCGGCGTGAGCTGACCGAGCGCGAGGCCGGCGATGAACTCCTGCGGCGTCAGCCACGCGAGACGGTCGACCATGAGCTCTTCCATCAGCGCGATCATCGAGAGCCCGCCGCCGAACGTGAACGCGCCGACGGCCGCGAACAGGGCCGCGACGCTCGGGAGCGTCGGCGTGTCACCGGGCGTGAGAGACGCGGAGAGCGGACGCCAGCCCACCACGCGGACGACGATCACCGCCGCGACGAGCGCCGCCAGCACGAGCGCGCCGCCGCGCCGCGAATGAAAGAGGAAGAGCCCGACGCCGGCGGCGAGCAGGAGGACGGGGACGGCGCCGAGCGGGCCGGCCAGCACGGCAAGCGCCGCGCCGACGGCGATCAGGCGGTGCGGAAGCGAGCGCAGCGCGTTCGCGCCGAGCCGCACCACCGCCACGACGAAGATGCCGAGCACCACCGGGCCGAGGCCGTAGAGCGCGCCGCGCAGGACCGGGCTGACCCCGAGCGTGGCGTAGGCGACGGTGAGCGCGATCATGATCGCGAAGCCCGGGACGACGAAGGAGAGGCCCGCGAGGAGCCCGCCCCACCAGCCGCCGCGCGCGTAGCCGAGGAAGATGCCGAGCTGCGTCGCCGTCGCGCCCGGCAGCACGTTCACCAGCGCGAGGCCCTCGAGGAAGCGCGGCTTCGTCACCCACTGCCGCTTCTCCTGAAACTCCGCCTGCATGACGCCCATCATCGCGGGCCCGCCGTAGGCCGTCGCCCCGAGGGTGAAGAAGCTCGTCGCGATCTCTCTCCAGCTGCTAGGCAACGTCGACTCCGCGTCCGGTGGCGCGCGCCCGCTCGTACACGGCGATCGCGGCCGCGACGTCCTGCAGCGCCGTTCCCGTGCTGTCGAAGATCGTGATCTCGTCGTCACTGGTCCGTCCCGGCTTCCGGCCGGCGACGACCTGCGCCAACTCGGCGTGCACGTCGCCCGCGCGCATGAGGCCGCCGGCGAGCGCGTGCTGCAGCTCCCCGATCTCCGCGCACTGCTCGAGGACGTCGACGACGAGGGTCGCACTCGAAACGAGCGAAGGATCGAGCTCCTGCTTGCCGTGACCGTCGGCGCCCACCGCCGCGATGAACGTGCCGGGCGCGACGTCGTCGCGGAAGAGGAACGGGCGTCGCGACGGCGTGCACGTCACGCAGACGTCCGAGGACCGCACGGCGGCGCACACGTCGCCGACCACGCTCACGCGCAGCCCGAGCGTCGACTCCGCCTGCGCCGCCATCGCTCGGGCGCGGTCCGGGGCGACGTCGACGAGCCGAACGTGGTCGAGCGACATGACCGCGGCGAGGGCCTTGAGCTGGATGGCGCCCTGGACGCCACACCCGACGATGGTCGCCGTGCGCGCGTCCTTCCGCGCGAGGAGCTTCGCGGCGACGGCGGTCGCGGCCGCCGTCCGGAGCGCCGTGATGGTGCCCGACTCCATCACCGCGAGCGGCACGCCGTTGCTCGCGTCCGCGAGCACGACGGTCCCCTGGATGGCCGGCAACCCCGAGCGCCCGGGGTTGTCGGGAAAGTTCCCGTTCGTCTTCGCGGCGAGGTAGCTGCGCTCGCCGACGAGGCCGGCGACCTTGACGTGGAAGGCGCCGCCGCGTGCCTCCACGCTGAGAACACCGGGGCCGAGCGTCCGCCCCTCCGCGTGCAGGCGGAAGGCGGCCTCGACGCGCTCGATGCAGTCCGGCAGCGTCAGCGTCGCCAGCACGTCGTCGCGCGACAGCACGAGCATGGGCCCATCAGCCTTTCGTCGACGTGTTCGCGTAAAGACCGTCGAACAAGGTCATCCCCTGCTCGAGCACGCGGTGGTCGTCGGGTGAGGCCGCGACCAGCGCGCGGATCGCGACGTCGATCCCGCGCGCCTCGTCGTGCGGATACTTCCCGTCGCGCAGGTCCGCCTCGTGCACGATCTCCGCGAGCCGCTTCACCCGGCGATCCCGGAGCCCCGCCCGCTTCACCAGCGTCTCGAACGTGCAGTCCTCGCCGTGGTGCGTCAGCTCGACGTTGGGCGCGTCGAAGGCGATCGCCTGCGGCGGGAACTGGGCGGGCGCGGCGAAGACGAACGTCGCCGCGGGGTCGATGAATTTCTTGATGAGCCACGCCGAGGCGATCCGGTCGACCTGGGGGCGCGGACGCGTGACCCACGTCCGCCCGCGCAGCTTCGTCAGATCGAGCGTCACCGCCGCTTCACGGCGCGGCGATTCGGGCTTGCGCGTCCGCATGGCGATGGCCTCCTCCAAACGCCGCACCTCGGCGCCGCCGGGCGCGTCGAAAAAGTCGATGTCATGGATGCGCTGCTGGTCTTTCGCGAGCCGGGCCAGCTCGTCCTGCACGCGCCTGCGCTTCGCCGCCGACTTCTTCTCGAGGCCCTGCAGCAGCTTGCGGTAGCGGGCCGCGAGCTGGCGGTAGTCCGCGTTCCGCGGCTCGTGGAAGAGCCGCAGGACGTCGGCGTCCGTCATGTTCTCGATGTGCTGCACGCGCACGAGCGTCGCGTCCCCGCCCTCGCGCTGCACCTCCTGGGCGAGCCACTGGAAGTCCTCGTAGCGGTCGGGGGTATCGGGCAGGAGGTACGCCGAGCGTTTCAGCGGCACGGCCCCGAGGCCGCGCAGGCGTCGCCAGACCTTGACGCGCAGGCTCGAGGGCGACGGCGGCAGTCCCACCAGCAGGAGGAGGAGCGGTGCGCTCATGGGCGTGAATGAAGCACTAGTTACTATCATGTGTCAACTGTTTCTCATTTGCCACGAAGATGCAACTAGTGTTTCGTTCAGCAACATAAGAAGGCCAAGGAGGAACGGCCCCATGGAACAGCCGGTCGCCCCCATCGCAGTGAGGCCGTGGACGCTGAACGGAATGTCCGAGCGGCTGATCGTCAGTCACTACGAGAACGACTACGGCGGCGCCGTGCGGACCGTGAACGCCGTGCGCCGCGAGCTCGCGGCGCTCGACGCGGGCGCGCCGGGATACCGGCTGCGCGCGCTGAAGCGCGAAGAGCTGAGCGCCGCGAACGCGGTCGCGCTGCACGAGCTCTATTTCGGGAACCTCGGCGGACAGGGCAACGAGGTCCCCGCGGAGCTCGTGGCGCTCCTCGAAGAGCATTTCGGGAGCTTCGCCGCCTGGCGCCGGGAGTTCGTCGGCGCCGCCCGGTCCCTCGCCGGCGGCTCCGGCTGGGCGCTGCTGAGCTGGTCCCGCCGCTCGAAGCGTCTCTCGAACCAGACGGCCGGCGATCACTCACAGGCGGCGGTCGACGCCGCGCCCGTCCTCGCGCTCGACATGTACGAGCACGCGTATCACCTGGACTTCGGCGCGAACGCCACCGCGTACATCGACGCGTTCATGCGGAACGTCAACTGGGCGGCCGTCGGCGAGCGCCTCGCGCCGGTGCGTGCCGATCGGTCGCTCCCGCACGAAGACCCGTCCGACCTCAGTCTGCCGTCGCTCTCCATCGAGGAGCTCGGAGCGCAGCTCGCGAAGGGAGAGCCCGTGCAGGTCCTCGATGCGCGGCCGCGACACCACATCTCGCGCACGGTCGACGTGATGGCCGGCGCGACGTGGCGCGATCCCGACCGGGTGGACGAGTGGATCGGCGAGCTCTCGCCGGAGCAGCCCGTCGCCGTCTACTGCGCCTACGGCTTCCACGTCGGCTGCAACGTCACGCGCGCGCTACGTCCGCGGCGGCGTGTCGGCCTGGTACGCGTCCGGCGGCGCGCGCGCGCTCCGGCCCGCCGGCAGCTAGAAGACGACCTGCGAAAGGAGACTCGGACATGGACGACTACATCCACGAAACCCTGATCCGTCAGCGCGTCGCCGACGCCGAGCACCACGCCGCGATCACGCGCCTGCTGCGCGACGCCGAGCGGCCGGCCTCGCGCCGTGGCGTGCGCGCGGCGGTCGCCGCATGGCTCGAGCGGACGACGCCGCGAGTCCTGTTGCCGTCGTTCCTGCGGCCCCGCACCGCACACCGTTAAGGAGGAAGCCGATGTCAGTGACCGCTCCGCCTCTCCCCGCTCTCGAACCGTCCGTGACGGCTCCGGTTCGACCGGCGCCGCCGACGCCCGCGGCGACGCGCACGCGGCTGCTCCTCACGAGCGTCATCCGCGGCGCGGGCCAGGCGACGGTGCTCGGGGTCGTCTACGTCGCCGCGGACCTCGCGCACGTCCTGCTCGTGCCTCTGCTGGTGTTCGGCGCCGGTCCCCTGCCCGCGCTCGGGGTCAGGGGCGCCGGCGTGGCGACGGTCACCTCGCTTGCGCTCTCGACGCTCGCGCTTGCGTGGTATCTCGCCTCCGGGCGCACGGCGATCACGCTCTCGCTGCGGGGCGTTCGCTTCGAGCGGCGGCTCTTCGCGGAGATCCTTCGTGTCGGTGCCCCGATGTCGTTGCAGCCCGTCCTGAGGAACCTGACGCTCGTGCTGCTGACGGGCTTCGCCGCGTCGCAGGGACCGGCGGCGCTCGCCGCGTTCGGCACGGCCGTCCGTCTGGAGTACGTCCAGATCCCGCTGACGTTCGGCTTGAGCGCGGGCGTGCTCGCGATGGTCGGGACGAATCTCGGGGCGGGCCGGATCGCCCGCGCGACGCGGATCGCCTGGATCGCCGGCGCGCTCTCGATGACCGTGACCGGAGCCATCGGACTCCTCGCGCTGACCGCGCCCGAGCTCTGGATCGTGTTCTTCAGCGCCGATCCCGCCGTGCGCGCCGATGCCGCGAGCTATCTGCGCATCATGAGCCTCACGTATCCGTTCTTCGGACTCGGCATGGCGCTCTCGTACGCGTTCCAGGCCGCGGGGCGTGCGTCCTGGCCGTTGCTCGCGACCGCGTGCCACGTGGTGTTCGTCTCGCTCGGCGGTTGGATCGTGACGCGGCTCACAGACGGCGGCCTCGACGGACTCGCGCTCGTCAACGCCCTCGGGCTGATCGTGTACGGGACGACGCTGGCGGTCAGCTTCCGTGCCGGCGCGTGGCGGGCACGGCGCTGACGTGCTGCACGAGCCAGCGCGCGGTGCGGAGCAGCCGCCCGTCACCGTGGCGTGGACCAACGAGCTGCACGCCGAGCGGCAGCCCGTTGCCGGCCTGCATGAGCGGCACGTTGAGCGCGGGCATGCCGGTGAACGTCCACAGCGCGCAGCACGCGGGATCACCCGTCGACGCGAGCCCCGCGGGCGCGGGGCCGAACGCGGCCGGCGTGACGATCGCGTCGTACCGCTGCTCGAAGAGCTCGGTGAAGCTGGCGTTGAGCTGAGGGATCCGTCGCAGCGCCGCGAGATAGTCGATCCCGCGCACGGCGAGGCCGCGCGCGATGCGCGCGCGCAGCGCGGCGGACAGCCCGTCACGCTGGGTCTCCCACTCGCGCCGCAGGTTGAGCGCCACTTCCGGCCCCGAGGCGGTCTCGTGCCACTGGAGCGCCTCGTCGGACGCGCTCACCAGCTCCACTTCCTCCATCTGCGCGCCGAGGTGCTCCGCGAGCTCCGCGAACGCGTCCTTCGTCTCCGCTTCGACCTGGTCCCAGCGCGGGCTCTTCACGAACGCGAACATCGGCGGGAGCGGCGGCTCCGCGGCGGCGATCTCGCGGTAGGGCACGCGCGGGCGCGGGCGCGAATCCGGGTCGCGCTCGTCGTATCCCGCGAGCTGCTCGAGCAGCAGCGCGATGTCGTCCAGGCTCCGCGCGAACAGCCCGACGTGGTCGAAGCTGCGCGAGAGCTGGAACATCCCATGGCGCGGGATCAGCCCGAAGGTCGGCTTCATCGCGTACACACCGCAGTACGCGCCGGGACGGATCGTGGAGCCCGTGGTCTGGCTGCCGAGCGCCAGCGGCACCATGCCGGCCGCGACCGCCGCCGCCGAGCCGCTCGACGAGCCGCCCGGCGTGTGCGCGGGATTGTGCGGGTTGCGCGTCTTTCCCGGGTGGCGCGTGGCGAACTCGGTGGTGACCGTCTTGCCCATGACGATCGCGCCCGCCGCGCGCAGCATGGCGACGACGGTGGCATCGCGCGACGGCGTGCGGCCCGCGTGAATCGGCGAGCCGTTCTCGGTCGGCATGTCGGCGGTGTCGATGATGTCCTTCAGCCCGACGGGCACGCCGTGCAGCGGCCCGATCGGCTGGCCCGACAGCCGGAGCTCGTCGGCGGCGCGGGCCTGCTGCAACGCGTAGTCGGGATCCAGGAAGGTCCACGCCTGCACGTCAGGCTCGCGTGTCTCGATGTGATCGAGACACGCCTTCACGAGCTGCTCGGCGCTGACGATGCCGTCGCGAATCATCTGCGCCGCCTGTGTCGCCGAGGCCCAGCTCAGATTCGCGTCACTTCCCATACAGGAACTCGGGGAGCCAGAGCGTCATGCCCGGCCAGATGTACATGAACACGAGACAGACGACGACGATCAGCATGTACGGCATCATGCCCGCGAAGATCTGGTTGATCGTCACGTGCTTGGGCGACACGCCCTTCAGATAGAACGCCGACATCGCCACCGGCGGGGAGAGGAACGCCGCCTGGAGGTTCACCGCCACCATCGTCCCGAAGAGGATCGGGTCGACGTTGAAGTGGCTCAGCAGCGGAATGAAGATCGGGCAGAAGATCACGATGATCTCGGTCCACTCGAGCGGCCAGCCGAGCAGGAAGATGATCAGCTGCGCGGTGATCTGGAAGCCGAGGGGCGAGAGGTTCATGCCGAGGACCCAGCGCTCGATGAGCCCCTGCCCGCCGTGGAGCGCGAACACCGCGGAGAAGAGCGCGGACCCGATGAAGAGCCAGCAGACCATCGCCGTCGTCTTCGCGGTGAGGAACGTCGACTGCGTGAGGTTCTCGCGCAGCTCGCGTGAGCGGCGCAGATGGCGCAGCCCGGGCACGAGCGTGCCCGCGAATGCGGCGCCGAGCGAGGACGAGACGACGAGCGACGCCCACGGCTCGTGCATGAGCCACCCGAGGACGACGCCACCGGTCGCGCCCACGAGGCTCCACCACCAGACTTCCTTCGCGTAACGCGCCATCACGGCGAGGTACAGCGCACCGAGCGCGCCGATCGCCGCCGACTCCGTGGCCGTGGTGATCCCGAACAGGATCACGGCGAGCACGACGACCGTCAGCAGGCCGAGCGGGACGACGGAGACGATCAGCTCCTTCAGGATCTCGAGCTGCTCGCCGTCCATGCGCCAGAAGTAGAACAGCAGGAGCGCCACGGCCAGCGCCGCCACGCCCCAGAACCACCGGTAGAAGTGCGCCGGGATCCGGCTCTCCGCCGGTCCCGTGCGCGCTTCCCGAAGGGACGTCATCTCCTCCGGCGGCCCTTCTGTCTTCGGCGCGTCGGTCGCGGCCGGCGCTTCGGACGCGGCCCCGAGCTCCTGCGGCTTCTCTTCGGTCGGGGTGCCAAGCGCTTGCGGCTTCTCCTCGCCGGCCGGCGCCGACGGCGCGCCCGACGGCGTCGTCAGCGGCGCCGCGGGCGCGGTCACCGCGGCGGTGACGGTTTCCGGCGCGTTGTAGATGACGACGTACCACCACGTCGCTCCGAACGTCCCGACGGTCAGCATCACCGGCACCGAGAGCGCGAGGGCGTCCCTGACGAGCATCCGGTAGCCGGCGACGCCGCGCACCATCGCGGGGCGGACGAGCGCCCCGAGGAGTCCCGGCACCACGCGGCGCGCGGCTCCGCGCTCGAGCCGCTGGAGATACTCGGGCACCTTCACGCGGTACTGATCGGGCGGGAGGGCTGGCGCGATCCGCGGATTGATCGTCGCCCACCCGAGGATGTACGCGAGATAGAGCGCCGTCAGGAAGAATCCCGGCAACATCGCCGCGGCGTAGAGCTTCACGATCGACTGGCCCGCGACCGCCGCGTAGACGATCAGCATGACCGACGGCGGGATCAGGATGCCAAGCGTGCCCCCGGCGGTGATGGCGCCGGCCGCGAGGCGCACGTCGTAGCCGGCGTTGAGCATCGGCCGCATCGCGATGACGCCCATGAGCACGACGACCGCGCCGACGATGCCCGAGGCGATACCCCAGAACGCGCACACGAGCAGCGTCGTCACCGCGAGCGAGGCGGGCACGCGCCGGAAGGCGAGCTGGACGCTGTGGAACATGCGGTCGACGAGCGCCGCGCGCTCCATGATGTAGCCCATGAAGACGAACAGCGGCACGGAGAGCAGCGTGTCGTTCGTCATGACGCCGTACGTGCGCTGCACGATGAGGTCGAAGACCCGGTTCTCGTACCAGTGCTGCGCCGGATTCAGGAAGGCGACGAAGCCGAACACCATCCCGAGGCCCATCAGCGTGAACGCCGTCGGAAAGCCCATCATGATGGCGATCACGATGAGCCCGAGCATCGTGAGCCCGAGGTAGGGATCGCTCACGGGTTCTTCGGCTCGACGGCGCTGCGGTGGCGCGCGGCCTCGTCGATCGCGTGCGCGCCTTCCATCGCGGCCCGGCGCGACTCCTCGTCGACGTACTCGCTGTGCGAGAGCTGGGTGTCGATGACGTCGCTCTCCTCGACGTCTTCCAGGCGCGCCGGCCACGTGCCCGTCCTGAGGCAGACGATGCAGCGCAGGATCTCGGCCAGCCCCTGGACCATGACGAGGACGCCGGCCACGGGGATGACGGTCTTGAAGTGATAGACCGGCGGGCCTTCGGCGGTGACCGTGGAGTGCTCGCCGATGCGCCACGAGAGTGCCGCGTAGTCCGCGCCCGCGTAGATCAGACCGAGGATGCCCGGGATGAAGAAGAGCACGTAGAGGATCAGGTCGAGCGTCGCCTGGGTGCGCGGCCGCATGTAGACGTACACGAAGTCGGCCCGAACGTGCCCCGCGGCCGCGAGCGTGTAGGCGCCGCACATCATGAACAGCGTGCCGTACAGCATGTTGTTGAAGTCGAAGATCCACGCCGTCGGCGCGTTGAGGATGTACCGCTTGAAGACCTCGACGGAGACCACGAACGTGAGCGCCACGATGAGCCAGGCGAACGCCTTGCCCGACCAGTAGCTCACGGTGTCGATGGCACGGATCAGGCGCTCGCTCATGGATGGAACGCCGAGGCCGGCCACCCGGCGCGCGCCGGATGGCTGGCCTGACGGAGTATCACCGCGCGACTAGCTCTTCTTCTCGGCCGGCTTGGCGGCGGGCTTCGCCGCGGGCGTCGTGAAGTAGTGGTTGTAGGCCATGCGCGAGCTGACCTGGGTATCGAGGTACCACTTGACCGCGCGCGCGGCGAAGGCCTTCTGCGAAGCCTCGATCTCCTTGAAGAGCGCGTTGTCGGTGCCCTTCTTCGCGGCGGCCTCGTCGTAGACCCCGAGCTGCTTCTGGAGCACCGAGTCCGGCGTCTTGTAGAACCGGACCTTGTCCTTCGTCTGCAGCTCGATGTAGTCCTTCGAGTAGCGGTCGACCGCCTTCCACGACATGTCGGACGACGCGGCCTCGACCGCGTTCTCGATGATCGCCTTCATCTTGTCCGGCAACGCGTCGAACTTCGTCTTGTTGAACGAGATCTCGAACTGCTCGGCGTTCTGGTGATAGCTCTGCAGCATGCAGACCTTGGAGACGTCCGCGAAGCCGAGGATGCGGTCCGAGGTGGCGTTGTTGAACTCGGCCGCGTCGAGGAGGCCGCGGTCCATGGCCGGCACGATCTCGCCGCCCGGCAGCGCGTTGACGGCCGCGCCGAGGCCCGTGAACACGTCGATGGAGATGCCGACGGTGCGGAACTTGAGGCCCTTGAAGTCCTCCGGCTTGGTGATGGGCTTCTTGAACCAGCCGAGCGGCTGCGTGGGCATCGGGCCGTACGGAAACGAGACGACGTTGGCGTTGATCGACTTGTAGAGCTTGTCGAGGAGCTGCTTGCCGCCACCGTACTTGTGCCAGGCCAGGAGCATGTTGGCGTCCATGCCGAACGCCGGGCCCGAGCCCCACAGCGCGAGCGCGGTCTGCTTGCCGTAGTGGTAGACGAGCACGCCGTGCCCGCCGTCGAGCGTTCCCTTCGAGACGGCGTCGAGCAGGCCGAAGGCCGGGACGACCGCACCGGCCGGCAGCACCTCGATCTTGAGGTCGCCGCCGGTCATGTCGTTGACCTTCTTCGCGAAGTCGTTCGCGTACTCGTGGAAGATGTCCTTGGCCGGCCACGTGCTCTGCCAGCGCATCGAGATCGGGCCTTGCGCCTTGACGACGTTCGGGAAGCCGAGCGCTGCCGCGCCGGCCGCCACGGCCGCGCCACGGAGGAAGCTCCGGCGCGGCGTCTCGGTGGGTGCTTGAGGGTTCATCGGTGAGCCTCCTCGTGTGCGAGGGTGTGGGACGCGCGCCACCTTAAGTGACGGGTGCGGATTTTGTCAAGAAACCACGCCGTTACTGGGCCGGGTCCAGCGTCACCGGCACCTGCTCGTGGTCGCGGCGGACGACCAGCCGCAGGGAGCGCGCGGGGCCCGCGTCGGCGAGCGCCTCGCGGGCGCCGTCCCGGGTCAGGACCGGGCGATCGTTGACCTGGAGGAGGACATCGCCTTGCTTGAGGCCGGCACGCTCGGCCACGCTCCGCCGCTCGACGGCCGCGATCAGCGGCGTCCCGGCAAGCGGGGCGGCGTCGGCGCTGGCCGGCTCCCGCAGGAAGAACCCGAACAGTGCGGCGACGCGGTCGCCCGCGACGTCCCGCGGCATGCTGCCGAGGCGCACCGGCACGGAGCGTCGTCCTTCGCGGCGCAGGACGACGAGCCGGACCTCGGTCTCCGGCGCGGCCGTCGCGATGAGACGCTGGAGCAGGCGCGTCTCCGTGACCGGGCGATCTTCGAACGCGACGACGACGTCGCCGCTCTTGAGCCCGGCGCGCGCCGCCGGCGTTTCCGCCATGACGTCGACGATGAAGACGCCGAAGCCCTCGCGGATGCCGTGCGCCCTGGAGATGTCGTCCATCTCCTGCTCCGACAGGTCGCGGATGCGGACACCCAGCCACGCCCACGGGCGGGCCGCCGCCGCGTCCGTCACGAGCGTGAGCACGAGCGCCGCGAGGATCAGCAGACGCGTCACGAGCGGCTGCGCCTCAGCTCGTCGACGAGCGCGTCGAGCGCGACGGCGAGGCGCCCGAGGCGGAGGTCGACTTCCGCGGTCTCGAGCAGCTCCTGGCGCACGTCGGCACCGGGCAGCACGCCGGAGGCGATGCGATCGGCGATCGCGCCCGGCGGCTGGTTGTCCGCGAAGACGCTGTCGAGGAAATCGACGGGCCGGCCGAGGATGCCGAGGAGCGTGCGGCACGCCGCGCGGATCCGGTCGAGGATCGGCTTCACGTCGGTGACCGGTACCACGTCCTCGATCCGCTCGGCGACGACGACGCGATAGAGCGTGTCGCTCGGCCGCTCCTGCAGGATGCGCACGCGCGCCTCGCCGCGGAGCACGAGGTCGTAGCGTCCGGTGGCGAGCCGCTCACAGCTCGCGATCTCGCCGAGCCCGCCGACCGGATACACCTCCGGCTTGCCGGCGTACTGCTCCTCGTAGCCCGGACGCAGACGCACCATGCAGATCTTGCGGTCGCGCGCGAGCGCGTCGGTCACCATCGCCCGGTACCGCGCCTCGAAGATGTGGAGGGGCAGCAGGGTGCGCGGGAACAACGTCACGTCCGGGAGTGGAAAGATCGCGACGGCGAGTGTCGGCGGCACGCTCAGCGGATCGTGGGCAGCGACGACAGCGGCCCGAGCTCCTCGAGCCGCCGCTCGACGGCGCGCGCGAGGCCCATGAACGCCGTCGCCTGCGGCCCGTCGGGGTGGCGCAGCGTGATCGGGGTGCCTTCGTCGCCCGCGACGCGCGTCTCCGGCTCGAGCGGGATCTTTGCGAGCAGCGGGGCGCCGTACTCCTGCGAGATGCGCTGGCCGCCGGCGTCGCCGAAGATCGCGGTGGGCTCGTGGCAATGCGGGCACACGAACACGCTCATGTTCTCGACGATCCCGAGAATGGGCACGTTGAGCCGCTGGAACATGCCGAGCGCCTTGCGCACGTCGAGCAGCGCGACGTCCTGCGGCGTCGTCACCATCACCACGCCGCTCAGTGGAATCACCTGCGAGAGCGAGAGCTGCGCGTCGCCGGTGCCGGGAGGCATGTCGAACAGGAGATAGTCGAGCGCGCCCCAGCTCACGTCCTTGAGCATCTGCTGGATGAAGGAATGAATCATGGGGCCGCGCCAGACGAGCGCCTCGCGCTCCGGCACGAGCAGGCCGATCGACATCATCTTGATGCCGTGGGTCTCGACGGGAATGATCCGGGTGTCGAACATCCCGGGCTTGCCGCGCGCGCCGAGCATCATCGGCACGTCGGGCCCGTACACGTCGGCGTCGATGATGCCGACGGTCGCGCCGGTCGCGCGCAGCGCCGCGGCGAGGTTCACGGCGACCGTCGACTTGCCGACACCACCCTTGCCCGACGAGACGGCGATCGTGTGGCGGACACCCGGGATGAGGTCCGGCGACGGCGCGGGGCGGCCGGCGCCCGCCGGCGTCGTCGTCATGTCGCGACCGTGTCCGTGCTGGTGGCCGTGAGCGTGCGCCTGTCCGCCTGCGCCGCCGGCGCCCATGCGGACCTGCACGTCGCGCACGCCCGGCACTTGACCGACGAGCTTCGTCGCCATGCTGTGCATGGCGACGCGCGACTGCGGCGGCTGGCTCGTGAACACGAGGCTGAACGCGACGCGATCGCCTTCGATCGCCAGATCGCGCACGAGCCCGAGCGCGACGACGTCCTGCTGGGTTTGTGGATCTTTCACGCCGCGCAACGCGGCCAGCACGCTCTCCTGGTTGACCATGCAACGGATGATACCGCCTTGCATTCCCGGGCGCGATCCTGCTACAAGAATGTGGTGGTCGGCCCCGACGACTTTCGTAAGGTTCTCGGTCACTTCGCCAGCGGCGTGACGATCATCACCACGTGCGACTCGGACGGGCGCCCGACGGGGCTCACCGCCAGCGCCTTCGCCTCGGTCTCGCTCGATCCGCCGCTGATCCTCGTCTGCATCGCCCACAAGTCGCAGAGCTATCCGTCGATCGTCGAGCGCGGGCGCTTCGCGGTGAACTTCCTGCGACGCGAGCAGGAGGATCTCTCGCGACGGTTTGCGACCCAGCGGCTCGACAAGTTCGACGGCGTCCCGCACCGCATCACCGCGCTCGGCCTGCCGGTCCTCGCCGACGCGCTCGCGCACGTGGAGTGCGTCATCGTCAACACGCACAACGAAGGCGACCACACGGTCTTCATCGGGCGGGTGGACGACTGCGGCACGACCGACGGGATGCCGCTGCTCTACTACCGCGGCAAGTACGAGAGCCTCAAGGGAGACTGACCCTCGTGAGCGCGGCCCCGATCCCGCTGTCCCGTCCCGCGGTCGACGACGAGCTCAAGCAGGCGGTCCTCGCAGCGATGGACTCGCGACAGTGGATCCTCGGCCCCGAATGCCGCGCCTTCGAGAGCGACCTGGCGAAATACCTCGGCGTGAACCACGCCGTGCTCACGAACTCCGGCACGGCCGCGCTCTGGATGGGCCTCGAGGCACTCGGCGTGAAAGCGGGTGACGAGATCCTCGTGCCCTCGCACACCGCGTTCCCCACGATCGAGGCCATCTGCTTCGCCGAGGCGACGCCGGTCTTCGTCGACGTCGACGCGTGGTACGGCATGGACGCCGCCGACGCCGCGGCGAAGGTGACGCCGCGCACCGTGGGCGTCGTGCCCGTCCACATCTACGGTCAGCCGGTCGACGTGACGGCCGTGCGCGACCTCACCACGCGCTTCGGCTTGTGGACGCTCGAGGACTGCTGCCAGGCGCACGGCGCGGCGTGGGGCGGCCGGCGCGTCGGGAGCTTCGGCCGCGCGGCGGCGTTCTCCTTCTATCCGTCGAAGAACGTCACGGTCATGGGCGACGGCGGCGTGCTCGTCACCGACGACGGCGAGATCGCCGCGCGCACGCGCCGCCTCCGCGACCACGGACGGCTCAACAAGGACGTCCATGCCGAGGTCGGCTTCAATCTCCGGTTCAACGAGCTGCAAGCCGCGGTCGGCCGCGTCGGCCTGCGCCGGCTCGACGCGATGAACGATCGGCGCCGCGCGCTCGCCGCGCGCTATCACCACACGCTCGCGGGCCTCCCGCTCGCGCTGCCCGGGGAGCGCCCACACGCGCATCACGTGTACCACCTCTTCGTCGTGCGCACCGATCGCCGCGGCGCGCTCGCCGCGTGGCTCAAGGACCGCGGGATCCAGACGGGGATTCACTACCCGGTGCCGGGCCATCGGCAGCCCGCGGTGGAAAGTCTCGGCGCGCCCGCGCTGCCACGGACGGAGCGTCTCGTCGACGAGATCCTCACCTTGCCGCTGTCCCCCGGACACACCGAGGAGGAGATCGACCGGGTGGCGGCGGCGGTGCGCGCGTTCTTCAGCCGTTGAGCGACCGGCCGCTCAGAGTCCTTCAGCTCTATCCGAAGAACGACTACTTCACGGGCGCCGCGATCCAGGTGCGCGAGCTCGCGCGCGGGCTGGCCGCGCGCGGCCACGTGGTCACGGTCGCCACGCCGCCGGGCGTGCACGGCGCGCGCCTCGCGACGCCCGGCGTCGACCACGTCACGCTGCCGCTCGGACGGGCCTGGGATCCACGCGCGGCGTGGCGGCTGCGCCGATTCGTGCGCGCGCGCGGCATCGAGGTGATCCACGCGCACAAGGGCCGCGCGCGCACGCTCGCGATCCTCGCCGGCCTCCTCGGCCCGCGCCCGCGTCTCGTGCTGAACCGCGGCGTCAGCTTCGTGCCCGGCCGCCTCAACCGGCTCGGCTACACGACCTCGCGCGTCGACGCGATCGTCGCGGTGTGCCGCTCGATCAAGGACGATCTGGTCGCCGTGGGCGTCCGCGCCGACAAGATCGCCGTCATCTACTCGGGCACCGACGTCCGGCGGTTCCACCCCGGCCTCGACGGCGCGCCCGTGCGGCGCGAGCTCGGATTCGCGCCGGATCACTTCGTCGTCCTGCAGGTCGGCGTCCGCTCGTGGCGCGGCTGGAGCGACGTGCTCGCGGCGATGCGCCGCGTGGCGGCCGACGTGCCCGAGGCGCGTCTGCTGTTTCTCGGCGCGCCGCCGCCCGCGATCGCGCACCTGTCGGACCGCGCCCGCGAGCTCGGCATCGGCGATCGCGTGCTCGCCATCGGACCGCGCGAGGACGTGCCGGACGTGATGGCCGCGGCCGACGTCGTCGTCGACGCGTCGTGGGCCGGGCTCGGCATCACCGGCTCGATCCGCGAGGCGCTCGCGTGCGGCCGGGCCGTGATTGCGACGCGCCTGGCCGGCATGCCGGAGCTGGTCGCCGACGGCGAGACCGGGTTGCTCGTGCCGCCGCGCGATCCCGACGCGATGGCCGCGGCCATCCTGCGCCTGCACGCCGACCCGACGTGGCGGCGAGCGCTTGCGCGCGCCGGGCGCAAGCGCGTCGAGGCGGAGTTCTCGCTCGACGCGAAGATCGAGGCCACCGACCGCTTGTATCGCCGGCTCGTGCGATGACCTCGCAGCTCACGCTCTATCGCCGGCTCTTCACGTACGTGCGGCCGTACGTCCCGGTGCTGATCGCCGGCGGCCTGCTGGCGCTCGTCGTGGCGGCGATGGAGGGCGCGGTCGCGTGGCTGGTGAAGCCTGCCATGGACGACATCTTCCTCAAGCGCGACCTCGTCGCGCTCCGCGTGGTGCCGCTGCTCCTCCTCGGCGCCTACGTGGTCAAGGGCCTGTCTCGCTACGGCCAGTCGTATCTGATGGCGTCGGTGGGCGAGCGCGTGATCGCGCGCCTGCGCGCCGAGGTCTACACGCATCTCCAGGCGATGCCGCTCGCGTACTTCGCGCAGCGGCACTCGGCCGAGCTGATGTCGCGCGTGGTGACCGACGTCAACCGCCTGGCGCGGCTGTCGTCGACGGTCCTCGTCATGTCGATCCGGCAGGTCGCGATGATCGTCGCCCTGGTCGCCGTGATGCTCGCGCGCGAGTGGCGCCTGGCGCTGATCGCGCTGGTCGTCTTTCCCTTCGTCGGCATCGTCGTCCGGCAGATCGGCCGGCGCCTCTACCGCATCAACCGCCGCGCGCAGGAGAAGATCGCCGAGCTCAACGTGCTCCTCCACGAAGCCTTCGCGGGGACGAAGATCGTCAAGGCGTTCGGACGCGAGCAGCACGAGCGCGAGCGCTTCTCGCGCGTCAACCAGCGGCTGCTGGCGCTCGCGCTCAAGGACCAGCGCACCGACCAGGCGACCGAGCCGTTGATGGAGATCCTCGCCGCGTTCGGCATCATGGGCGCGCTCTGGTACGGCGGTCACCGGGTCATCGCCGGCCACATGACCCCGGGCGACTTCTTCTCGTTCACCACCGCGCTCGCGCTGCTCTACGGCCCGGTCCGCCAGCTCTCGCGCATCGCGAACACCGTGCAGCAGTCGACGTCGTCCATCGAACGCGTCTTCGAGATCCTCGACACGCCGCCGGCCATCGCCGATCGGCCCGGCGCGACCGCGCTCTCGAGCTTCGGGGACGCCGTCGTCTTCGACCGCGTGGGCTTCCGCTACGCCGACGCGGACGAGTTCGTGCTGCGCGACATCTCGCTCACGATTCCGAAAGGCGAGGTCATCGCGTTCGTCGGCATGAGCGGCGCCGGCAAGTCGACGCTGCTCGACCTCCTGCCCCGCTTCCACGACGTGACCGAAGGCCGCATCACGATCGACGGCCACGACCTCCGTGACGTGACGCAGGCGTCGCTGCGCTCGCTCCTCGGCGTGGTGACGCAGGGCACGTTCCTCTTCAGCGACACGATCCACTACAACATCGCGTACGGCCGGCCCGACGCGACGATGGACGAGATCGCGCGCGCCGCGCGCCAGGCGCACGCGGAGGACTTCATCGCCGGCTCTCCGGAGGGTTACCAAACCCTGGTCGGTGAGCGCGGCGTGAGGCTCTCGGGCGGCCAGCGGCAGCGGCTCGCCATCGCGCGCGCCTTCCTCAAGGACCCGCCGATCCTCATCCTCGACGAGGCGACGTCGGACCTCGACGCCGAGAGCGAGTTCATGGTCCAGCAGGCGCTGACCGATCTCATGCGCGGGCGCACCGTGCTCGTCATCGCGCATCGCCTCGCCACCGTGCGCAACGCCGACCGCATCGTCGTCGTCCACGGCGGCCGCATCGTCGAGATCGGGCGCCACGACGAGCTCATCGCGCGCGACGGCGTCTATCGACGGCTGCACGCGCTGCAGATGGAGGGGTTGACCGCGTGAGAGGGCGCTGGCCATGGCTGGCCGGCCTCGTCCTCTTGGGTCTCGCGGTGGCGGTCGGCGGCGCCGAAGTCGCGCTGCGTGTCGTGCCGCCGCCCGAGCGCAAGGCGCACCTCGTCAGCGATCCCGTTCGCCACCATCGCCTCCAGCGGAGCTGGAGCGGCGTCGTGCAGGGCTTCCCTTACCGCACCAACGCGCTCGGCCTCCGCGACCGCGACATCGCGACGCCAAAGCCGTCGGGCGTCGTGCGCGTGCTCATGCTCGGGGACTCGTTCACCGAGGGCGGCGGCTTCCCGGACGAAGACACGGTGCCGCGGCGGGCCGAGCGCGCGCTGCGCGCGAGCTGCGCGGGCATCGAAGTCGTCAATGCCGGCACCGCGAGCTATTCGCCGATCCTCGAATACCTCACGCTGCGGGAGATCGGCCGCGCGGTCGCGCCGGACCTCGTGGTCGTCAACCTCGACATGACCGACGTGCACGACGACCTGATCCGCACGGCGCTGGCGGAGCGCGACGCGGAGGGCCTGCCCCTGCGCGTCGCGACGGACCGCCGACGCGAGACCGCGCTGCTGCTTCCGCCCGTGCTGCCCGCGTCGCTGCGCGTCGCCGACGAAGGGCTCGGCCGACTCCTGCTCTGGCAGGGGTTCCGGAAGTCGGGCGCCGGGCGCCGGGCATTCGGCGCCTTGAACCTCGACGAGGCCGCGCTCCGCGCGCGCGGCCTCCTCGGCGACCTCCGCTACGATCGCCTGGCGATCACGCGCGACACGCCCGCGCGTGACGAAGAGGCGGCGTGGGCCACGACCGCGCGCTATCTCGCGGCCATGAAGCGCGACGGCGAGCGTCTCGGCGCGCGCTTCGCGGTCGTGCTCTACCCGTACGCGCATCAGGTCGCCGCGCACGAGTCGCCGGAGGGCCGCGTCGTGTTCGGCATCGGCCCCGGCCTCTATGCCTCGGAGCGTCCCTTCGTGACAGCGGCCGCGATCGGCCAGCGACACGGCTTTCGCGTGATCACCTTGCTCGAGACGTTCCGCCGTCGCGCGGACCCCGCGCGTCCGCTCTTTCGCTCCGACGACATCCATCACACCGCCGAGGGCGCGCGCGTGATGGCGGAAGGCATCGCGGCCGGCCTGCTGGACGCCGCGCTCGTGCCCGGCTGCCCGCGATGAGCGCGGGAGACGGCGCGGCGCTCTGGGCGAATCCCGAGCTCGCGCGCGCCTACGCCGACGTCCGGACGGATCTGTCGCCCGCGGCTCGCGCCGTGTGGACCGACGCGTTTCGCGCCGCGTGGGGCGGGGCGTCGCCTCGCCGCGTGCTCGACGTCGGATGCGGGACGGGCCGGTTCACCGCGTTCCTCTCGGACGTGTTCGAGGCGCCGACGATCGGCGTCGACGCGTCGGCCGAAATGTTGCGCGGACGCGCCGCGGGACCGGGGCGCGCGCTTCCGTTTCTCGCCGCGGACGCGGCAGCCCTCCCGCTCCACCCGGGCGCCGTCGACCTCGCGCTGCTGTCGATGGTCTATCACTTCTTGAAGCCGCCGGAACCCGCGGTCGCCGAGCTGCATCGCGTGGTCCGTCCCCATGGCGTCGTCTTCGTCCGCACGCCGACGCGCGAGCTGCTCGACCGCGTCGAGTTCCTCGCCTTCTTCCCGGAAGCGCGGGCCGTCGACGAGGCGCGCATGCCGGCGCGCGCCGAGCTCCGCGCGACGTTCGAGCGCGCGGGGTTCGCGACGCACGCCTGGCGGATCGTGGAGCAGGAGTTCGCGACGACGCCCCTCGAGGCGCTGGCGCGCGTCCGCCGCCGCGCGTTCTCGACGCTCCGGCTGATTTCGGACGAGGCGTTCGCGTCAGGCCTGGCGCGCTACGAGGCGCACTGCCTGGCGGCGCCGCCCACCCCGCGCTCGGAATCGCTGGAGCTGTTCGTCTTCCAGCGCATCTGACCAGGCGTTTCGAGCGCCGGCTCCGCCGGCGCAGTCGACTCCTGGGAGAGCCTTCGGAGGGGGCCGTCGAGGCCCCCTCCGACGAGGATGGGGGGCGAAGCCCCCTCCGGGTCACTCTCGGAAGCGGTTCACCAACGGCAGGCGCCAGTCGCGGCCGAACGCGCGCGGCGTGATCTTCACGCCGATCGGGCCCTGGCGGCGCTTGTACTCGTTGCGGTCGACCATGCGCGCGACCTTGGCCGCGATGTCGGGGTCGAAGCCCAGCGCCGCCAGCTCGCTCACGCTGCGGTCCTCCTCGACGTAGGCGCGCAGGATCGCGTCGAGCTCCGGATACGGCGGCAGCGAGTCCTGGTCCTTCTGGTCGGGGCGCAGCTCTGCGGAGGGCGCTCGCTCGATGATGCTCTGGGGGACCAGGGCGCGCCCGGCGCGCGCGTTCACGTGCGCCGCCAGCTCGTAGACCAGCGTCTTCGGCACGTCCTTGATCACCGCGAAGCCGCCCGCCATGTCGCCGTAGAGGGTCGAGTAGCCCACGCCGATCTCGCTCTTGTTCCCCGTGGTCAGCACGAGCCAGCCGAACTTGTTCGACAGCGCCATCAGGAGCGTGCCGCGGATCCGCGCCTGGATGTTCTCCTCGGCCACGTCTTGCGGCAGCCCCTTGAACGGCTGCGCGAGCGCGCGCTTGAACTGCTGGAACACGCCGGTGATCGGCAGCTTCATGAACTCGATCCCGAGGTTCTTCGCGACTCGCTGCGCGTCGCTGCGCGTGCCCGCCGACGAGTACGGCGAGGGCATGGTCACGCCGACCACGTTGTCACGGCCGAGCGCCTCGACCGCGACCGCGGCCACGAGCGCCGAGTCGATCCCGCCCGAGAGCCCGATGACGACCCGCGCGAAGCCGCTCTTCTGCACGTAGTCGCGCGTGCCCAGCACGAGCGCCTGGAACACCTCGTCGACGCGCCCGAGCGGCGCCGCGATCGCCGGCGTGACGGCGGGCGCCGGCATCGCGGGACATGCCGGCAGCACCACGCGCGAGACCGCGTCGTGCGCCCCGAGCTTCTCCTGGCGGCGGCGCGCATCGCGCAGCCGCGCGTGGAACACGGCGTCGAGGTCGACGTCGGCGACGACGAAGTCCTGGGCGAACGCGCGGCCGCGCGCCATGAGCTCCGCGCGCTCGTTGAAGATCACGCTGCCGCCGTCGAACACGAGCTCGTCCTGGCCGCCGACCATGTTGACGAACGCCACGCAGACGAGGTCGTCCGCAGCGCGCGTGGCGAGCATCGTCTCGCGGTGCTGCGCCTTGCCCGCGTGGAAGGGCGAGCCGTTGATGGTGACGACCAGCTCCGCGCCCGCGAGCGCCTGCCGCCGCGTGGGCCCGCTCGGATACCAGATGTCCTCGCAGATGTTCACGGCGAACGTGGCGTCGCCACACTCGAACACGGGCGTCTCGGTGCCGGCCTGGAAGTACCGGTTCTCGTCGAAGACTCCGTAGTTCGGCAGGTACTGCTTGTGATACACGCCGACCCGCGCGCCGTCGTGAAGGATGGCCGCCGCGTTGAAGATGTCGTCCTGCTTGTCGACGAACCCGACCACGGCCGTCAGACCGCGCGAGACGCGTGTGACCTGGTCGAGGGCGCGGAGGTTCGCCTCGATGAATGCCTGCTTGAAGAGGAGATCCTCCGGGGGATAGCCGGTGATCGCGAGCTCGGGAAAGGCGACGAGGCGGCAGCCGAGCCGGCGCGCGTGCTCCATCCCCTCGACGATCTTCCGCACGTTCCCGTCGAAGTCCCCCACGGTGGGGTTGATCTGCGCGAGCCCGACCCGGAAGCGCCTCACGGAGTCATTGTAGCGTCCGCCCGCGCGCGCCGGATGATAAGCTCGGCGCGATGCCCGCGAAGATCCCGTGGCTGCCGTCGGCCGTGCCCGCTGGGGCCCGTCCCGAGCGCTGCCCGCGCTGCGGGCGCCTCGCCTTCATCCCGTGGACCCTGCGGCGCGACGACGCCACCAAGCGCGTCTTCCGCACGTGGGTCTGCGCCGAGTGCCAGGTGACGGAGGAGCGCCCCGAAAGTGAGTAATCCCCGGAGGGTGGCTACCGTCTCGAATCGCGCCGCCGGCGTCGAGGCAGTTTCCGGGACGGGCCGTTGCTCAGAAGATCATCGAGCAGTTCCCGCGAACGCAGACGGACCAGCTCTCGAATCATTCTCCTGAAGGTGTCGTCAGCGAGCGCTTCGCGGGCGATTTCTTCGGCAATCCGATCGATCGTGACACTGACACTCCCGACGAGTGTTTGGCCGACTCTCTCATCGACGATCCGCTCGAGCGCCGTGCGCCGTGTCATGAATACCAGATACTCCGTAACGCGGTCTTGTGTCGATGTGCAATTCCGGGCACACGTGCGGCCCTACAGAGCGTTCAGGTAGTCGATGAGCTGGCGCAGCCGGCTGTACGACGAGCGGTTGAACGGCAGGATCAGGCGCGGCAGCTCGGGATGCTCGTCGAGCTCCTGCGGGATCGGCGTCGGCGACTGATCGGCCGGCCCCTTCAAGATGTCCTCGAAGCGCGTCTGCATGTCCCGGAGCTGGTCGTCGGTGAGGAGGCGATGCAGCCGGAACACGAGCTTCTCGCCCACGATGCGCGCGGAGTGGAACACACGGTAGAAGGTCGTGAGCTCGCGCGCGGCGGCCTCGGCGCCGTCCACGATCCGGTAGAACGCCGGGTCGTTGCCGTCGATCAGGCGGCGCTCGACGAGCGTGGCCTGGACCCAGCGGTCCCAGATCCGCCAGTACGGCTTCGGGCCCGCCTCCACGAGGACGACCGGCACGATCGTCGCCTTCCCCGTCTGCATCAGCGTGAGGAGCTCGAAGACCTCGTCCATCGTGCCGAAGCCGCCGGGGAACAGCGCGATCGCGCTCGCTTCCTTCACGAGGAAGAGCTTGCGCGTGAAGAAGTACTTGAAGGTGATGAGCTTCGGATCGGCGGCGATCCACGGATTCGCTTCCTGCTCGAACGGCAGGCGGATGTTGAGGCCGAAGCTGCGCTCGCCGCCGGCGCCTTCCTGCGACGCGCCCATGATGCCCGCACCGGCGCCGGTGACGACCATCCAGCCCTCGTCCACCATGCGGCGGCCGAACTCGCGCGCGGCGACCGCGGCGTCGTCGGTCCCCGGCGTGCGCGCGGAGCCGAAGACCGTGACCTTGCGCACGTGACGATACGGCGCGAAGACCTTGTACGCGTACCGCAGCTCCTTGAGCGACGCGTTCGTGATCTTGACGTCGGCGAGGGACGCACCATCCTCGTGCAGCTTCAGGACCGTAGTCAGGAGCTGCTGGTAGAGGCCGCGACGGTCGACGGGGACGCCGGCTTCGTTGAGCAGGTCGCCGATGAGTCGATTCGCCGCTTCGTTCTGGAGCTGATACCGCCGAGACTCCGGCACGAGTCGAGTATACCCAGCGCGCCCCGTAGAACCGCCAACTACTCGTCGCGCCGGGCCGTAACGAGCGGGCCTCCGACGATCAGGCTGCGGCCGATCACCGTGAATTCGCTGAAGCGATCGCCCGGCACGGCGACCCCGAGCAGGGCGCCGGCGATCGGCTGCACCGTCAGGAAGATCGCGGCGCGCGGGGCCGGGACGCCGGGCCAGCGGCAACAGGGGACGGCCTCAGCCCGCATCGAGCGCCGGGCCGAGCAGCTTCTCCACGATCACGCAGTCACGCCACTCCCCGTCGAGCTTCCCGTGGCGCCGGTAGACCCCGACCACGCGAAAGCCGCTCCGCTCGTGGAGCGCGAGGCTCGCGGTGTGCTCCCGAAAGATGCGCGAGCAGAGCTTCCAGAAGCCGCGCTCGGCGTAGGCCTGCGACAGCGCCTCCAGCGCCGCGCGGCCCGCGCCCGTGCCGCGCGCGGCGCGATCGACGTACACCGAATGCTCGGCGACGCCCGCGTAGGCGGGCCGGCTGCGATACGCGCCGGCGGTCGCCCACGCGACGACCCGGCCGTCACGCTCCACCACCACCGTGGGAAACCGGTCGCCCTTGTCGGCGAGCTGCGCGGCGATCTGCGCCGCCGTGCGCGGCTCGGTCTCGAACGTGGCGATGCGCGCGGCGATGCCCTGGTTGTAGATGCGCGCGATCGCGTCGGCGTCGGCGGGGCGCGCGAGGCGCGTCGTCACCGACTCAGACGACGACGCGAAGGAGCAGCCACGTGGCGGCGGCGACGACCGCCGACGCGGGGATCGTGAACACCCACGCCCAGAAGATCCGGCCGGCCACGCCCCACCGCACCGCGGACACGCGCTGGAGCGCGCCCACGCCCATGATCGAGCCGATGATGGTCTGCGTGGTGCTGACCGGAATGCCGCCGACGGCGGTGCCGATCAACGTCATCGCGCCGGCCGCCTCCGCGCAGAAGCCGCCGACGGGCCGGAGCTTCGTGATGCGCATGCCCATCGTCTTGACGATGCGCCAGCCGCCCGCGAGCGTGCCGAGCCCGATCGCGGCGTGCGCGGCCATGATCACCCAGAACGGCACGTGGAACTCCGGGCCGAGGTGGCCCGTCGTGAAGAGCAGCACCGCGATGATGCCCATCGTCTTCTGCGCGTCGTTCGTGCCGTGGCCGAGGCTGTACGCCGCCGCGGAGACGAGCTGCAGCCGCCGGAAGAGCCAGTCGACGCGCCCTGGCGTGGCGCGACGGAAGATCCACACCGTGGCGAGCATCAGCATGACGCCGACCGTGAAGCCGATGAGCGGCGCGACGATCATGAACACGGCGATCTTGATCAGGCCCGACGCGATCAGCGCCGGGAACCCGCCCTTGATCACCGCCGCCCCGGCGAACCCGCCGATCAGCGCGTGCGAAGAGCTCGTCGGCAGGCCCCAGTACCAGGTGATGAGGTCCCAGGCGATGGCGCCCGTGAGCCCGGCGAGGATGACCCACTGATCGATGACGTTCGATTCCACGACGCCCTTGCCGACCGTCTCGGCGACGCTCACCCCGAAGCCGAACGCCGCGACGAAGTTGAAGAACGCCGCCCACACGACGGCCTGCAGCGGCGTCAGCACGCGCGTGGAGACGACGGTGGCGATCGAGTTGGCGGCGTCGTGAAAGCCGTTGATGAAGTCGAAGATCAACGCGATGAGGACGATGAAGACGACGGCGGTCAGCACGGGCGGCGGGGTGGGCGGCTCAGGCCATCTTGAGGATGATCGCTTCGATCACGTTCGCCACGTCCTCGCAACGGTCGGTGACGATCTCCATCGTCTCGTAGATCTCCTTCCACTTGATGACCTCGATGGGATCGCCCTGCTCCTCGAACAGCGCGGCGAGGCTGTCGCGGAGGAGGTTGTCCGCGCTGTTCTCGAGCCGGTTCACCTCCACCGCGTGCTCGTGGAACCCCGGATCCATCGTGCGCAGGCACTTGATCGCGCGGTCCATGGAGGCGACCTGCCGGATGATGACCTCGGCCATCGCGCGGCACGCGGAGGTCGGCTCCTTGATGCGGTAGACGACGAGGCGCTCGGCCGCGGCCTCGATGTAGTCGAGCACGTCGTCGAGGCGCGTCGCGAGGGCATGGATGTCCTCGCGGTCGATCGGCGTGATGAACGTGGTGTTCAGGCGCTTGACGATCTCGTGCGTGACCTGATCGCCCTGGTGCTCGACTTCCTTGATGAGATGCGCCTTGGCACGCGCGTCGGCGAAGTTGTGGACGAGTTCGTGCAAGAGCGCGGCGGCCTTGATGATGTGCTCGGACTGCTGATCGAACAACTCGAAGAAGCGGACTTCCTTCGGGATCAGGTTGAACATCGCACCTCGTCGTTTTCCTGCGAGTGTACCGCAGTCATCGGCCCCTCGCTTTTCGTTCCAGGTCCGCGATCGCGGAAGCGTCCGGCATGCCCATGAACGTGGAGAACGCCGTGTCGACCGCGGGAAGGACGATCCAGACGCGCGCGACGGCACCGACCAGCACCAGGACGAACACCACGCCCACGCCGCGGAACGACTGGCGTAAGCGCCTGCCCCAGGAGCGGCGATGGCGGTGGCGCCGCATGTCGGCGCGAGTATGCGCGAGCCCCGCGATCATCGCTAGTACTTTCTGAGGTCGAGCGGCTCGGCGCCGAGCGCCGCCGTCCGGAGCGCGTTCCACGTGGCGCGCACGGCGTCGCCGAGCGCGGGCGCCGTCTCGGCGAGGCAGCGCACGAGGATCCCGCGTCGCGGCAGGCGCCCGACCCCCCCGCGCATCCCGCAGACGGCGGCGAGCGCCGCGCCGGCCTCGCGCGCGAGCGTCTCCGCGGGCGCCGGCGCCACGGCCACGATGGTCGCGAGATACGGCGCACCTTCACAGAACCCCAGGCCGCGCCACCGATCCTCGCCCGCCAGCACGAACCGGTCGTGCAGGAGCCAGCCGTCGTCGTCGACGATCTGGAGCGCGCTCTCGAGACTGCGAAAATCGAACGCTTCGCCGCGCGCCACGCGGCCGACGGCGAACGCGTCGACCGCGAGGAGCGTCGCATCCCCCGCGACGTGGGCGCGAATGACCTGGCGAAAGGCGGCGCCCGCGTGCGGGATCGTGTGGTCCGGCACCCACTCCACCGCCGCGCCGGACTCGACGGCGAGCTGAACCTCCTGCACCGCGACGGGACCGTCCGTCCGGTGGACGCGCGTCGCGGACGGCGTCGTCAGCAGCGCGTGAGCGCCGGCGCCCGCGTGGACATCGATGCGCAGACGATCGCCGCCGAGCACCGAGCCCGTCGGGTTGAGGATCGAGACCACGAGCGAGGCATCGTCGAGCGCCAGCGGCGAGAGCACCTGCAGCGGCAGCGTCGAGCGGCAGCCGGCGAGCACGGTGGCATCGCCCCTCCGCTCGAAGCGCAGGCTCAGCGCGCCGTCGCGCCCGACGCGAGCAGGAGGTCCTTGCGGATCCACTCCACCACGGCGTCCACGCCGACGCCATCCCTCAGGTTGGTGAAGACGAACGGGCGCTCCCCGCGCATGCGCCGAGCGTCGCGGTCCATCACCGCGAGGTCGGCGCCCACGTAGGGCGCGAGATCGATCTTGTTGATGACGAGCAGGTCGGAGCGCGTGATGCCGGGGCCGCCCTTGCGCGGGATCTTCTCGCCCTCGGCGACGTCGATCACGTAGATCGTGGCGTCGACCAGCTCGGGGCTGAACGTTGCCGCCAAATTATCGCCGCCGCTCTCCACGATCAGCAGGTCGAGTGCTGGAAATCGAGTCGTCAGTTCTCGTATCGCCTCGAGATTCACCGAAGCATCTTCCCGTATCGCCGTGTGCGGGCAGCCGCCCGTCTCCACGCCGAGCACGCGCGGAGGCGGCAAGGCGCCGCGGCGCACGAGGAACTCCGCGTCCTCCTTCGTATAGATGTCGTTGGTGATGACGGCCATGTCGACCTCGTCGCGGAAGCGCAGGCACAACGCCTCCGTCAGCGCGGTCTTGCCCGAGCCGACCGGGCCGCCGATGCCGATCTTGAGCGGTTTCGGAATCACGATCGGAACAGCCTCATGTCGAGCCCCGCGTGGCGAAGGCCCGCGAGCTCGAGGCCGGGCGTGAAGCTCCACATGTCGCCGATCGACGCCCGGGCGGCGTCTGCGGCGAGGGCCGCGATGCGCGGCCGGAGCGCCGCCAGCACGCGCTGTCCTTCGACCTGGCCGATGGCGAGCAGCCGCAGCGCCGCGTTCACGAGCATCGAAGCCGTCGCAAAGAGGTACGCGGCCGCCGCGGCTTGGGGGTCGATGCCGCAGCGTCCCGCGACGATCCCGAACACGACCGGATAGTGGCCGGGCGTCGCTCCGGACTCGACGCGCGCGTTGAAGGCTTCGACGAGCGCATCGCGCTGCCAGGCGGCGGCCACGCGCAGCGTCTGCCGCCCCATCTGCCTGCTCGCGGCCGTGAACTCGGGGACGAACCGCATCGCGTCCACCCGCGCGTCGAGCTCGAGGCAGGGGGCGAGCTGGGCGGCAGCTCCCGCGCGAACCGCGGCCACGACGGCGACGGCGTCACCCGGTCCGGCGCTCCCGTCGAGATGCGCCCGCACGAACGCGTCCACGCCCGCACCGTCCTTGACGACGCCGGCCTGCGTGTAGGTCTCGAGTCCGAGCGAGTGCGCGAAGCCCCCGGCCGGGAAGAGGCCATCGCTGATCTGCAGCAGCGCGAGCAGGTCAATGGTCATGGCGATGCCCGGCGCCGAGGGGCGCGAACACGGCGCGATCGCGCTTCCACGGCACGCCGATCCGCTCGAGCAGCTGCTCCATCGCGACGTCGTCGGGGACGAGCAGGCGATCGCCGTCGATGGCGACGGTGAAGTGGCGATTGCCCACCTCGAACGCGACGCGGACCATCTCGTCACGATCGCGCGGCGAGATGACCAGCACGGCTTCGACCGCGGCTTCGATGACGACGTAGGACTCGCGATCGACGTGAAGGACGTGCCCCGGCTCCAGGACGCTGCCCGTCGGGAGCGCGAGCACGAGCTCGCGGCCTTTCTCCGTCTTGACGCGGCGCCGTCCCCACCGCCGCTCTTCCGCGGAGAGCACGAGACGATCGCGCTCGAGGCGAGCCAGCTGGTCATCGTGCACGTGCACGCGGGTGGCGGTGACGACCGGCGCGTCGTTCATCTCAGAACAGGAAATAGCGCTGCGCCATCGGCAGCACGCGCGCCGCCTCGCACGTGAGCAGCTCGCCGTCGGCGCGGACTTCGTACGTCTCCGCGTCGACCTCGATGCGGGGCAGCGCGTTGTTGTGGACCATGTCGCGCTTGCCGATCGACCGGCAGCGCGAGACGGCGACGGCACGACGCGTGAGCCCGAGACGCGCCGGCACGCCGGCGTCGAGCGCCGCACGCGAGACGAACGTCACGCACGTGGACGCGCGGGCCCGGCCGTGCGCCGCGAACATCGGCCGGTAGAGCACGGGCTGTGGCGTGGGGATCGAGGCGTTCGGGTCGCCCATCGCCGCCCACGCGATGAAGCCGCCTTTGAGCACGAGCTCGGGCTTCACGCCGAAGAACGCCGGCTTCCACACGACGAGGTCCGCGAGCTTGCCGGTCTCGACCGACCCCACCTCGGAGGCGAGGCCGTGCGCGATCGCCGGGTTGATCGTGTACTTCGCCACGTAGCGCTTCACGCGCCGGTTGTCGTCGCCGGCGGTCTCACCGGGCAGCGCCCCGCGCTGTCGCTTCATCTTGTCGGCCGTCTGCCACGTGCGGATCACGACCTCGCCGATGCGGCCCATCGCCTGCGAGTCGGACGACATCATGCTGATCGCGCCGAGGTCGTGCAGCACGTCTTCCGCCGCGATCGTCTCCGCGCGGATCCGCGACTCGGCGAACGCCAGGTCCTCGGGGATCTTCGGATTCAGGTGGTGGCAGACCATCAGCATGTCGAGGTGCTCGTCCATCGTGTTCACGGTGAACGGCATCGTGGGATTCGTGGACGACGGCAGACAGTTCGGCTCGCCGCACACCTTGATGATGTCGGGCGCGTGGCCGCCACCGGCGCCCTCGGTGTGATACGTGTGGATCGTCCGCCCCTTGAACGCGCGGATCGAGTCCTCGACGAACCCGGACTCGTTCAGCGTGTCGGTGTGGATGGCGACCTGGACGTCGAGCTCCTCGGCCACGCCGAGCGCGGTGTCGATCGCCGCCGGTGTCGTCCCCCAGTCCTCGTGCAGCTTCAGGCCGATCGCGCCCGCGTGGATCTGCTCGCGCAACGGCTCCGGCGCGGAGGCGTTGCCCTTGCCGAGGAACCCGAGGTTCATGGGAAACGCCTCGGCCGCTTCGAGCATGCGGTGGATGTTCCACTCACCCGGCGCGCACGTCGTCGCGTTCGTCCCCGTCGCCGGCCCGGTCCCGCCACCGAGGAGCGTGGTGAGGCCCGCGCTGATCGCGTCCCCCACGAGCTGCGGGCAGATGAAGTGGATGTGGCTGTCGAGCCCGCCCGCGGTGACGATGCGCCCTTCGCCCGCGATGACCTCCGTCGAGGCGCCCACGACCATCGACGGCGACACGCCGGCCATGAGATCCGGATTCCCGGCCTTGCCGACGCCGACGATGCGGCCGTCGCGGATGCCGATGTCCGCCTTCACGATCCCCCAGTGGTCGACGATCAGCGCGTTGGTGATCACGCAGTCGAGCACGCCCTCGGCGCGCGTGGCACGCGCGGACTGCCCCATGCCGTCGCGGATGACCTTGCCGCCGCCGAACTTCGCCTCTTCGCCGGGCACGGTGAGATCGCGCTCGACGCGGACGAACAGCTCGGTGTCCGCCAGCCGCACGCGGTCGCCGACCGTCGGCCCGTAGAGATCGGCGTACTGCCGGCGGGTCAGTCTGAGCGTCACGACGGCCGCTCCCACGCCGCGAGGCGCGCGAGTGCCGCGTCCTTCGCCTGGCCCTCGGTGAGCCCGTTCAGGCCGAACACGCGCCTGGCCCCGGCGATCTCGACGAGCGTGACGCGCTTCTCGTCCCCGGGCTCGAAGCGCACCGCCGTGCCCGCGGGGATGTTGAGCCGCATGCCGAACGCCCTTCCGCGCTCGAAGCGCAGCGCGCGGTTGACCTCGAAGAAGTGGAAGTGGGAGCCCACCTGGATCGGCCGATCGCCCGTGTTGGCAACGACGAGTTCCACCGTCGCGCGGCCTTCGTTGGCGACGATGTCGCCGTCGCCGAGCAGGTACTCGCCTGGGATCACGCGGATCTCCCCTGAACCTGGGGGCCCCATGACACCGGACCCCCAAGCCCCCTCTGTAAGGCCACGCTCACACCCGCCGCGACCAGCATCGTGCCCGCCACGCGGTTCGCGAGCGTGTGGAAGCGCGGCCGCGCGGCCACCACGGTGAGGCGTCCCGCGAGCGCGCCGTACGCGAGCAGCACGACGAACTCGATGATCACGCTCGTCACGCCGAGGATCGCCACCTGCGGCAGCACCGCGCCGCGCGGATCGATGAACGGCGGCAGCAGCGCGACGAAGAAGACCAGCGCCTTCGGGTTGGCGACCTGGAGCACGACGCCGTTGACGAACGTGCGCGCGGCACTCGTCGGCGCCGCCGCGTCGACCGTGAGTACCCGCGACCGGCCGAAGAACGCGGTCACGCCGAGCCACACGAGGTACGCGGCGCCGATCCAGCGGATCGCCGAGAACAGCTCATACGAGGCCAGGAGCACCGCGCCGAGCCCCGTCGCCGACAGCGCGAAGTAGACCGCGTTGCCGGTGAGGATGCCGAGGTTCGCGTAGACCGACGGGCCGGTGCCGCGCGTCAAGCCTTGCGACAGGACGAGCAGCACCGCGGGCCCCGGCGTGAAGCAGAGCGCCGCCTCGGTGATCGCGAAGAGCGCCCAGGTCTCGAGCGTCATCGGATCGGCTGGTGCACGGTCACGAGCTTCGTGCCGTCGGGAAACGTGCCCTCCACCTGCACCTCGTCGACCATCTCGGGCACGCCTTCCATGACGTCGTCGCGGCGCAGGATCGTCGCGCCGAACTCCATCAGCTCGGAGACGGAGCGCCCGTCACGGATGCCTTCCAGGATCTCCGCGGTGATCAGCGCCACGGCTTCCGGATGGTTGAGCTTCAGCCCGCGACCGCGGCGGCGTCGCGCGACCTCCGCGGCGGTGAAGATGAGGAGCTTCTCCTGCTCGCGCGGCGTGAGATGCATCGGCTCTCCTTGAACATGGGGGCCCCACGACTGAGGACCCCCAACCCCCCCTAGTCAGAGCGACAGGTGGTGCTTGACGGTCTCGAGGCGCAGCTCGCTCGTCACCCCGGCGGCGACGACGGCGCCCTTCGCCATGATGGCGTAAGCATCCGCGAGCCGCTCGGCGAAGTCCAGGTACTGCTCCACCAGCAGCACGGCGAGCCCGAGCTCGCCGGCGATGCGGCGGATCGCGTCCTCGATCTCCAGCACGATCGAGGGCTGGATACCTTCCGTGGGCTCGTCCAGCATGAGCACCTTCGGCCGCGTAAGCAGCGCGCGGCCGATCGCGAGCTGCTGCTGCTCGCCGCCCGACAGCACGCCGCCCTTGCGGCGGAGCAGCGGCTTGAGCGCGGGAAAGAGCTCGAGCGCGTCGTCGATGGCGTCCGCGCGTCCGCAGCCGAGCAGCGCCATCCGAAGGTTTTCCTCGACCGTCAGGTGTGGAAAGATCTCGCGGCCCTGCGGGACGTAGCCGATGCCGGCGCGCGCGCGACGATCGCTCGACCACCGCGTGACGTCGGCGCCGTCGAACGTCACGCGGCCCCCGCGCGCCGGGATCAGTCCCATGATCGTCTTCAGCAGCGTCGTCTTGCCGACACCGTTTCTTCCCATCAGGCACACGACGCTCTTCGCCGGCACCGTGAGGTCGACGCTCCACAGGACCTGCGAGTCGCCGTACGCGGCGTCGAGGCGCTCAACGGTCAGCATGCGTGTCCTTGCGCTGACCGAGGTAGACCTCGAGCACGCGGGGATCCGATTGCACCTGCTCGACGGGGCCCTCGCAGAGCACGGTGCCCTGGTGCAGCACGGTCACCTTGCGGGCGATCTGCCGCACGAACTCCATGTCGTGCTCGATGACGAGCACCGAGCGGTCCGCGGCGATGGACCGGAGCAGCTCACCCGTCCGTGCCGTCTCCTCGTCGGTCATGCCCGCGACCGGCTCGTCGACCAGCAGCAGCTCGGGATCCTGCGCGATCACCATGCCGATCTCGAGCCACTGCTTTTCCCCGTGCGAGAGCCGTCCCGCCAGCCAGTCCGCTTTGGGCGCGAGGCCCACCCTCTCGAGCGTCGCGTCGATCCGCGCCTCCTCGTCGCCGTCGCGCCGGAGGCGCGCCTGTGTGTTGCGCTCGAAGAGCGTGGCGAACACGCCCTTGCTCGCCCGCCGCAGCGAGAGCTCCACGTTGTCGCGCACGGTGAGGTTCACGAACACCGACGGCGTCTGGAACTTCCGCCCGACCCCGAGCGCGGCGATCTGGTTCTCCCTGAGCGGGAGCAGGTCGGTGTGATGGCCGAAGATCACGCGGCCGGTGGCCGGCTTCACGCGGCCGGAGATCACGTCGAGCAGCGTCGTCTTGCCGGCGCCGTTCGGGCCGATCACGACGCGCAGCTCCCGGCGGTCCATGAAGAAGTTGAGCCGGCTCAGCGCCTTGAAGCCGTCGTAGTCGACGGTCACGTCCTCGCAGTAGATGATCGCGCCGGCATCCGTCATCGCGCCGCCTGTTCCAGCGCGCGCTCGACCGGCGCGCGGCGGCCCACCGCGCGGGCGCGCGCCCAGAGCCGCGCGACGGCGCCGACAACTCCGTCGGGGAAGAACAAGACGACGCCCATGAAGAGCGCGCCGAGGAACAGGAGCCACAGGTCCGGATAGCTGGTCGTGAGCCAGCTCTGGATCCAGTTCACGCCGAACGCGCCGACGACCGCGCCGACCAGCGTGCCGCGGCCGCCCGCCGCGACCCACACGACCATCTCGATCGACGGCAGCACGCCGATCTTCGCGGGGGTGATGATCCCGACCTGCGGCGCGTAGAGCGCGCCGGCCACCCCCGCGAGCGCTGCGGAGACCACGAAGACGAACAGCTTGTAGTTCGCCGGCGCGTAGCCCGAGAACAGCACGCGGGTCTCGCTGTCGCGGATCGCGACCAGCACCTTGCCGGCGCGCGTGCGCGTGATCCATCGGCACAACAGGTACGCGCCCGCGAGCGCGAGCGCCGTCGCGACGTAGAGGCCACGCTGCGTCGACGCCTGGTTCAGGCGGAAGCCGAAGATCGTCTTGAAGTCGGCGAGCCCGTTGGTGCCGCCGAGGTTCATCTCGTTGCGGTTGAAGACGAGCCACGCGGACAGCGCGAGCGCCTGCGTGATGATCGAGAAGTAGACGCCGCGAATCCGGCTGCGGAACGCGAGGAAGCCGAACGCCGCCGCGACGAGCGCGGGGATCGCGACGATCGCGATCAGCGTGACCAGAGCGCTGTGGAACGGCCACCAGAAGAGCGGCAGCGTCTTCACCTGGTTCCAGACCATGAAGTCGGGCAGCGCGCTCTGGTAGACGCTCTGCGTGCCGATCTCCAGCATCAGGTGCATGCCCATCGCGTACGCGCCGAGCCCGAAGAACACGCCGTGCCCGAGGCTCAGCACGCCGGCGTAGCCCCACAGGAGGTCGAGCCCGAGCGCCAGGATCGCGTAGGTCAGGAACTTGCCGAAGAGGTTCAGCGTGAAGTTGGAGACGTGGAACGGCGACGACGGCGGCAGCGCGTTCAGCAGCGGAAGCACGACGACGAGGACGAACGCGATCGCGACGAGTGCTCCCGTCTCACGCTTCGGCATGACGCCCTCGCGGCGCGAACAGCCCGGCCGGCCGCCGCTGCAGGAAGAGGATGACCGCGATGAGGATCGCGACCTTCGCGAAGACCGCGCCGAGCGCGGGCTCGATGCCCTTGTTCAGGCCGCCGATCCCCGCGGCCGCGAGGATCGTGCCCGCGAGCTTTCCCACCCCGCCGGTCACGACGACCATGAACGAGTCGACGATGTAGTTCTGGCCGAGCGACGGCCCCACGTTGCCGATCTGCGTGAGTGCTGCGCCCGCGAGCCCCGCGAGCCCGGCGCCGAGCCCGAACGTGACCGCGTCGACCGCACCCGCGCGCACGCCGAGGCACGCGCTCATCGCGCGGTTCTGCGTCACCGCGCGGATCGTGAGCCCGCGGTTCGTGCGGAACAGGAGCCAGTACATCCCGGCGACGCTCACCCCCGCCAGCCCGATGACGAAGAGCCGGTTGAACGGCAGCGTGAGCCCGGTCATCAACGTGAAGCCGCCCGAGAGCCAGCGCGGCGACGAGACGTCGACGTTCGCGGCGCCGAACCACAGGCGAAGACCCTGCTGGACGATCAGCGACGCGCCCCACGTGAGCAGCAGCGTCTCGAGCGGACGGCCGTAGAGCCGACGGATGACGCCGCGCTCGAGCACAACGCCGACCGCGGCCGCGACGACGAACGACACCGGCAGCGCGACCACGAAGTAGGCGTCGAACCAGTCCGGCCAGCGCGCCCTGACGATGTTCTGGACGACGAACGTGCTGTAGGCCCCGAGCGCCATCAGCTCGCCGTGCGCCATGTTGATCACGCCCATGAGCCCGAAGACGATCGCGAGGCCCACCGACATCAAGAGGAGGATCGACGCGAGCGAGGCGCCGTGGAACACCGTCTCCAGCGTCCGGATCATCAGACCCCAGCGCTCGACGCGGCGGATCGCGGCCGTCGCGGCGTCGCGCTCCGCCGCCGAGGCGGCGGCGTCGGACGCGAGCTTCTGCAGCGCCGGCATGGCCTCGAACGAATGCAGGCCGCCGAGCGTCCGGGCGGCGAGCACGCGCACGGCCGGCTCGCCATGCGCCAGGCGGATGAGCGCGAGCGCCTCGTGCAGCGCGTGCCGCACGCGCGCGTTCGTCTCCTTGGCGATCGCCGCTTCGACCACCGTGGCCGCGGCGGCGTCCGCCTGGTGCCCGAGCTTCACGGCGGCGCCATACCGCATCTCCGGATCGGGACTCGCCAGCTGCTCACGCGTCTCGTCCGCTTCCAGGAACGGCTTGATGGTGATGCGGAGGCGGCGATCGGCGGCCACTTCCGTGAGCGACGCGAGCGGCACGGTGCCGAGCGGCGTGCGATCGTACGCGGTCGTGATCTCGACGACGTCCTGGTCGCCCTTCGTCGACTTGGCGCCGGCGACCACGATCTCGGTCGTGCCGCCGTCCTTCCTCGCGTAGACGTTGCCGTCGCGCAACGCCGTGAGGAACTCGAGCCACTTCGGGTCGCGCGTGGACCCCAGCACCGTGACGGCGGCGTCGCGCGTGTCCCCGTCCTCGAGCGCGAGGTCCGCGAGCGCCTTCACGGCGGACTGCGCGTGGCTCGCCGTCGGACCGGCGAGCCACGCCACGAACACCAGCAGGAGCAGTCGCTTCACTCGGGCCGTCTCGGGCGTTCCTACGCCTTCTTCTGATACGTCCCCTGGTGCTTCACCCAGTCGCAGCCCTTGTCCGGGCTCGTGTACTTGCTCCACGGCTCCGGCTCCACGTTGCCCTTGGTGCGCGAGATGATCTTGAACTGGCCGTTCTTCAGGATCTCGCCGATGAGCACGGGACGGTACGTGTGGTGGTTGTGCTCGTGCATCTTGATGGTGCCGACCGGCGCCGCGAAGGTCTGGCCGTACACGGCCTTGCGCACCGCGTCGACCTCGAAGCTCTTCGCCTTCTCGACGGCCTGCTTCCAGACGTGGACGCCGAAGTAGGCGGCCTCGATCGGATCGTCCGTCACGCGCTTGTCGCCGCCCGGCAGGTTGCGCTTCTTGCAGTAGTCCTTGAACGCCTTGACGAACTTCGTGTTCGCGGGCGACTCGACCGACTGGAAGTAGTTCCACGCCGCGAGGTGGCCGACGAGCGCCGAGGTGTCCATGCCGCGCAGCTCGTCCTCCGCGACGCTGTACGCCATGATCGGCGCGTTCTCCGAGCGCAGGCCCTGGTTCGCGAACTCCTTGTAGAACGGCACGTTGCTGTCGCCGTTGATCGTCGAGAGCACGCACGCGCCGCCGCCCGAGGAGAAGCGTTTGATCTTGCCGACGATCGTCTGGTAGTCCTGGTGGCTGAACGGCGTGTATTCCTCCTCGATGTTCGACGCGGGCACGCCCTTGGCGAGCAGAAACGCGCGGAGGATCTTGTTCGCCGTGCGCGGGAACACGTAGTCGGTGCCGAGCAGGTAGAACTTCTTGTAGGCGCCGCCCTCCTTCGACATCAGGTACTCGGCGCCGGGGATGAGCTGCTGGTTCGGCGTGGCGCCGGTGTAGAAGACGTTCTTGCTGCACTCCTCCCCTTCATACTGGACCGGATAGAAGAGCAGGCCGTTGTTGTTCTCGAAGACGGGCAGCACGGACTTGCGGCTGACCGACGTCCAGCAGCCAAAAACGACCGCGACCTTGTCCTGGAGCAGGAGCTGCTTCGCCTTCTCGGCGAAGAGGTCCCAGTTCGACGCGGGGTCGACGACGACGGGCTGGATCTTGCGGCCCATCACGCCGCCCTTGGCGTTGACCTCCTCGACCGCCATCAGCACGACGTCGCGCAGCGAGACTTCGCTGATCGCCATCGTGCCGGACAGCGAGTGGAGGACGCCGATCTTCACCGGCTCCTTGCCCTGAGCGGTGATGATGCTCGGCAGCCCGACGCCGGCCGCGAGGCCGGCGCCGGCGGCAAGGGTGCCCTTCAGGAAACTTCGACGCGAGACGGTGGACATACGAGCTCCTTTCGTGGAGGACATTGGGGATCGGACCCGGGCGACGGCGTCGTCGCCCTCGCGATTGGACCTCGTTGTCCAGATTCGATCGCAAGCACGCGAGCGGTCAGGAACTCTGTGGTCCCGTGGGGAGCGAGGACGCTCCCGTGGGGAGCGAGGACGCTCCCGTGGGGA
>Ga0194128_10001053_pt1 | contig 49007 bp, 51 predicted proteins | sample TA2KigCa65mmetaG_FD_148650 | JGI IMG/M metagenome (GOLD analysis project Ga0194128, IMG submission 148650) | Freshwater microbial communities from Lake Tanganyika, Tanzania - TA2015037 Kigoma Deep Cast 65m | ecosystem: Environmental > Aquatic > Freshwater > Lake | place: Tanzania: Lake...
AAGGTCACCAACCGCTGCTGGAGTTGCTGCTGGCGATCCGTCAGCGGCTTTGGCTGGTAACGGGCGGTCGACCGGGGCATCTTCAGATAGCCACACGCCCTTCGCATTGAGCACAGGCCCTGCCCCACCACATGCACCACGGCCTGTTTCTTCTGCGAAGGGCGTACCACTTTTTTGAGTTGACCTCTTCCAAAACCCGGATTTTGAGCATCGATTCAGCCGGTAGAACGTCTGCTCCGAGATATTGTGCTCCCGCCACACCGCCTGGGCCGTTTCACCCCTATCGGCTTGCCGAAGTATCCGAATAATCTCTTCGACGCTGTGCACTTTCCGTTTCATGAGTATCCTTCCGTCGAACTGAAGAAATACTCACTTCCCATGTGGCGCAACTTGGCGGGGTCACGTCAGTGGCGGCGTAGACACGTGTAGCAGCCGGCCATCGCCTGGGTGTTGCCGAACTGCTGTGACTTCTACCTGTTCTCCCATCTCCAAAGATATGAGCGTCAAAGGCGGGACTTCCTCCAGTTCGTCAGTTCGCCCAGGTACCAGCGGATCGGCCGACGCGCCGAGCTTGAAGGAACATACGGCTGGGACAGCAGGAAGCGTTACTGCTGGAGCGCATGGCAGATGCCATACCTCCACGGCTACTTCGGCTACGATGAGTCCGAGTTCGTGCCCAACAAGTTCCTACTCTACATGCACATGGTCTGGCGATACCCAGGCGCTCGCGAACTCTCTTGTTTCAGATGGGGTTGCGGCACCTCGAGCGGTCAGCGCTATCGCCAGAAGTTCGGCAACAGCAGGCGGAATGCGGAGGAGGCGCTGAGCAAGATCAAGCTTCAGATCGTGGCGGAGGAGTTCATCCCGCTCGAGGAACGTCAGCGGCGAGAGGCGTTTCAGCGACAGCCCATTCTTTTCGAGGATTTCGCGCTGGACGAGTTCCTGCCCTGGTCCACGATCCAACACTCACCAAGCATCACACCCGGCAAGCCTCCAACGGGTCCACCTAATCCCCTACTTTGTGGGGATGCACCTGCACGAAATCACGCCCAAGCGGACCGAGGACTTTTAACAGATACACCATCCCGTTGGGCGTTACCGCCGAGGCAAGCAGACCAGGATTGTCAATCCCGCCACCATCAACCGGGAGTCGTGCGGGCAAAGGTCCTGGTCCGCAAGGCGGTAGAGTGGGGGCACGCTGTAAGAAACCCCGGCCAGGGGGATTGAGACCTTTAAGGAAACCCCCAAGCTACCCCGGCCTTTGGAGCAGGAGGAGATTGCCCGGCTGTTGGAGAAGTTACCCAGCCACTTTCACGCGCTGGTCTCTTGTGCCATCTATGCAGGTCTGCGGCGGGAGGAGTTGTTCCACCTGTGCTGGGAGGACCTCCACTGGAAGGCCGGGGAAAAACTACGAGTCTCGGCGCATCCCCATGAACGAGGCCTTGGTGGAGGCTTTGCAGCGCCATCCCCGCAGGCTGGACAGCCCCTGTGTCTGCTGCAATCGCGATGGGCACCCCTACGAGGATATCCCCGAACCCCTCAAACTTGGCCGCACAACGGGCAGGAATGAGCGGCCCCCTCAAGTTGCATCAGCTGCGCACGCCTTCTGTTCCCATACCCTGATGCAGGGTATCGACGCCCGGACCGTGCAGAAGTGGATGGGCATCGCGACCAGAAGACCACCCTCGGCTACGCCCGTGTCTCACCCGACCACGAAAAGGCCGCGATCCAGCGCTTGCGTTACAAAAGTAATCACCAGGTGGACACCAAGAGCGGAAATGCCTACCAGAAATGTTTCGCTTTTTGGGGGAAAAAAGAAGAGGATCGCACCGAGGCCATTCAGCGCAACCCTCTTTCTTTCAGTGATTTGCAGCTCTGGCGGGAACGTGTGGGAATCGAACCCACCTAGCGGCGCTCTCGCGCCGCCACAACGGATTTGAAGTCCGCGGAGGCCACCAGGCTCCCAACCGCTCCCGCGAAGCGGGGCAGGCGGGCTTAAGCTTGGGCGGGCCTACTCCTTAACCACCCAAAGCTTGATCGAAGCCCGCACCTCGGGATGGAGGCGGATCTCGATGGTGTAGACCCCCAGGGCGCGGATGGGCTCCTCCAGCTCGATCTTGCGGCGGTCGATCTCACGGCCCTGTTCCTTGAGCAGATCGGCCACGTTCTGGGAGGTCACCGAGCCAAAGAGTTTATCCTCTTCTCCCACGCGGACCTGCACGGTCAACGAGGTCTTCTCCAGTTCCCGGGCCAGGGATTCGGCGGCCTTTTTCTCGCGCTCGGCCGCGGCTTCGTGCTGCCGGCGGCGCGACTCAAAGTGGGCGATATTGGCGTCGGTGGCCAGTAGTGCCTCGCCGCGGGGAATGAGGAAGTTGCGGGCAAAGCCATTGGCGACCTTGACAATCTCGCCGGCCCGGCCCAGGCGTTCGACATCTTTCAACAACACGATTTTCACCTGTTTCTCCTTCTGCCTACAGGCTTTGCTTGCTCAGGGATTCCACGTTTATACATGCTGCTGCCCATCCTGCCCGGCGGCCGCCTTCTCAGAGGGGATCCCGAGCCGGCGCCAGTCGAACCAGGTGTCCAGCAGCCCCAGGCCGGCCAGCAGCAACACCGACAGGCCGGCGGTAAAACCGAGGGTCAGATACAGGAAGACCTCCAGCCACCCCGAGACCTTCAGCCGCCAGCAGGAAAAGCGCACTAGCGCCAGGCCCTGTAGGGCGTAGAGAGCGCCGGTCGCTACAAACAGATTCAGGCCCAGTTCGGCGGCGATCCCTTCGGTGCCCAGCAACAGCACCAGGCCGGCGATCAGCACCCAGATCAGAGCGTCCCAGGGACGCCAGTTCCGGAAAGGGATGGCCGGGGGCAGTTCAACCTTCAGCCAGACGCCTCCCGCCTGCGCCAGGCGGTAGATCAGCACCACAATGAAAAGAACAAAGAGAAATTCGGTAGCCGGCTGGAGCCGCAGCCCCATCTCGACTACCTGGGAAACCGAGTACCCTTCTTCGAGCTTGAGGCCCGTGGCCTCCAACTGGCCGGCCACCTGTGCAACCAGTTCCTCGCGGGGCTCCCGCGGGGCCAAAAGCAGCATGCCCGCCTGCATCGCCCCCGGCAGGCTCGCCGCCGCCAGGATCTTGCCATAACCGCGCTGCCGCTCCGCCTGCCAGCCGGCCAGAAATCCTGCCAGGGGCGCCGCCGCCAGGATCGGGGTCAGCCCCAGGCCGGCGACCACCGCCAGGGGCAGGGCCAGTAGCCCCGCCTGCCACAGGCCAAAGCGCCGGCAGGCCAACAGGGTGGCAGCGCCCAGGGCGGCCATCCCGGCCACGCTGCCCAGAAAGGTCAGGAAAAGCATCTGCGATCCGCCGAGCCCCCTGCCCTCGGTCAGGGAGCCGGACTTTCCGCCGCCGCGGGATCCTCGGCGGCTTCCTCCCTGACGCGCTCCTCCGGGGCGCTGACCTCGGGGCCGCGCTGCCCGTCGCGGCTGCCGACGCGGCCGGGGCTACGAGGGCCTCTGGGCCGCTCCTCACGCGCCTGGAACAGCACATCGGCGGGCAGTTGAGGCACCCGCAGGAAGGCGCCTTTGACGGCGACCAACTGGTAGCGCAGCACTCCTTCGTCGAGCTTCAGCTCGCGGTGCAACCCGTCGAGCAGGCCCAACTCGCCAGTGAATTGGAAGAGCACGTAGTAGCCCTGCTGGCGCCGCTTCATCGCCACCGAAGTATAGGCCAGCTTGCGCATGCCCCAGCGATCGATGTGGGCCACTTCGGCGTCCTTTCCCTTGAGGAAGGTCTCGTACTTGGTCACCTCTTCCTCAAGCTGCTTTTCGCCCAGCTGCGGGTCGAGGATACAGACCAGTTCGTAGTTTTTCTTCATGCCCATCTCTTTCGGGTTGGTTGTTGGATCACAAAACATCGCGCTCAAGTCAGCGGCGCCAGGCCGTTGAACTGGTTCATCGCCTTGTCCACCCCTTTGGCGGCGCACACCGCAATGGCCTGGCAGGCCCGCGCCACCAGTTCGGCCACCGGCTCCGCGTCACCGAAGGAGCCCAGCACGTACTCGATGTCGTCCGTCCCCGGCGGCGGGGCGCCGATGCCTAGACGCAGGCGCGGCACCTGATCGCTGCCCAAGTTCTCCAGCACCGAGGCCAGGCCATTGTGGCCCCCGTCGCTGCCGCCCCGCCGCAGGCGCAGGCGGCCGAAGTCGAGCAGAAAATCATCTAAGAGCACCAGCATCTCCTCCCGTGCCAGTCCCAGCCGGCGCTGGCAGGCGGACACCGCCACCCCGCTGCGGTTCATGTAGGTCTGCGGCTTGACCAGCATGACCTGATGGTCCGCCAGTTGCACCAGAGCCGCCTGGCTGTGATCCTGCTCCACCCACCGGCCTCCACCCTGGGCGACCAGATGATCGGCGATCATGAACCCGATGTTGTGGCGGGTCGCCGCGTAGCGCGGCCCCGGATTCCCCAGGCCGACGACGAGCCGCAAACTCAGTTCTTGGCCGGGGCCTCGGCGCCCTTGGCTTCAGCACTTTCCTCGGCGGCCGTCTCCGCGGTGGCAGCCACCACCAGACGCGGGGCGAGCACACTGACGATAGTGACCCCCGGATCGGTGATGATGCGGCCTTCCTGGTCCAAGAGGTCGCGCACGTGGATGCTCTGGCCCACCTCCAGGTCAGTTATGTCGATCTCCAGACGGGAGGGCAACTCCGAGGCCACACACTCCATTTCGGCCAGGGTCAGGGTCTGCTGCAGGGCCCCGCCGCCGGTGCGCACCCCGGCCGGCACCCCCTTGGCGACGATGGGCACGCTGATACGCAGCCTCTCCTCGGGATCGACCCGTAGCAGGTCCACGTGCATGATGTCACCGCGGACCTTGTGATACTGGATCTCGCGGACCACCGCCCGGTCAGGAACGGCGCTTTTGTCCACCCCGACCAGGAAGACGGCGTTCTGGCCACCCTGACCCAGGGCCCGCTCCAGGACGCGGGCCTCGGCTTTGAAGCAGAAGGGCGCCTGGGTATGCCCGTAAAGAACCCCCGGCAGCATGCCGGTCAGGCGGCGCAGCCGGCCCACCGCGCCCTTCCCTTTTTCCTCGCGGGACTGAACCTGGAGGGCAATCTCTTCGCGCTTGAAGATCTCTAGCTGCACGGAAATCGATGCCATCAATACCATCTCCTCAGAAAGAACCACGGGCACCAGGCGCACCGCGGCGCAGGGTGCGGTCGAGTGTCATAAAATTTGGCTGCCCGGCAAGGATTCGAACCTCGATAGACGGAACCAAAATCCGTCGTCCTACCAATTGAACGACCGGGCAACCACAAAAAAAGGAAGGTCGCAGCGGGCGCGATCCGCATTCAGGCGGGCGCACAAAAAAACGACCGGTATCCTCTGGCTCTCAGCGCTTGGTGCGCCCGCAGAGCGACAGCCCGATCGTCGAAAATGCCGTAAACAGTAGAACCGCTGCCCGACATGGAGCAGAGCTGCGCCCCCGCCAGGCTCAGGTGGGTGCGCACTTCTGCGACGATGGGATTGGCGCGTTCCACCAGCTCCTGAAAATCGTTCTCAATCACCGGGAACAGGGCCGTGCCTGCGACGCGCCCGCCGCTCAAGGAATAAACAAAGCTAAGGTAGGGGGAGAGGTGTGTCAAGCCGGGCTTTAGCTGGCCGTAGGCCCAGGCGGTGCTCACCGCCACTCCTGGATAGACCAGCACGTAATAAACCTCCCCCTCCCACTCCAGCGGGGTAAGCACCTCGCCGCGGCCCTGGGCCAGGGCCGTGCCGCCCCACAGCAGAAAGGGGATATCCGACCCGAGTTGGCCGGCCAGATTCACTAGGTCCCCCCGGCCCAGAGGCTGGCCGCACAGGTGATTCAGACCGCGCAAGGCGGCGGCGGCATCGGCGCTGCCTCCTCCCAGGCCGGCGCCCACGGGGATGTGTTTCTCTAGGTAGATGTGGAAGGCGGGGACTGCGGTCGGCACCCTGCTCCTGAACAGCGCCGCGGCCGTGGCCACCAGGTTGTCGGGCCCGGTAGACAGGGAAGAATCTGAACAACTGAGCTGGTTTTGTTCTGAGGGGAAGAAGCGCAACTGGTCAGCCAGGTCCACACTCTGCATGATGGTGCACAGGTCGTGGTATCCGTCGGGCCGCCGGCGCAGCACCTTCAGGCCGAGATTGATCTTGGCCCGGGCGGCCTCGCGGTGGAGTTCCTCTCCGGCATGCGCTTGCATTCTTGACCTCTTCACATTGTTTCCATATTAATTAACGCCCTTGCGGTTGCCCGGCGCCAGTTCCCCGGCTCCAAACCCAGTCCCCCGGAGGCATCGCTGTGGACATTTCCTTCCTCCGTCAGGTCGCCCTCTTTGCCGGCCTCCACGACGAGCAGTTGCGGGCCCTGGCCAAAGTGACCCTTACCCGCGCCTGTCCCAAGGAGAGCATCATTATCCTGGCCGACGAGGAGGGGGACGCCCTCTTCCTCATCGCCAAGGGCCAGGTGAAGGTCAGCCTGGTCAGCGAGGATGGCCGCGAGGTAATCCTCTCCCTGCTGGGTCCGGGGGCGGTCTTCGGGGAGTTGTCCCTGCTCGACGGCAAGCCGCGCTCCGCCAACGTGGTGGCCACCGAGGACACCGAACTGCTGATGTTGCGGCGCTTCGATTTCCTGCAACTGCTGCACCGGGTGCCCCAGATCGCCATCTCCCTGCTGGCCGAACTGGCCGCCCGCCTGCGCAAGACCGACCGCAAGATCGAGGGCCTGGCCCTCCTCGACGTGACCAGCCGCATCTCTGAGACCCTGCTGCAACTGGCCAGCGAGCAGGGCAGCGACACGCCCCAGGGCGTGCTCCTGCGCAACCGCCCCACCCACCAGCAACTGGCCAATATGTCGGGGACCACCCGAGAAACGGTCTCCCGGGTGCTTAAAAGGCTCGAAGCCCAGGGTTATATCTCGTGCAGGAGCCGTAACATCACCATCCTGCGGGAGGAAAACTGGAAGGACCCCCCGGCCAGACCCCGACCATGAAGAAACCGAACCAGCGCTTTGTGCTGCTCACGCAGAACCCCGCCCTGGCGGAGGCCTGCAAGAGCGCCTGGACGGCCGACCGCTGCCATCTGGTCGAGTTGCCCGACACAGGCCTCCTGTCCCCCCTGCTGGATCGCGGCGTCGATCTGGTGGCCCTGGACCTGTCCTTGCCCGCCCCGGCCCTCGAAAACTGCGCCGTGGCTCTGAGCCGGCACCGCGAACTGCCCTTGCTCCTGCTGGGCTCCCCGGCCCCCTGGCACGCGGTGTCGCGGGGCAATCCGCTGGAGGAGGTACTCGCCCCGCCCTTTGCGGTGGAGCGCCTGCAACAGGCCGTTGCCCTCCTGCTGGAGAAGAGCCAAATGCTCTACGGCCGCCTGGTGGGCCGCTCAGAGGCCACGCAGGAACTGCGAGAGCGCATCCTGCGCCTGGCCCCCACCTCCGTAACCGTGCTCCTAACCGGCGAGACCGGCACCGGCAAGGAGGAGGTGGGCCGGGCCCTGCACCAACTCAGCCCGCGCCGCGACCGCCCCTTCAAGGCCATCAACTGCGCGGCCATACCCGAGAACCTGCTTGAAAACGAGCTTTTCGGCCACGAGCGGGGCGCCTACACCGATGCCCGCACCCAACACCAGGGGCTCTTCGAACAGGCCGAGGGCGGCACGGTTTTCCTGGATGAGATCGGCGAGATGTCCCGGGCCGCCCAGGTGCGGCTCTTGCGGGTGCTGGAGGAGCGGGAGGTCACCCGCATCGGCGGGACCGCCGCCATCCCGGTGGACGTGCGGGTGGTGGCCGCCACCAACCGCGATCTGCAACAGGCCATGGCCCGGGGCGAGTTCCGCCGCGACCTGTACCACCGGCTCAAGATCGCCGAACTGGCCCTGCCGCCCCTGCGCCAGAGGCGGGAGGACGTAGCGCTGCTGATCGAGTACTTTGTGGAGGAGTTCGCTCCGCAGCGCCAGACTCCCTTTGCCGGCTTCACCGCCGCCGCCCTCGAACTGCTGGGCGAATACGACTGGCCTGGCAATGTGCGCGAACTGCGCAACCTGGTCGAACACCTGGTCTTTCTCGGGCCCCAGGGCCAGGTCGAACCCCACCATCTGCTGCCCCACCTGGAGCGGATGCCGCCCTTGGAGCGCCCGCTGCCTGTGCCGGCGCCCCGGGGGACCGACCAGACCGAGCGGGAGTTGATCTACTTCGCCCTGCTCGACCTGAAGCGCGAGGTCTCGGAACTGCGCCGGCTGGTCGAGGAGCGGCTGGCAGGCCCGCCTCCACCATTGAGCCGGCCGGTGTACCCGGTGGAGGAGCCCGAGGTCAAACCCGCTGAACCGCCCGAGGCAGGGGCTGCCGTGCGCTCGCTTCGCGACCTGGAAGAGGAGGCCATTGCCCAGGCCCTCCGGGCCGCCATGGGCAACCGCCGCCAGGCCGCCCAGTTGTTGGGCATCGGCGTGCGTACCCTGTACCGCAAATTAGACGAGTACCACCTCAAATAGGTCCGCGCGTGAAACCCACCAAGAGCCCCTTGAGCCATCGCCGCTCTGCCCTGTTCCCAACACTTCTGCTGGGCCTCTGCCTGGCCCCCAGCCCCAGCGCCGGCCAGTCCCGGCTCACCGAGGGCGAGCTGCGGTCCCTCGACCTGTTGAGCCGGGCCTTCCGCCAGGTCTACCACGACGTTGCCCCCACCGTAGTGCTGGTCAACACCAAGCAGGAACTGGTCCTCCAGCGCGAGCTGCCCCCCTCCCATCCACGGGAGCTGAGCGGCCTGGGCTCGGGGGTGTTGGTCAGCCCCGACGGCTATATCCTGAGCAACCACCACGTGGTCGAGAATGCCGACACCATCACCGTCACCCTGCTCGACCGCCGGACCTTTCCCGCCCGGCTCATCGGCTCCGACCCGCTCATCGACATCGCCCTGCTCAAGATTGAGGCCCAGGGACTGCCCAGCGCCACCCTGGGCCGGTCGGACCAACTGCAGATCGGCGACTGGGTGCTGGCCATCGGCCATCCCCTCGGCATGGGCTCCACCCTGACCCACGGAATCGTCAGCGCCCTGGACCGGCAGAGCAATATCCTGAAGGAACAGTACAGCATCGAGAGTTTCATCCAGACCAACGCGGTGATCAACCAGGGCAATTCGGGCGGCCCGCTGCTCAACCTGCGCGGCGAGGTGGTTGGGATTAACACCGCCATCTCCACCCCTACCGGCTACTTCATCGGCTACGGCCTGGCGCTACCCATCGACCTGGCCCGCGAGGTCATGAACGACCTGCTCAGCCAGGGCCGGATCGTACGGGGGTTCGTGGGAATCTCCATGACCGACGTCACCCCCGAACTGATCCTCCGCGAGGAACTGGACCTAGACCAGCCCCGGGGGGTGTACGTCAATTCGGTGTCGGGCCCGGCGCTGCGCGACGGGCTGGTCGCCGGCGACGTGCTCCTGCGGGTGGAAGGACGGGAGGTGGATCACCCCAACCAAGTCCAGACCCTCATCTACGCTAAAGACCCCGGCGACACCGTGGCCGTCGAGTTCCTGCGCCGCGGCGAAAGGCTGCGGCTGCCGGTGGTTCTGGGCGAACGCCAGGACGATCAGCGCCTGGCCCAGGGACAGCGCCGCCTACTCGATCTTGGCCTGGCGGTGCGCGCGTTGGGCGCTGAGGAGGCCGCCCGGCTCGGCTTCACCTTCGAGGTGGCCGCCCAACTGGGCTTGGGCTCCGGGGAGCGGCCGGTGGTGATCGCCGAGGTGAAGCCCGAGGGGTCGGCCGCCTCCAGAGGGCTCCTGGCCCACGACGTGATCACCGGGGTGGACAAGCAGCAAGTCTCCTCGCTGGAGGAGTTCCACCGCCTGGTCGCCAAGCTGGAGCCGGGCAAGTCGGCCCTCTTCTGGGTGTGGCGCCGCGACCACGGCATCGATGTGCGCTCCCTCAAAATCTCCCCTTAAGCAGGAACTCCTGCGATGACCGTGGACCTCAACGGCGCTGACGCTCTGCTGCTGGTGGGCGACAGCGAGCGCCACACCGACCTCTACTACGCTACCCGCTTCCGCGCCCCCGGCGCCTTTATTTTTCTGTGGACGCCCCAGTCCAAGATCGCGGTGATGAGCGACCTGGAACTGGACCGCGCTAAAGCCCAGGCCCAGGTGGACCAGGTGCTCGCCCACTCGGCCTTGGTCGAGGAATTGCGCCGCCAGGGCCAGGAACAGCCGGCCCAGCACCAGGTGCTACTGGCGGTGCTGCGCCAACTGGGCCTGCGGCGGCTGCTGGTGCCCGCCGACTTCCCCTTTGGCCTGGCCGACCAATTGCGCCAGGGAGGCATCGAACTCCAGGCGGGCCCCGCGCCCCTCTTTCCCCAGCGGCAGATCAAATCGGCCGAGGAGTTGCAGGCCATCCGCCGCTCCCTGCGGGCCGCCGAGCTGGGCATGGAGGTCGCTGTGGCAGCCCTGCGCCGGTCACAGATCGGCGCGGACCAGGTGCTCTACACCGAAGGGCAGGTGCTTACCGCCCAACGCCTGCGGCAGCTCATCCACCATCACCTGCTTGACGAGGAATGCAGCGCCCAGCGCACCATCGTCGCCTGCGGCGAGCAGGGCTGCGACCCGCACCAGGAGGGCAGCGGACCGCTGCGAGCCGGCCAGACCCTCATCCTCGACATCTTTCCCCAGTCGGCGACCAGTGGCTACTTCGGGGATATCACCCGCACCGTGGTCAAAGGCCGGGCACCCGCGCTGGTGCAGCGCCTGTACGAGACCGTGCGCCAGGGCCAGCAGTTGGCCATCGGCCAGATTTGCGCCGGCGCCGAGGGGGGGGCCATCCATAAGGCGGTGCAGGACTACTTCACCGCCCAGGGCTACACCACCGGCGAAGAGGACGGCCAGCTCCAGGGTTTCTTCCACAGCACCGGACACGGGCTCGGGTTGGACATCCACGAATCCCCCCGCATCGGCCCGCGCGCCCCAGCGCTCCAGGCCGGCCAGGTGGTGACCGTGGAACCCGGCCTCTACTACCGGAGGCTGGGCGCGGTGCGCCTGGAGGACGTGGTGCTGGTGGGCGAGGGAGGCTGCCAACTGCTGACCAGCTATCCCAAGTTCTTAGAGATCCCCTAGTTTTTGACCTCTCCCATCACCCTCGACGCCCTCCGTTTCCTCCGCAGCCCGCAAGGCGCCGAGTTGCTGGCAGAGGCCGCGACTTTCGGCGGTGACGAACTGCGGGCTAATCAGCGCCTGCGCGCCCGCTTTCCCGCCCAACTGTGCCGCGCTGCCCTGGCCCTGGTGCAGTTGCGCCAGGCGGGGCGCGAGAAGTTCGCGTTGGCCAAGCGGATGTACTTCGACCGCGAGGGTTTGGAGATGGCCTCGCGCGAGGAAATCAGCGCGTATCGGACCGCCCGTTTCCAACCGGGGCAGCTTGTGGCCGACTTGGGGTGCGGCATCGGCGGGGATCTGCTGGGCCTGGCCGCCCGTTGCCGGGTGCAGGGTGTCGAACTGGACCGGGTGCGGCTGGAGATGGCCCGCCTCAACCTTGAGGCTGCCGGCCTCAAGGCCGCCCTCGTCCAGGCCGACCTGTGCCGTTTTCCGCTCCGGGCCGATGGTGTCTTCCTTGACCCGGCCCGCCGCCACGAGGGCCAGCGGGTGCGCCGCGTCCAGGACTACGCGCCCCCCCTCTCCTTTGTCCAAGAACTCTGCCGCGCCACTCCGGCGGTGATGGTCAAGGTGGCCCCGTGCATCGACGAGGCTGAACTGCCCGGCGACTGTGAGGTGGAGTTCATCTCCGCCGGCCATCAGTGCCGCGAGGCGGTGCTCTATTTCGGGTCTCTGGCCGGGGTCCGGCGGCGGGCCACCGTGCTGCCGGGCCCTCACAGTCTGTTCGCCGCCCCTGGCCCCACTGTGCCCGTCGCCCCGCCCGGCCCCTTTGTCTACGATCCCGATCCGGCCCTGGTGCGGGCCCATCTGCTCGACGAGTTGGCGCGAAAACTCGACGCCTGGAAACTGGACCCGCAGATCGCCTACCTCAGCGGCGCCGCGCCAATCCTCTCTCCCCTGGCGCGGGTCTATCGCCTCTGGCACTGCCTTCCTTTCAGTCTCAAGGGGCTGCGCCGCTTCCTCCTCCAGCAGGGCCTTTTTCCCGCGGAGATCAAGAAAAGGCGTTTCCCCATCGAACCCCAGGAACTGCGCCAGCTACTCGGCCTTCCTAAGGAGGGACAAGCAGTCACCCTGATCCTGACCCGGCTGGCCGACCGGCCTTTTGTGCTCATTTGCGCTCCGGCCGGGAAATAGGCAGATTTTAACGCCTCGTGGACTGAGATGCTGTTGTCCCGCCGGCCCTGCACCTGCACCGCTGGGCCTCACGCGCCACAGAGCAGGGCATCTGTTTTAGTACCACGGTAACAATTGGAAAACCGTCTCTGCTTTTGCGGCCCGGTTGCGCGTTATCGCCTTCGGGGTTGCGCGGCGGCACAGTTATTGAGGAAGGAATTCCCTGGATTTCTTTGGCACAGGAGACCGGCACCGTGAAAAAATACCAGTTCGTCTTTGGCTCCCTTGTGATCGCCGCCGGTCTAATCTACCTCTTTGCCAGCGGGGTGCAGCAATCGGCCGCCATGCATCTGACCCTCCCAACCTTAATGGAGCAGTTGGGCCACAGGGACTTCCAGGGCAAGCGCCTGCAATTGGGCGGCGGCACGGTGGTGGCCGGATCGATCAAATGGGATGAGTACAACCATCGCCCGGATTTTACCATCACCGATGGCGAACACCAGCTAGCGGTTCGCTATACGGGCAATACGGTGCTACCCGACACGTTTAAGGACAAGGCCATCGTCGTGCTCGAAGGCCACTACAAGGCCGACCAGCAACTCTTCGACGCCCAGGTGGTTTTCGCTAAATGTCCCTCTAAATACGAGGGCCAAAGCTACGATGACCACATAAAGACCCTCAACGAGAAACAACCCCTCTGAGGGTGCAACTCATGATCGAAATCGGCTACTTCTCTCTTTGCCTGGCCTTGGTGGCCGCCGGCTGCGCCATCGGTTTCTCTGCCGCCGGTGCCCACCGCCAGCACCTGCCCCTGATCCGCAGCGGCGAACACGCCGCCCTGGCCTACGCCGGACTGCTGACCATCTCGGTAATGGTCCTATGGCACGCCCTCTTTACGCACAACTTCGAGGTCCAGTTCGTCGCCGAGAACAGCAACCGCGACATGCCCACTCTTTATGTGATATCGGCCCTGTGGGGAGGGCAAAACGGCTCCCTGCTCTTCTGGGGCTGGATCCTCTCGCTCTTCACCGCTGCAACTGTTCTCTTCAACCGCCACCGCTACCGGGCGCTGATGCCCTATGTGGTGGGTACGCTGGCCATCACCGGCTTCTTCTTTGTGCTGCTCAACCTTTTCGCCGCCGATCCCTTCAAGAAAATGCCCTTTGTGCCCGCCGACGGCCGGGGGCTCAACCCGCTCTTGCAGCACCCACTGATGGCTATCCATCCCCCCCTGCTCTACCTGGGCATGGTGGGCATGAGTGTGCCCTTTGCCTTTGGCATCGCCGCGCTGATCAGCCGCCAGTTGGATAGCGCTTGGCTCTTGGCGGCCCGGCGCTGGATGCTGATCCCCTGGACCTTCCTGGGCGCCGGCCTGGTCCTGGGGGGCAAATGGGCCTATGTCGAGCTGGGGTGGGGCGGTTATTGGGGTTGGGACCCGGTCGAGAATTCCTCACTAGTCCCCTGGCTGGCCGGCACGGCCTTTCTCCACTCCATCATGATCCAGGAACGGCGGGGCATGCTCAAGGTGTGGAACATGGTGCTGGTTGTCCTCACCTACTGCCTGTGCATCTTCGGCACCTTCCTCACCCGCAGCGGGATCGTCTCCTCGGTGCACGCCTTTGCCCAGTCCAACGTCGGTCCCTTCTTCGTGGTCTTCCTGGGGCTAGCCATCCTGGGCTCCGCCCTGCTGCTGCTCAGTCGGCTCCCCGAACTGCGGGCCGAATCGCGGCTGGAGTCCTTCATCTCGCGCGAGACTGCATTCTTGTTGAACAACTGGATTCTGCTGGGCATGCTCTTCGCCGTAATGTGGGGCACCCTCTTCCCCGTGATCTCCGAGGCCCTCACCGACGAGAAGATCACCGTGGGGCCGCCCTTCTTCAACCAGGTCAACGTGCCCATCGGCCTGGTGTTGCTCCTGCTCACGGGCGCCGGGCCGCTCTTCGCCTGGCGGCGCACCTCCACCGAGAGTCTCCGGCGCAACTTCGCCGTGCCCGTGGGGGCGGCCCTGCCAGCCGCCGCACTCCTGCTGATCGCCGGGGTGCGCGATATCTATGCCCTGATCTCCCTGAGTCTATGCGTCTTTGTCGTCGCCTCCATCGCTCTTGAATTTCACCGCGGCGCCGGGGCGCGGCAGCACAGCACCGGCGAGCCCTACGGCCAGGCCCTGGTCCGCCTGCTGAGCAAGAGCCGTCGCCGCTACGGCGGCTACCTGGTGCATCTGTCCATGGTGATGCTCTTCATCGGCTTCACCGGCCAGGCATTCACCACCGACAAGGAGTTTGTCCTCCACCGGGGCGAGACTGCCCACGTTGCCGGTTATACCCTCCAGTACTGGGATCTGGTCCAGACCCAGGACGCCAACATGTCGGTGGTCGCCGCCAGCCTCGAGCTTTCGCGCCTGGGGGAGTTCCTCGGCACCCTGCTGCCCTCCCGCAACTTCTACCAGACCCACGAGCAGGCCACCACCGAGGTATCCATCTACTCCAGCCTCCGCGAGGACTTCTACCTAATCCTGGTAGGCATCTCCGATGACGGCAGCGCCAAGTTCCAGGCCTACGTCAATCCGCTGGTCACTTGGGTGTGGGGCGGGGGCCTGCTCTTTGTGCTGGCCTCGCTGTGGGCCATGTGGCCCACAGCCCGCGAAAGGCGGCTGGCGGCCCTGGAACGCGCCTCGGTGCGGCAGGCCGACTTCCTCTTTGGCCCGGGAACAGCCCCCACCCATGCTTGAGGCCGCCCGATCTTTGAGCGCCGCGGCGCTGGTGTGCTGCCTGGTGGTGGCCGGGCTGGGACCCGTACCTTCGGCCGGCGCCGCCACCCCCGAGGAGATTAAGGTGGTGGCCAAGGACTTGGTCTGTCTGTGCAGCTCGTGCAACCGCGAGTCCCTAGCCACCTGCACCTGCACCGAATTCGCCGTCCCCGAGCGCGAAACCATTGGCGCCGCTTTGGACGCGGGCAAGACCGGGGAGGAGATCATAGCCGACTATGTCTCGCGCTACGGCCAGATGGTGCTGGCCTCGCCCCCGCCGGAAGGGTACAAGCTGCTAGCCTGGATCGCTCCCATCACCGCGCTGATCCTGGGGGTCGCCCTGGTGCGGGCGGTGTTGCTCAAGTGGCGGCGGGACCACCCCCAACCGCAACCCGTGCCCGCTGCCACCGGCTCTCCTGAGTACAACCAGCGCCTCCAGCAGGAACTGAGAGACTTCGACGCCGAGTGAGCTATGGAACTGCTCGTCCCCATCATCTGCCTCCTGCTGCTGGTCGGCCTGGTCTTCTACGTCGGCTACCCCCTGTTAAGCGCGGCCGCTCCCCACCGGCTGCGGGAAGGCGAGCACCAGCGCCTGATCGAGCGCCGGGAGCAACTGCTGGCATCCATCAAGGAGATTGAGTTCGACCAGGCCATGGGCAAGCTGCCCGAGGGCGAGTACCAGCGGTTCCGCCAGCAGTTCGAGGCCGAGGCCATGAAGGTTCTGCAGCAGTTGGATCAGTTCGGGGGGGCGTCCCGCCAGGGCAGGGGTTTGGCCGAGCGCGTCGAAAAAGACCTCCGGGCCCTGCGCCGCAAGGACCAGACCCATTGTCCCTCCTGCGGCGCCCAGCGGCAGCCGGCTGACTGCTTCTGTTCCCGCTGCGGCGCGCGCTTCGCCAAAGCCGCGACGGCGTGAAACACCTTCTGCTGATCCTGCTGGCCCTGTCGCTGCTGGCCCCTGCCTTGTGCGCCGACACCGTGCAAGGGTACGTGGTCAATCCCGCCACCGGCGCCCGGGTGCCCGGCGTCGGGGTTGCCTTTCTCCTGTCCCAGGGCGGCCAGCTCAGCGAGGTGTTGCGCAAGGACACCGACGCCGAAGGCCGCTTCTCCTTTGCTGGGCCCTTCATCACCACCGATCTCATCTTTGTCCTGGTAGCCCACTACCAGGGATTGCCCTTCCCTTCCTCGGAGTTGCGGGTAGGGGATACACGGGAGGTCATCCTCGAGGTATTTGACGCCGGGGGTTCGGCTGACCAGATCTCGATCAGCGCCATCCAGGTCTTTCTGGTCTTGGGTGAAAACGGGATGGAGGTGACCCAGATGGCCCAGGTCGAGAACCGGGGGGACCAGGCGTACGCCGGCAGCGGACAAGGCGAACTGCGGCAGGTGACGGAGTTCTCGCTGCCTTCCGGCGCCTTCAGCCTCCAGAGTTTCTCGGGCGACCTGATCCAGCCCAGCGAGACCTTGGCCTTTGACAGCCAGCCCCTGCCTCCGGGCAGCACCCAGATCGCCTTCTCCTTTCAGGTGGACCCGGCCCAGCTCGATGGGGAGTACCTCCACCGCGTGGTGTACCCTACCGCCGCACTGGAGGTTTTTGTCTTTCCCGCCACCCTAGCCCCCGAGCCTCCCTTCGCAGACCTGGGCGAGATTCCCATCCAGGGCAAGAACTACCGCCGGATGCGGGCCGAGAATCTATCCGCCGGCCGGGACCTCCGCATTCCAGTGCCCACCCCGCGGGCCCTGGGCTGGGTGCTCAAGTGGGTGGCCCTGGGAATAGGCGGTCTGGCCGCTGTTTTTGGCCCCCTGGTGGTGGTCCGCCAGGCCCCTACCTGCCCAAAGTCCACGACCGCGGCGCTGCTTTCGCGCGAAACCCTCCAAGCCCAGCGCCAGGCCCTGCTGCAACAGCTCGCGCAGCTGGACGACACCTACCAGGACCGGCCCGGCGATCCTCGGTACCGCGCCCAGCGGGCCCGCCTCTTCGACCAGACCCTGGCCCTCTACCGCCTCCTGGATGCCCGGGATGAATCCCGATGAGGTCCTCTGCCTGGAGCAGGTCGAGAAGGACTTCGGCAACTTCACCGCCCTGGCCCAGGTCAACCTACGCGTCAGCCGTGGGACCTTTGTGCTCCTCCTGGGCGCCAACGGGGCGGGCAAAAGCACCCTGCTGCGCCTGCTGGCCGGCCTGAGCAAACCCACCCGGGGGCGGGTGCTAGTGGCCGGCGCCGAACCCAACTACACCCCGGCTGCGCGGTCCGCGGTGGGCCTGCTCTCCCACTCCACCCTGCTTTACGACGATCTGAGCGCCCGCGAGAACCTGCGTTTCACCGCTCGCCTCTACGGCCTGGCTGCCCCGGAAAAACGCATCGACCAGGCCCTGGACGCCGCCGGACTTGGGGAACGCCAGCACCATCGCGTCCGCACCTTCTCCCGGGGCATGAAGCAGCGCCTGGCCCTGGCCAGGGCCACCCTGCACCGTCCGTCCCTGCTGCTTTTCGATGAGCCCTATACTGGCCTGGATCAGCGGGCCTCCGCGGCCCTGAGCCAGCAGTTGATCCAGCTCAAAGAGCGGGGTAGCACCAGCGTGCTGGTCACCCACAATCTGGAAGAGGCCGTCCATCTGGCCGACCGCCTGGTCATCCTGCGGCGCGGTCGGGTCGGGTACGATGCCCCCTGGTCGGGCGGCAGCACGGCGGAGCTGGGGAGCCTCTATGAGCAGCACCTTGGATAGACCGGCACTGGGCGAGGAGCGCGGCTTCTGGGGCGCCGCGATGGCCGTGCTGCGCAAGGACCTGCTGGCCGAGTGGCACACCAGGGAACGGCTCAGCACCATGGTGTTCTTCGTGTTGCTGACCCTGCTGGTCTTCAACTTCTCCTTTGAGCTGGGCGGGGCGGCCCTGCACCAGATTGGCCCGGGGGTGTTGTGGTCGGCCTTTGTTTTTGCCAGCCTCTTCGGCCTGCACCACACCTTTGCCGCCGAACAGGAGAACAACTGCCTCGACGCCCTGCTGGCCGCCCCTGTCAGCCGCGGGGCGGTTTACCTGGGCAAGATGGCGGGCAACCTCCTCTTCCTTTTAGTCGTCGAGCTGCTGGCCCTGCCTTTCTTCGCCCTCTTCTTCAATCTCTCCCTGGAGGCGTACCTGCTGCCCTTGCTGGGGGTTTTTGCCCTGGGCGCAGGTTGCCTCTCGGCGGTGGGCACCTTGTTTGCGGCGCTATGCAGCAACCTGCGCCTGCGGGAGCTGCTCCTGCCCCTGCTGCTCTTGCCCATGGTCGCGCCGGTCATCATCTCCTGCGTGGGCACCACCGCCATGATCTTTCAGGAGCGGAATCCCGAGGAATATTTTCCCTACTTGCGTATCTTGGGTGTCTATTGGGTGTTATTCTCCGCCTTGTCCCTGATCCTGTTCGACCACGTCGTCGAGGAGTGATTCCTATGTCCAGTCGGCTATCCGGGCTTTTTGCTGGCCTCGTCTTCCTCAGCATGGGCCTGGCCCTGTACATGGTGTTCATCTACGCACCCACCGAGGCCCAGATGGGCGTGGTCCAGCGCATCTTCTATTTCCATGTGCCTTCGGCCATGACCTCCTTCCTGGCTTTCTTCATCGTTTTTATCACAAGCATCCAGTACCTGCGCACCCGGCAGGAGAAGTGGGACCAGCTGGCCTTGAGCGCCGCGGAACTGGGGGTGGTCTTTTCGCTGATCGTCCTAATCACCGGCCCCATCTGGGCCAAACCTATCTGGGGGGCCTGGTGGCGCTGGGAGCCCCGCCTCACTTCCATGCTAATCATGTTCACCATGTACGTCGCCTATCTGATGGTGCGCGCCTACGGCACCCGGCCCCTGCAGACCCGGCGCCTCGCCGCCGTCCTGGGGATCGTCGGCTTCGTCAACGTGCCCCTGGTCCACTTCTCAATCGAACTGTGGACTCCCGAACAACAACTCCACCCTCAACAGGTCTCCCTCGACCCCCACATGGCCTACACCAAGTACGCCTCCAACCTGGCGCTCTTCTGTTTCTTTTTTTATCTGCTGCACTGGCGGTGTCAGCTCGAAAAAGGATCGCGGCTGCTGGCCCAGTTGCGGCGGCAGGCCGAGGCGCTGCTCCCCGAGGAAAAGAGATAGCGATGGATACCCTTCCCTACCTGTTCGCCGGCTACACCGCCATCTGGATCATCTTTTTTGGCTACATCTGGTGGCTGCAGAGTCGGCAGAAGCAACTGCAACAGGAGATCGCCCTGCTCCAACAGAAGCTGGCGGCCAGCGAGGCAGATCCCCCTGCCTGACCCTGCCCTGGTCCCTGCCCCAGGGGACATTCCGGTTGTTTGACACTGACTTCCGCACCGTGTTATATTTTCACCACCTTTGACTTTAGCCAGCCCCAATCCCGGTAGTGATTATGGTCGAAATGGTGGTGGGCGGGGTTTACCTTAACGCCCAATCCTACCCCCGCCTCCTGCTCAGGCGGAAAGAGGGAGACACTTGTCTCCAGATCGTTATTGGCCCCTTTGAGGCCATTGCGATCTCCATGGCCCACAACAACCAGAAGCCGCTGCGCCCCATCAGCTACGATCTGGCCTGCGCCCTGATTGGGGAGATCGAAGCCCGCGTGCTGAAGATCGAGATCACCGATCTGCACGAGGGCACCTTTTACGCCAAGGTTTTCCTGGAAAGCCGGGACGGCAGCGTGGTTTCGCTGGACTCCCGCCCCAGCGACGCCATCGCCCTGGCCCTGCGCACCGCCGCCCCCATCTTCGCGGCGCCGGCGGTGCTGGCCGAAGCCGGCCGCCCCTGGTCCGCCGAGGACATTCCCCGGGCCCTCCAGTTGCCTGCGGCCACCCCCGAGATCCCCGAGGCGTTGCCACTGCCCCCATCCCTCTCCCCGGCCGAATCCCTCAGCCACGTCGAACTGCTCAAGAAACGCCTCGGCCAGGCCATTGCCGAAGAGGCCTACGAGGAGGCTGCCCGTCTGCGCGACCAGATCGCTGGCATCGAGCAGCAGACCGCCACCTGAGCCCCTCCGTCTTGCAACCCTGCAAATTAATTGGAGGTTAGGGAAATGGACGACAAGTCCGTAGTGGAAATGTCTGTGGTCAAGGTGAGCCCCTATCTGAAAATCGAGCGCCCCCTGCTCTGGCTCTGCGAGAAGTCCGGCCCGCGCCCGCTCCTGCTGCCCATCGCCATCGGCCAGTTCGAGGCCGCGGCCATCCAGATGCACCTCGAACAGGAAGAACCCTCGCGGCCCATCTCCTACGACCTGCTCACCTCCATCCTAAACCGTCTGTCCGCGCCCCTGCGCCGGGTGCTCATCCACACCGCCCGCAAACAGATCTACTACGCCCGCATCACTATCGAAACGGATCGGCAGTTGCGCGAATTGGACTCCCGCCCCAGCGACGCCATCGCCCTGGCCCTGCGCACCGGGGCGCCCATCTTTGTCACCAGGGAGTTGCTCGATTTGGTGGGATACGAGACCGAGGAAGGGGAAGCGCAGATCTCGGAGGCCATCACCCGTTTCAGCGACCTGGAGCCCCATCTGGTGACAACCAGGAAACAGGCCGTCGCCTCGGTAAAAGCCAGGCTGCGGCAACAGGCAGAGAACCCCGCAACCGCGCAGATCGCCGAAGTGATTGAACCCGCCTCCCCTGCGGATCTGCTCAGCCTGCTTCAGGCCAGGCTGGAACAGGCGGTGCTCTGCGAGCAGTACGAGGAAGCGGCCAAACTACGCGACCAGATCGAATTGCTGGTGAACCGGAGCAGACCCTGAGCGCGAGCCCTGCGGCCGGCACCCCGCGACTGGGGATTTGCCCCGCCGCCCACCCCCTCCCCACCCCGACCGTGCGCCACCGGTCTTCGGGTTCTGCTGCTTTAGGGCGGTATCTGCTGCTGGCTGCCCTAACCCTCTTTGCTGCCTGCGGCGGCGAAGACCCCGCTTTTTCCACGCCGGCAGCCACCTTTAAGACCTACAAAAATGCCATCGCCGCCGGTGACCTGGACATGCTCTGGTCCTGCCTGAGCGCCAACTACCAGAACACCGTCTATCAGGGGGATCGCGCTGCGTTGGCCAGGGAATGGCGGGAACACCCGGAACAGTTGCAAAGCGCCCTGCGCCGGGAGATCGCCCAGGAAAAACCGATCAATGACCGCATCGGCTACCTGCTCTTCGACTCTACCACCCTGGCCTCTCCCCAGACCTCGCCCTTTTTCTATTTTATTCGCGAGGGCAAGGGCTGGAAACTCACCACCCATCTGGACAGCCTCTTCCACCGCGAGTTGGAGCAGGCCATCGCCAAAGGGGAGTTCAAGCTCCCGTCTGACTGAGTGGCCACTTCCCAACTGCCGGGATCTCAGAAGGCCGTCAGGTGTACCTGGGCCTGGGCGTGTACTCCAGAATAAGCGCGTTCGGGGAACTGTTCCCTGAGAGGCTGGTTGCGGCCTGACATTGCCCGTTGCGAGTATTCCTGGTACGCGGGAGTGCCCCAGGAGGCGTATTCCCGGGTTTCGATCTGGTCCTGGGGTTCAGGCCACAGCAGGATGAGCAGGACAACCCCGAGGGCAAAGGCCCAAGTCACTTTGCGCCAGCGGCGCTCTTGTCTGATCGCCAGGCGCTCCTGCACCTGAGGCCACAGCCCCAACCTGAAACTAGCCGTAGGGCCTTTCTGGGCCAGGAGGCCCAACTCTTCGCGCACCTGCCGCACCCCCTGAGTCGTGGCCAGGCACGCCGGGCACCGCGAGGTATGCAGCTCCATTTTCTCGGCCTGTTCCAGGCTGGTACCGCCTTCTATGTAATCCGACAGATACTCCTCAAACTCTTCACACCTCAATGCAATAATTACCTCCCTGGCAAGGCGATATTTGAACCGCAGTGGTTGAGAGAATAGACTATTGCCCCCTGCCCGGAGTTCCCAGCTTAAGAACTAGAAAAACCAACCGATAATAACACCATGCGTTCCTCCGCTCCCACCTTTCGGCCCCCGTCCTGGCTCAGCCGGCTCCAGCAGTTCTGCCCGGTTCTCCTGGGCCTCTGGCTTTCTCTGGCTACCACCGGCTGCGCCGTGCGCACCCTTCCCCCTATCAAGTACGTGCCCTTGCTGGGAAAAGAAAAGGAGATTCCCACAACGCAGGTGCTAGTAAAAGCGCTGGGGGATAGGGACCTGAATCTGCGGGCCCAGGCCGTCCAGGTGCTGGGGGTCCTCGGACAGAGCAAGAGCAACAAGCTTAAGCGCGAGGTGGCCGAGGCCCTCGGCATGGCTCTCAAGGACCACGACCCCGGCATCCGCCTACAGGCGGTCGAGTTGTTGGGGAAGATGGAGGACAAGTACGCCAACCGGTATCTGCTGAGCGCCCTTAAGGACACCAACCCCTTCATCCGCGATCAGGTGCTCAAGATGCTTTCCGTTCGGGAAGGAACCCGGATTCAGGCCGAACAGCAGGCCCTGGCAGAGGCGCTAGCGCGGGCCCAGGCCCAGGCCGCCCAGGCCCAAGCAGAAGCTCAGGGCCAGACCCCCTGAGGTGGCCCCCCGGCACTCCTATTCGCCAACCTCCAGCCCCATGGCGTCTAGCATGCTGATCAAGCCCTTCCATTGTTTGTCTGACATGGACTCGACCAGGGCCAAAAGCGCCAGGATGTTCCGTTTGCCCTTGAGGCGATAACAGCGCACCAGCAGTTCGCGCCAGCTTTCTTCTGCCAGGACTTTGCGGATATCGGAGTTGGTCAGCGCATCGAGGATTTGCGGTTCGATGGTATCCCCTGCATCGAGCAGGCGCTGAACCACGGGATCGTATAGCACTTGGCGCATTTTCTGGAACAGGCCGATGGCCTCGTCGGAACCCGTCAAACCGACCCGCGCCTCGTAGGCCGCCAGCAATACCTGGGTCAGGTCCAGTTCGAGCACCTCGGCGAACTTCTTACAGATCTCGTCCGAAGGGATCTTATCCCCCTTCTCGATCTGGCCTATATAAGTATTCCATATGCCTTTGGGGCGGCCTGGGGTCAGGATCTGCTCCCCGAGTTGGCGCTGGCTGAGCCGCTTCCGGGTCCGGGCGTCCCGGATCAGGTCGGCAAAGCGCATCTCATTGCCAGGTCTATCGTTCTTCCTCATCGCGGCCATGGGGACAATTTAGTCCAAAAGCAGGGCGCCGCAAGCGGAACCTGTCTACACACACTTGAGGGTTTATATAAACCCGCCGGTGTTGTTCCTCTGCGAGAATTGCCTTGACAACACACAGCGGTGTGTTTAAATTACATGTATGCGGGTGGTATTCTAGAGGCCTTTGGCTTCAAGCTCGCAAGTGAGCGTGAGGCTCGGTCACAAATAAAAAAAGGACCGAGTGTGGCGATTTGTCGAGCGTGGTGATCAATCATGCTGGAGCTCGATTCCCCCTCTTCGAGTTTCTGAGGTCTTCAGAAATTTCCTCCCCGCACCGCCTCGTTTGAAGATCTCAGCAACAGCTTTTTGATCTCACCCTTCAGTTGCCACACTCCTTGATTTTCTCCTGCGCGCAGTCCATCTTTGGGATGCGCGTTTTTATTTTCCTTTCTGAAAGCTCATGCACATCAGTATGGCGGTATTCGGCGACTTGCGCTTCGACTACCGCGTCTTTCGCGAAGCCCAGTGCCTGTGCCAAGCAGGTCACCGCGTGTCCATTGTCTCTTCGGTCTTTAATCCAGCTCCCCTACAGGGATGGGGGAAGGTCGAACTCTACCTGATTCCCATCGACCGCTCGGGCTCGCTGCGCCTCACCTATCCGCACTTCTGGCGGCAGGCGAAGCAACTGCTGCTGGCGGCGCGGGCCGACGCCTATCACGCCCATGACCTGGATGCCCTCTGGCCGGCCGCGGCCGCGGCCAGAAGATTCGATGTGCCATTGATCTACGACTCTCACGAGTACTGGACCGAACAATCCTCCCTGGTCAACCGCCCCGCGATACGCCAATTCTGGGCCCTGCTCGAAAGCCGGCTCATACGGCGGGTCCATCGCACCATTGCCGTAAGCACCTCCATCGCCCGGTCCCTGCAGGAGCAGTACGGGTTGGAAGAGGTGGTGGTGGTGCGCAACCTGCCGCTCTACCGCTCTCCGGTGCCAAGCGACCGGATTCGGGCTGAACTCGGATTGGCCGCCGACCGCCGGGTGGTATTGTACCAGGGCGGGTTTCTCACCGACAACGGCCTGGCCGAACAGATCGACGCCTTCGGTGGTTTAGGCGAGGACCTCGCCTTTGTCCTCGTCGGCGACGGCCCAAGGGAGACGGCCCTCAAGGCGCAGGTGCGCGAACGCGACCTGGGGAACCGGGTCTACTTCGTCCCCAGGGTGCCTTTTGCCGAACTGCATTCCTATACCTGTTCCGCCGATCTGGGGTTGTGCCTGATCAAAGGCAAAGGCAGGAGCTTTTACTATTCTCTGCCCAACAAACTCTTCGAATACCTGATGGCTGGCCTGCCGGTGCTGGCCAGTGACTTTCCCGATATGCGGGCCGTAATCGAGGAATCGGCAGCCGGCCTGGTGGCCAACCCAAACGATCCGGAAGAGGTCCGCGCCCAGATCGAGGGCTTTTTCGCCGACCCAGCCCGCGCCTCGGCCTATCGTCAAGCGGCACTGGCCGCTGCCCGCCGCTACAACTGGGAGCAGGAAGCCCCCAGACTGCTGGCGGTGTACGCCGGGCTCTAAGCCAGAATGGAACCCCCGCTCTCCATCAGCGTGGTAATTCCCACCTACAACGAGCCCGAGCGCCTGCTGGCAGCAGTGCAGAGCCTGGCCGTTCAGAATTATCCGGCCGAGGCGCTCGAAATCATCGTGGTGGACGACGCCTCGTCGGCCTTCGACCCCGAGAGGTATCCCAAGGCGGCGGGTCCTTTTTCTTTGCATCTTCTCCGCCACGCCGCCAACCAGGGGCGGGCCAGGGCCCGCAATACCGGCATTCGCGCCGCCAAGGGAGAGATCGTGGTCTTCCTCGACAGCGACATGACTGTGGAGCCGGGATTCCTTCAAGCCCACGCCCAGGTCCACCAGCAGGCAGGCGTGGTGGCCATCGGGCATATCCGTTTTGGCCCGCAAGTCCCCGCCAGCGCCTTCACCCGCTACCTCAACAGCCGGGGGGTGCACCGCATCGGAGAGGGGCAGGAGGTGCCCTACAAGTGTTTTGTCACGGGCAATTCCTCGGTGCGGCGGGAGCAACTCCTGCGGGTGGGCCTCTTCGACGAGGATTTAACCGCCTACGGCGGCGAGGACCTCGAACTGGGCTATCGGCTGCACCAGGATGGGTCCCTCTTCTGTTTTGCCAGCCGGGCCCGCTCCGTGCATCACCATCTGCGGCCCTTTCGCCAGCATTGCCAACTTATGTACACCTATGGGCAGCGCTCCCTGCCGGTGTTGTTGGGCAGGCACCCCGGACTGGCATCACTGCTGCGCCTCAATTTCCTGTCCGGACCCATTTTCTCCCTCAGGCGTCTGTTTTTTCAGTTGGCGCTGCTGCCAGGGCTCTATTATCCCATCCGCTGGGCCACCGAACGCTGCCTGCGGTGGTACGTTCCCGACCTCTGCTTCGATTACCTGTGGTGGTACAACCGCACGCGCGGCTACCTGAAAAGGGTTGGGGCTGCCCGCTGAAGGTGGTTACAATCGGTATTGACGAAGACAGCGGCGCGCACCTATCTTCCCCTGCGCCGCAAACCCCTTCGCAAGGAGATAGCGCCTTGACCAGGCACTTAAATCTCGGGCTGACGCTGTTTCTGGGACCGCTCGTTTCAGCGGTGATGGCCGCGGCGGGCCATGCTCAGGAGGGAAAAACTATTTTTGGGGCCAATCAGCAGGAAACCCTGAAGGCGATGAAAGGTATCTCCCAGGCGTTGGGCGTCAAGTGCGAGGCCTGCCATCTAAAAAAGGGAGGCAAACTCAACTACAAAGCCGACACCGAGCACAAACGCATCACCCGCCAGATGAAGCAGGTGCTGGTAGACAGCCTGGCCCACAAGGGCAGCGGCGAAATCTCCTTTGTAGACGGGCATCACCAGGTCAAGATCAGCGCCCAGTACGTGGCTCAGGGCGACTCGGCCGGCATCCAACTGGCCCTGGCAAAGGGCGACAAGACCTATCAGAAGAAACTGCCCCTGCCCGGCGCCGGCCAAACCCTCAACTGCATGAGTTGCCACAACGGCCAGCTGCACTTCATGGCCCCGGAGGTCGAGCACCACCACTGAGCTGTAATTCCCGCCAAACGCAGAAGCCCTCCCCGCACTTGAGCGGAGAGGGCCTCTTGGTTCGTGCCGTTTATGGTTTACCCCTCGCTGAGAAGCATCCTCTACCTGGCCCTGGCCACGGCGTTTCTGGCCCAGTTGCTATTGTTCCCTATTTTTTCGAAGTGGCACTCGCCCCAGCTCGGGCTCATCACCACCGAGCTTGCAGTGCTGGGCCTGGTGCTGCTCTTTGCCCGACGGCACGGGGGCCCAGGCGAAAGCCTGCTCCTGTTCAACGCCACCCCCCGGCGCTGCCTGCTGCTGACCCTGCCCCTGGCGCTCAGCGGTAGCCTGCTTATCAGTCAGTTCGACCTCTACTGCGGCCGCCTCCTCGGAAGCCTGGGCCACCCTCTGCCCCTGCACATCCAGCGCAATATCATCGAGGTGCAACTGGCCGGCGACCTGCCATCCCTGGTCTTTGGCCTGTTTGCCGTGGTGATCATCCCGGGCATTGCGGAGGAACTGCTGTTCCGCGGCCTGGTCTTTGCCGGCCTTTATGTACACCGCGGTCCGCGGCTGGCTGTGGTCGGGGCCGGGGTGTCCTTTGCCCTGGTACATTTCAATCCCTGGCAGTTTCCCACCCTGGTCCTGCTGGGGGTTTTGCTGGGGATGCTGGTCTACTGGACCCACAGCATCTACCCGGCCATCCTGGCCCACATGGTTAACAACACCCTTTCCTTTGCCGGCCTCAACCTGAAGGTGTGCTGGGGCATCGAGACTCTGGGGGCCAACCACCCCTATTCCCTGCCGGTGGTGTTGGCGCTCGTCCTCGTTTTTGCCGCCGCGGCGCTGCGCTTGCGGCGGCAGCAGCCCATCATGCCGCTTCCCGCCAAAGCCCGACCCGCCATCCCCTGGCTTAACTGACCGCCTCGGCCACCCGTTCGCCGATCTCGGCCGGACTCTCGCAGACCCGTATACCCGCCTTTTTTAGCGCCGTAATCTTGTCATCCGCCGTACCCTTGCCCTCGGCAATGATCGCCCCGGCGTGTCCCATGCGGCGCCCCGGAGGGGCGGTGCGGCCGGCGATGAAGCCGATGACCGGCTTGTCGTAGCCGCGGCGGATATAGGCGGCGGCCTCCTCCTCGGCGCTGCCGCCGATCTCTCCGATCATCACCACCGCATCGGTATCCGGGTCCTGTTTGAACAGCTTGATGGCGTCGAGAAACTGGGTGCCGATGATCGGGTCCCCGCCGATGCCGATGCAGGTGGACTGCCCGATTCCCCGCTCGCTCAACTGCCCCACCACCTCATAGGTGAGGGTGCCGCTGCGCGAGATCACCCCCACGCGACCTGGCCGGTGGATGAAACCGGGCATGATCCCCATCTTTGATTTCCCCGGCGAGATGACCCCGGGGCAGTTAGGGCCGATCAGACGCGTCGAACGCGGCTGGAGGTATTGGCGGACCTTGACCATGTCGGCCACCGGAATCCCCTCCGAGATGCAGACCACCAGCTCTAGGCCGGCGTCGGCCGCCTCGATGATCGAATCCGCGGCAAAGGCGGGCGGCACAAAGATGATGGAGGCCGACGCTCCGGTTGCGGCCACGGCGTCGCGCACCGTGTTGAACACCGGCACCCCGTCCACCTCCTGCCCACCCTTGAGCGGGGTTACCCCGCCGACTATGCTGGTGCCGTATTCCTTCATCTGCTGGGCGTGGAAGGACCCTTCCCTGCCGGTGAGCCCCTGGACCAGCACCTTGGTATTCTCGTCTATCAGCACACTCATGGCTGCTCCTTCACTTGGATTGCCGGCTGGCGGTCACCACCTTTTCGGCGGCGTCCTTAAGTCCCTTGCCCACGGCAAAACTAAGGCCGGACTGTTCCAGCATCTGCCCGGCCAGTTCGGCGTTGGTGCCCGCTAGGCGCACCACGACCGGCACCTGCACTTTTAAATTCTTACGCGCCTGTATCACCCCCTCGGCCACCCGGTCGCAGCGCACGATGCCACCGAAAATGTTGATCAGAATCGCCTTGACACTCGGGTCGGAGAGGAGGATGCGGAAGCCGTTCTCCACGGTCTCGGCGTTGGCCCCCCCGCCCACGTCGAGGAAGTTGGCCGGCTCCGCGCCTGCTAGCTTGATGATGTCCATGGTCGCCATGGCTAGGCCGGCCCCGTTGACCATGCAGCCAATGGTGCCTTTGAGCTTGATGTAGTTGAGCCGGTACTTGGAGGCTTCCATCTCCAACTCCTCTTCTTCGTCGGTGTCGCGCAGGGCCAGCAGGTCAGCGTGTCGGAAGAGGGCGTTGTCGTCGAGGTCGATCTTGGCGTCGAGGGCCATGATCTCGCCCTGGCGGGTCAGCGCCAGCGGGTTGATCTCGGCCAGGGAGCAGTCGATGGCCACGTATGCTTGGTAGAGATTGACGATCAGGCTGGCCGCCTGACGCACGGCCTTGTCCTTAAGGCCCAACCCAAAGGCGAGGCGCATGGCCTGGAAAGGCTGCAACCCCACGTCGGGCTCCACCGTCTCCCTGAGGATCTTCTCCGGGCTGTGGGCCGCCACCTCCTCGATCTCCACCCCGCCTTCCTGGCTGGCCATCACCACCAACTTCCCCTGGGCCCGGTCCAGGGTAATGCCCAGGTAGAATTCCCTGGTCACCTCGCTGGCCGCCTCGACCCAGACCAGTTTGACCTTCTGCCCTTCCGGGCCGGTCTGGTGGGTCACCAGGTTCATGCCTATGATCTGGCGGGCCATTTGGCCTGCTTCCTGCGCATTCTCTGCCACCTTGATGCCGCCGCCCTTGCCGCGGCCGCCCGCGTGGATCTGGGCCTTGATCACCACCCTGCCCCCCAGTTCGGCGGCAATCCGCTCGGCTTCTTCGGGGATCCTGGCCGCCCCGCCCCTGGGCACCGCCACCTTATAGGAGCGCAGCAGCTCCTTTGCCTGATATTCGTGGATCTTCATACGCCCTCTCTGTGCGGAAAATACAAATGGCCACCTGGTGGAAGCGTGGCCATAGTGTATCGGAAGAAAAGCTTCCCCGACTCTCAGGCTACGTAGACGCTCACCTGTTTGCGGTTGCGGCCCTGCGTCTCGTACTTGACCGTGCCATCGACAAGGGAGAAAAGGGTGTCGTCTCCACCCTTGCGCACGTTGTTGCCCGGATGGATGCGCGTGCCGCGCTGGCGGACTATGATGCTGCCGGCGGTCACCTGCTGGCCGCCGAAGCGCTTCACCCCCAGACGCTGAGAGTTACTGTCCCGGCCGTTCCTGGAACTGCCTACCCCTTTTTTATGCGCCATGACTCCTGCTCCTCGTCTGCGACCTCAATTGGCCAACAAGATCTCTTCGATCTTGAGTTCGGTGTAGTACTGGCGGTGTCCCTTGCGGCGCCGGTAGTTCTTGCGGCGTCGCATCTTGTAGATCTCGATCTTCTCGTCGCGGCCGTGAGCCACCACCGTGGCCTCGACCGCGGCGCCGGCCACCAGCGGCGCGCCCACTTGGGTCTTGCCCTCATCCGTTACCAGCATGACCTCGGCGAAGCGGTGGCGGGAGCCTTCGGCCAGCGCCAGCTTGGGGACCATGACCTTGCGCCCCTTTTCCGCCCGCACCTGCTGTCCGGCGATCTTTACAATGACGTACATGCTCTTCTCCAGAGTGGCCTGCGCTCGGGAATGGACAAAAGGAAGACTTAAAAGATAATCGCTGTATTCCTTCCTGTCAATTGTTGAAGGTACCCGTCAAATCAACTGCGTTCTTCGCCGAAAGGAAGCGGTACTCCTGGGGTTTGAGGGTGGGGTCGGTCTGCAACTCCAGCCTGGCCTTGGTCGCCTTGCGCAGGGCTTTGACCCGCCCCTCCTTGTCCTCCAACATATAGCCGGCGACCTCCGGGTTGATCTTCAGCACCAGCTTGCGCTCGCCGCTGGCCGCGTACGAACGCTGCAACCAGCGTTCGATCTTGGTCAGGGTGGTGTCCGGCCCCATCACCCGGCCGGTACCGTCGCAGGTAGGGCAGGGCTCGCTATGGGTGTGGAGCAGGTTGGGCCGCACCCGTTGGCGGGTCATCTCCACCAGGCCGAACTCGCTGATCTGGGGGCTGATCGACACCTTGGCCCGGTCCTTTTTCATCTCCTCGATTAGGCGCTCGATGACCTTGCGGCGGTTCTTCTCCTCGTGCATATCGATGAAGTCGATGACGATGATACCTCCGATATCGCGCAGGCGCAGTTGACGGGCGATCTGGAGGACGGCTTCCAGGTTGGTGTTGAGGTTGTTCTCCTCCTGGTCGCGGGTGCCGACACTGCGCGCGGAGTTCACGTCGATGAAAGTGCCGGCCTCGGCGTGGTCGATAACCAAGCCGCCCCCTTTGCGCATCCACACCACGCGGTCACTGAGCTTCTCGATCTCCTGCTCAATCTTGAAGGCATCGAAGATAGGGCGGCGCTCGCGGTAGTACTCGATGCGCTTCTTCAGTTCCGGCGAAACCGCCCGCACGTAATCCATGATTTCCTGATACCGCCCCTTGGCGTCCACCACCACCCGCTCGACGTTCTCGTTGAACAGGTCACGGATCACGCTGGAGGTCATGCCCATTTCCTTGTGGACCAACACCGGTGGCGAAAGCTTCTTGCTCTTGCGCACCATCCGCTCATAAGTCTTCTGGAGATTCCGGATATCGCGACGGAACTCCCTTTCGCTCTTCTTGCAGCCTTCAGTACGGATAATGACCGCGTACCCCTCGGGGCGGAGTCCACTGACCATGTCCCGTAGCCGGCGGCGCTCCTGGAGGCTGGAGATCTTTCGCGAAACCCCCACCCACTCCCCGCCCCCCGGCACGAGGACCACGAAACGGCCGGGCAAGGAGATTTGGGTGGTCACCCGGGCGCCCTTGGTGCTGATGGGTTCCTTGGTGATCTGCACCAGCAACTCCTGGCCTTTGCGCAACAGATCCTGGATCAGTGGGAAGCTCCGCGATCGGCGGTGCCCCCCCCCCCCCCCCCCTTCCTCGTATTCGGCTGAGTCAGCCTCCATCATGTCGCGGACTTGCAAAAACGCGGTGCGCTCCAGGCCCATCTCGATGAAGGCGGCCTGGAGACTGGGCAATACGGCGTTCACTGTACCTTTATAAATGTCGCCGACCATGCGCTCGTTTTCGGGCCGCTCGATCCAGATCTCGGCGAGTTGCCCGTCCTCGATGATGGCGATTCTCGATTCGTGGATGCCCTCGTTGATATAAATTTCTGTTTTCACTGTATGTATCCTGCTAATTTCCTTTATGTTCCTTGGAGCCAGCCGACACGAGGTGTTGGGTGTACCGCTGGGGCTCTTTGAGCAATATCGCTGCTTCGCTTACCTGAGGGTCGTTTTCCAGTTCCGCGACCAGACTGGCTTTCTTGCCTTGCAACCTTAGGATGAGTTCTCTCCTGATAGCTTCCCTGATATGGGGCTCGGTTATCGAATTGAGTATTCCTACGTTCTGTTCTGCTTGTAAGGTCTCTTCCAGGTTATCAATGTGGGTCATGGTCTCAGGGCTCCAACCTAATTCCTCTCCCAGCCGGCGCAGCTCTGTTACCCGTTTCGCGGCAAATCCCCCACTCAACATTGAGTTGGTCGTCCCCCCCCGGCGATGACGGACGAATGCCTCGAACGCGGCCAGAACCTGTTCGTCCACTTCGGGGGCCACCGTGAGCCTGCTAAGGGTGGTGTCCCTGCCCACGTATTCGATGGCGAAATCGAAGAACATCCGGTTTTTCTGGAGATCCCTGACCACAGTGGGCGTGGGCCAGGGTTTGCTGACCACATCTGGGGCAATGCCACCCCCGCCGAATACCCGCCGGCCTTTGCGGGTGTAGAAAATCTCCTGCTGGGTCTCCTTTCCTCCAGCATCTTTCTTGCTATTTTCCCTCTCCTCCTCCGCGGCTAGCCGCCTGGGCGGCTGCCCCACCAGACTTGCCAGCGGTTCGGCCAGTAATTGCACCACCACCGACTCCTCCAGGTCGAAGCGGCTCTTTAACTCAATGGCGGCCTGCATTGGGTCCGCAGCCCTGAGAAGGATTTCGAGCACTCCGCTGGCTGGCAACTCGATCTCGCCAAAGGGGACCTTGAGCGAGAGATTCCGGCTTTCTGAATTGCCCAGGCGGTGGATGCAACGGCCGCTGGGGGTATAGTACAGCGCGGTGGTCAGCTTCAGCGCGGACTCCTCGGCCTCGTGAAGGTCGAAGATGGTTTGCACGGACCCTTTGCCGAAGGAGGTCGTACCCATGATTATCCCGCGGTCATTGTCCTGAATGGCGCCGGCGACGATCTCCGCCGCGCTCGCGCTTCCCCCGTCAATCAGCACCACCAGGGGAAGGCTTTCGGTGACCGAACGGCCGCTGGCCGTCTTCTTCTCTTCCTTATTGTTTTCTCTCTCCTTTATAGTCACTACTGGCGCACCCTTCGGGAGTACCAGTTCCGCCACCCCGACGGCCTGGCTCAGCAGCCCGCCAGGGTTCCCGCGCAGGTCCAGGATGATCCCTTTGGCGGCCCCTGCCTTCAAGGTCCGCAACGCCTCAGCCACCTCACCGGCCGTGTCCTCGGAAAAGCGGGTCTGCTTAAGGCTGATATAACCGATCTCCCCCGGAAGGTTCTGGGTCAGGCTGACGCTCCGTATCTTGATGATTTCTCGGACCAACTCCTGTTCCCAGTCTTCCCGGCCAAAGCGGTGCATCTTAAGATTCACCTTGGTGCCCGGGTCCCCCCGCAACATCCCCACTACGTCATCCAGCGAACATCCCTTGGTGTTCTTGCCTCCGATCTCGACAATCTGATCGCCTGGCAGCAGTCCCGCGCGCTCTGCCGGGGTCTCCTCGATGGGCACGATGATAACGGGGTAGCTGTCCTTGATGCCGACAGTGATTCCCAGACCCGCGAATTTTCCGGTGGTATCCTGGCGTAGTTGGCGCAACCCTTCTTCATCGAAGAACTGGCTATACGGATCGAGGTCTTTGATCATACCCTCGATGGCCGACCGCATGACCCTGGTTTGGTCGAGGTGGGTGTAGTAGTTTTCGAGGATGTGCAGGTAGACGTCGCTAAAGCGCTCCCAACCGGCATTCACCTCTGAGTACGGGTCGATGGCTGCCGCCTGGGCCGGGGTGTGCGACCACAGGCAGGATGCGGCCATTAGTATGATGTATCTTCTCATCTGGGACCCTTTCACAGTTGGCGGATCAGCTGGCAGTTCGGGTGGGGGCGGGGAAATGGGGCCAGCGGGCGATGAGGAGGCGCCATATTTCGCCGGCAACCTCCTCTGGAGGCTGATCACCATCCACGGCGGCCCCGTGCGGGTCCTCGTGGGCCAACTTCTCGTATCCACGGGCAACCCGGTCCTGGAAGTTGTCCCCGGCCAATTCCAGGCGATCCGGGTGCTGTTCCCGCTGCTGCCTCCGGCGCATTGCCACCTCTCTGGGGACGCGGAGGTAGAGGGTGAGATCCGGCTTGCAGTAGTCTGCGGCGATAGCTGTCACCTGGGCAATGAGTCGGAGATTTAGCCCGCGGCCATATCCCTGATAGGCCCAAGTGGAGGCGGTGAATCGGTCGCAGACCACATGGATTCCCTGGGCTAGGGCCGGCCGTATCTTCTCATTCACGTGTTGGGCCCGGCTCGCCGCATAGAGTAAAAGCTCCGCCAGATCGGTTATCTCCGCTTGGTTGGGGTCTAAAATCAAAGCTCTGATGGCCTCTGCGAGCGGGGTTCCCCCTGGCTCCCGTGTCCTGATCGACGGATGCCCCAGGGCGGTTATACTTTGGGCCAGTAGCTGGCACTGGGTGGTGGTCCCAGCGCCATCGATGCCTTCGAGAACAATGAACAATCCTCTCGACAATGGGCTACCCGGAGGTGGCGAGGTGGCGGGAGCCGTGCGGTTGCGCGGGTGGGCTATGGCTGAATCGGTGCAGGTGGCGGCGCGGTTGGCGCAGTGGTTTTCAACTTGTTCCGGATATGCGCCAAGCGTTCAATCACGGTAAAATTAGTGGTTACCGCCAGAACTACCAGGACCAGGAGCAGCCCCTCATGCCCGTAGAGCCCGCCGAGCGCCAGGGCAACCAATCGCTCAGGCCGCTGCATAAAGCCCACCTTGCAGTCCTCGCCCAAGCCCTCGGCCCGGGCACGCACGTAGCTGACCATCAGCGAGCCTGATAGGGCGAAGAAGAGGACTGCCGAGGAGAGCCATTCGGCCTTCCCCACTAAATACGCCCCGATGCCGAAATAGAGAAAGATCTCCGAGTAGCGATCGGTTGTGGAGTCCAGCAAAGCGCCAAATTTTGTTTCGCTTCTCCCCTCGCGGGCCACCTGTCCGTCGAGGATATCGCATACCCCGGCCAACAGCATGATCCCTGCCCCCAATTTCAGGTGGCCCTTGGCAAAAGCCGCTGTTGCAAAAAGGTTGGTTATCAGCCCTAGCAACGTAAGCCAGTCCGGGCGAAACCCTAACCTGATGAAAAACCTCGCTATGGGGCGCAGTATGGCGTTCACCCAAAGCTTTAGGTATTTGTCCAGCACTTCGCGCACCCTCTCTGATAAGGCTGGGAAATTATCTTTAATATACTGACTTTAGCGCGTCTAGCAAGTTCTGGGCTAGTTATGCACATTCCTTGCTCGGTTTTCCACATTTCTTCCCGGTATATCTGTAGGCTATAATTGGGCTAACTCTCGTTTTTTCAATGACAACATTTGCACCCCGCCGTATTGTTCTTTTCCACACCCACTGTGAATAACTCCAGTGGAGTTCTCTATCTTACCAGTCCATACCACAGGATACGCCCAGGCAACCGGCTTTGTTTGCGGAGAAGAACCCCGGCTCCGGAACCAATCCCCTTGCCAGAGTCTAGGGTAGCGATCACCACCCCGTGCGGTTTCACCACAGACGCCACAGTTTGCCATAATCCAACCAGACTACTTGCCGCCCGCGTCACCACTACATCGGCTAGAGCTTCTTGGGTTCGGGGAAGCTCTTCGATGCGGCAATGCCAGATTTCGATCTTTTTGAGGCCGATCGACCGCACCACCTCTCGGAGAAAATTCGCCCGCTTTCTTCTCGCCTCAATCAGGATGAAATGGCTTTCCTTGAACATGATCTTTAGGGGAATACCGGGGAGGCCGGCTCCAGAGCCAAAGTCCACTATCACCCGGTTCGGCACCGTGCGGAGAAGCGGACCCATATTCAATGCCGGCAATACATGGCGCTCTGCTATCTTATCGCGGTCGGCTAGCGAGATCAGGTTGATCATCGCCGACGCTTTGTGCAGCAGTTGGCAATAGACTTTCAAGTCTCTAACCTCCTCGCTGCCCAAAGACCCCCCATCCCCTTTTAGCCACTCGGCTACACCCGCCATCCCCTCACCCGGTGCAACCTCGGCATCCGTTTTTGTTTCACGTGAAACACTCTCCATTTTTCAGTCAGTATCCCTGACCCCGTTCCACGTGAAACACACATAAGAGCATTCCGCTCATTTGCCGATGCAAAACTCCGAAAAGATGATGTTCAACGCTTCCTCGCTGAACTTCGCCCCAAGTAACAGGTCAATCTCATTCAGGGCTAGCCGTAGGTCTTCGGCAACGCATTCCGCAAGCGGGATTTCCTGCTGAAGTTGGGTATCAGCCAGCCCAAGATGGTGTTGAACCCGCATCAGGCTTTGGAGGTGGCGTTGTCGAGTAACTCCAATCTCCGGCCTTTCCTGGGAAAGGACTTGTCGGCACCGAAGAAACTCCAAAACCTGGGCAAGTCCCTCACCGGTCAGTGCGGACAGCCGGACCGTATGAAAAAGAAGATTCTCGGGAAGAGAGAGGTGGCTGGGAAGGTCAGCCTTGTTCAAGACCAATAAGCAGCGATCCGGTTTAGCTCGGGCCAACAGGGCCTCGAAGCCTGGTTCCCAGGGGTGGGAGATATCGAGCACAAGTAAAACGAGGTCTGCCTGCTCAAACGCCGACAACGCTCGTTCCACCCCCTCTAGCTCAACTGGATCATCCGCAGACCGGATCCCCGCCGTATCTATGAGTCGGCAGATCTGCCCCCCTAAATATAGACGTGCTTCGATGAGGTCGCGCGTCGTACCGGGAAGGGGGGAAACAATAGCCCGGGATTCGCTCAGAAGCAAATTAAAAATCGAGGACTTCCCCACATTGGGAGGGCCAATGATCGCCACCCCTGCCCCCTCCTTCCGCCGCAAATAGGTTGAAAAGGTGCCAGTTAGCGCGCTACACTGCTCGATGGCGGACCCAAGGGTCGGGCGCAGCGCGGGTGCGGCGAGGACCACATCATCCGGAAAATCGAGCAGCGCTCCTACCTGGGCCAAGACCTTGGAAATATGTTGCCCTATGGAGCGGATGCGGGAGGATAGTTGCCCCTTGAGCAACCCGTACGCCTGGTCAAGGGAGAACTGTCCCGCGGCATTGATCAGGTCGGCCACAGCCTCGGCCTGCACCAGATCCATCTTGCCGTTCAGAAACGCGCGCCGGGTGAATTCCCCGGGCTCGGCAAGCACCGCCCCATAATCTAATGCAGCCCGCACCAACGCCTCCAAAACCATCACGCTCCCGTGGGCAGAGATCTCGGCTACATCCTCCCCAGTAAAGGAGTTGGGACATCTGAAAATCCAGGCCAGACCCTGATCAATCTCCTCTCCATGCCGGCCGAGAACCGCGCCGACAAGCACCCGGCGGGGCTCCTCGCCGAGAATCAGGCCAGAGAAAGGTCTGAAGAGGCGTTGGGCGACGTGAACGGCATGCGGCCCGCTAAGACGGACAATCCCGACGCCTGCAGGAGCCGCGGCGGTGCAGATGGCGGTAATCGTGGTGGGGAAGCGGTGCTGAGTTGCAGGGGGTTCTATTGACATCGAAAGTCAGGAGCAGCTACTTCCGCAACCTCTCCGTAAGCCACTGTTGGGCGATGGACAACACGTTAAAAACCGTCCAGTAAAGGACTAGGCCCGAGGACAGGGTCCAAAAGATGAAGATCATCATCACGGGCATCAAGTAGACCAGCACCGCCTGCTTGGGGTCTTTCATGGTCATTTTTGACTGAAAAAACATCGAAACCGCCATGAGTAGCGGCAACACATGGATGCCAAGTCCCCCGAGTATCACCTCATCAGGCAGGGAAAGGTCCTGAATCCATAGCATGAAGGGGGCCTGCCGTAATTCAATAGTATTGGAAAATACATTGTAGAGGGCGAAGAAAATCGGCATCTGCAGGAGCATGGGCAGACAGCCGCCCAGCGGGTTGATCCCCTCTTCCTGGTAGAGCTTCATGGTCTCGCGGCTGAGGCGCTGAGGGTCGTTTTTGTACTTTTCCCGCAGAGCCAGGAGTTTGGGCTGGACCATCTGCATCTTGTTGGCCGACTCGAAGGATTTCTGAGTCAGCGGATAAACCAGAATCTTGATCCCCAGGGCGAAAAGCACGATCACCCACCCGTAATTGGGAATCACACCGTATGCGGCAACGAAAACGACCATAAGCAAAGCGCTGATCTCGCGGATGACTGGCCAGCCCAGGTCCATCGCCCTTTCGAGTTCTCGGCCGTAGCCGCTAAGCTCCTCGTAGTCCAGCGGGCCGATATAGAGCAGGTTCTTCCAGACCGTTCCCGAGGACAGGGAGATGCCAAGGCGATAGGCGTAATTGGGAACCGAGAGGCCTGAGTGGTCAGCGCGGAGGGAGGCCCGGAAGTAGCCTTCTTCCAAGGGGGCAAGGGCGCTGATGAAGTACTTGTTGCGGACCCCCACCAGTTTGACCTGTCCCTTGTCCTCCCACTGCTGCCGGTTCTCATCAGCAGCAATTGCCAGGTGGCTGAGATCCTCATTAATGAAAGCGAGGGCCTTCATGCTCGAAAGATCGGTCTCTTCGCTCCTCTCCGTCCGGCCAATGCCACCATCCCACCCTAAAAAGGCGCCTGGGTCCTGCCCGAACCCCCCGAGCCGGACCTCGGTGGTGATCCCATATCGTTCGGCATCGAACTGAAATACCTTCTCCACCCACCGCTCCCCCCCAGGCAGTCTGGCGGAGAAGCGAAGATCTCCCTTCTCGCCTTCCTGAAGCATTAACCCCTCGCGGTTTGGGACAAACTCTAAACCGGAGAGATCGATGGCCTGATCCCCAAGGGTAAGTTCCAGGGTGAAGCCGCGTCCCCCCGCGGGGAGTAATTCCGCAGTCCGTGGTGCGGCCCGGTGTTCAGAAGAGGATATTTTGAATTGAGGTAACTTAGCCGAGGTGAGAACTCCACCCAGGGTCGAAAAGGTGAGTTGGTGGAGGGGGGTTGATACCACTACATCCCTGGGAACAAAGATACGGGCGGAGTCTTCAACTCCCAGCATAGCACCGGGTAGGGGTAAAGATGGTTGGGCGACTGCTGCAGGACCAGCAGTAGAGCGGGGGGCCGTTTCTTGGGAAGTGTCTGGACGAGAGGTGGGAGTCGGGGAGGACGACACCCCAAGCCACTCGAGGTAGTAGGGCATCAGGACGATGATCGCCCCGATAATCACAAACGCGACAATAGTCCGTTTTTCATCCATAGATGCACCTTCTGCTAAGCAGAAACAGCCGCACGCACATTAAAGCGGGTCATGCCCGGCGCCCCCCCAGGGGTGGCACCGGAGTACTCGGCGAAACGCCAACCACCCCCCGCGGAGCAGTCCGAAGCGCCGCAGGGCCTCAATTGCGTATTGCGAACAGGTGGGATGGAAGCGACAACTGGAAGGCAGGAAAGGTGATAACAAAATGCGGTACGCTTCGATGAGCAGGATGGCGAGGTTTCTCATCGCCCGAGACCGCCGTTGAGCAATTGCAAAAGCGCCCCTAATTCATCCCTGAGCAGTGGGTAAGGACGGTGAAGGGCCGAGGGCTGGGGAAAGATCACCACACTGGCGGGGGCAAACTCCAATTCACGGAAAATGGAGCGCAGGCGGCGCTTCAGGCGATTGCGGTCCACCGCACACCCCAGGCTCCGTCTAACCACTAAGACCGAGGCCTGTTCGCCAGGACGACCGGCGCGGACCCAGAGGTTCTGGCCCTTCAACCAGCCAGAAGCCACTTACATCTCACACACAGAGCCGTTTCCGGCCGCGGCGGCGGCGGCGGGAAAGCACGGCCCTCCCTCCCGGCGACTGCATGCGCTGGCGGAACCCGTGGGTATTGCGCCGCTTTCTATTGCTGGGCTGATAGGTCCTCTTCATACAAAAACCGCTCCCTTGCATCGATTCAAATACCATACTATGCGAACTTGGAAACCTATAGACAGAAGCCGAAAAAGTCAAATATCGGTTTCAAGAACCACTCTGCACTTGACGACAAGCCCGGGGCATAATAGCTTACAACCTCTAATCGGACATCGCCGCAAAACCTCTCCCAGAAAACAGGTCCAGATGGGCCAGGATCCCAAAGAACTGTGGGCTCATTGCCTTTTGAGCATCGAAAGACAGATCCGCCCGCAGAGCTTCAGCACTTGGTTCCGGCCTACCAAGGCAAAACACTTTGATGGGGAAACGCTGGATCTTGAGGTTCCCAGCGCGATCATCTCCGATTGGATTGAGACCAACTATCTCTCCCTGATCAAGCAGGCTGTCAGGGAAGAGGTCGGAAGTGAGCCCAAGATCCGATTCACCATTGCTGCACAGGACCAGGCCGCCCCACCTACACCCGGAGCCGCCAGCACCACCACCGGAAATACCTCTACCCCCAGGGCAGAGTCTACCGAGGTGCACCCGGCGCTGGCAGACACCGACGGGTGGTCCTCGAGCCTCCTCTTCACCCCGCTGAACGAGCGTTATATCTTCGATACCTTTGTGATCGGAGAGGGGAACAGGTTCTCCCACGCCGCCGCTCAAGCCGTCGCCAAGTCCCCGGGCAAAACCCAGTTCAACCCACTGGTGATATATGGGGGGGTGGGGTTGGGCAAAACCCATCTGCTCCAGGCAATCGGCCACTACGCCCTGGCGCGAAAAACCGCTGAGCGGGTGGCCTACGTGCCTTCTGAGAAGTTCATGAGCAATTTCATCGAAGCCATCAAAACCCGTAGCACCGCGGAGTTCCAGCGACTTTACCGCAGCGCCGACATCCTCCTGATCGACGATATTCAGTTTCTCCTGAAAGGCGAACATACTCAGAATGAGTTTTTTCATACCTTCAATGCCCTCCACCAGAACGGCAAGCAGATCGCCATGACCTGCGACAGCCCCCCTGGGGAGTTGGAGGGGTTGGAGGAGCGGTTGATCTCGCGGTTCACGTGGGGGTTGGTAACAAGTATAGAACCCCCTGACCTGGAAACCCGCATCGCCATTCTCCACCAGAAGGCCGAGATCAGCGGTATCGCCCTTCCCGATGATGTCGCCTCCGTTCTGGGCAATTTCATCAGTTCCAATATCCGGGAGCTGGAGGGTGCTTTAAACCACCTGATGGCATACTGCGCCGTCCACCACGTGGAGTTGAGTGTGGAGGTCTGCCGCAAGATCATCCAGGAACGCCTGCCCGTGCGATCTTCCCATCTCGGGATAGAGGCGATACAGCAGGCCATCGCCGATCATTTTGGCATCGCCCCCGAACTTCTGATCGGCAAGACCCGCAAGCAGGAAATCGCCCTGGCCCGCCAGGTGGCGATGTACCTGGCGAAGCGGCTTACCCAGAATCCCCTCAAGGTGATCGGGCTACACTTTGGCAACCGGGACCACACTACGGTGATCCACGCGGTGCAGACTATCGAGAAGAAGTGCCTTCAGGATGCCAACCTGGCCAACCTGGTCGAGATCCTTTCTGCTTCCATCCAGCAGCGGCAGGGGGCGCTGTAGGCCAGAAAGCAAAGAAGTTGTCCACACTCTCCGGCTGTACCTATGTGTAGTTCCTAACGAACCGCCCTGTTACGCACTGCCGTGTTGATATCCCGCGTTATCCACAGAGCCCTCCCCATGCCTGCTCCCTCATCCTGAACTTTTTAAGCCGCTTTTTTACAATTGTTTAAGCTAAACGTTCCCCTGTTTGTATTATAATTATCCACATTTTCACAGCCATTACTGCATCTACTAAAAAGTACATATAAACTATATACACATCATTGTTGTAATATGAGTCTAGTGGTGTGGGAAATTACCTTACAGATTAAGATTCCCCTCGCGCCTTTCTGCAGCTATTGCCTCCATAGTACATCTATGGTATCATATATATATATTTAAACTGTGAGGCCGAAGGCCCTCCAAAACTACTCAGACCCCGCATGATATGAAACTAATCGTCGAAAGAGACCAACTTTGGCCAGGCATCGACACCGTGATTGATGCGGTAGCCACAAAGCCAGCCTTACCAATTCTCTCAAATATCCTGCTCAGCGCCCAAAAGGGGGAACTGATCCTAGCGGGGACCGATCTTGATCTTTCCATCCGAACCGCGGTCCCAGCAACCGTGCGCGAACCCGGGAGTATTACGGTCCCGGCGCGGACCCTTGCGGGTATTGCCCGGGAATGGCCTGCATCGCAGTTGAGCATTGAGGTTGCCGACAACCGTTTGCTACTGTCGGGAAAACTGGGGGCCGTTGAGGGCAGCCAAGGGGTGTATTCCCTGGCGGGGATCTCCCCCGACGAATTTCCCGAGATGCCGTCTACCATCGAGGGGCTTAACGTGGATCTGAACGGCTTTGAGGATTCGGATTCCAATTTCGTCGGCTCCATGCTCAACAAAACCTCTTTTGCCATCTCGCGCGACGAAACGAGGCCCGTGCTGAACGGAGTATTTTGGGTCATCGACGCCGAAGGCATGACCATGGTGGCGACCGACGGCTACCGGTTTGCCCGCAACCGCCACCTGCTCGATCTGAAAAACCAGGTGGGCGACAAACCAGGGGAGGTGATCCTCCCGCCCCAAACCAGTGCCTATCTGGTCAAGATGCTGAACGGCCAGCGCCGAATCCACCGGCTCACCCTGGGGGCGAGCCAGGTTTTGTTCGATCTCGGCTCGACCCAGGTCCTGTCGCGTGTCATTGAGGGGCCCTACGTCAATTACGAGCCAGTCATCCCCCGGCAGAACGACAAGGTGATGCGCATTTCTAAGGAGATGCTGCTGCCCGCTGTACGCAGGGTGTCCATTCTTTCGAGTACCCACACCCACCAGGTGCGCATGCGCATCCAGAAAAATCAGTTGGAACTTTCAGCAGCAAGCCCGGAGATCGGCGGCGAGGCGCGGGAGGTGATCCCGGCCAACTACAGCCAAGAGGAGTTGGACGTCGGGTACAACGCCAACTACCTGATCGAGATCCTCAGAAAGATTGAGGCCGACGACATTGTTTTCGAGCTGCACAACGCCGTCACCGCAGCCTTGGTGCGGCCTGGCGTGCAGGACCAGGCCGAGGATTATTTTTGCCTGTTGATGCCGCTGAGGCCGAGTGCGTGAAGTTGGGTGAGTGAGAATCAGCGAAATCACCCTTAAACCCTTCCGCAACTTCAAGGAGTTGCGGTTGCGTTTCAATACTGATCGGGTGCTGATTGGTGGGGCGAATGGGCAGGGGAAGAGCAATATCTTGGAGGCCATCTCCTACCTGTCCATAGGGAAATCCGTGCGGGGCGCCCAAGATGCACAGGCAATCCCTCACCAGGGCCAGTATTTCGACATCAGGGCTGTGTGTTGGGATGGTCCCCACCACCACCAACTGCGCCTCTTTTACGGCAACCAAGAGGGCAAGAAGATCTTCTGCGACGGCACTCCCCTGCCGCGCATCGCCGATGTCCTCGGGATCTTCAAAACCGTCCACTTCTCGCCGGAAGACGTCGCGCTGGTCATGCGCTTTCCGGCGCAGCGCAGACGCCTCCTCGATATCCTCATCTCGCAAACCAGTGTGCCCTATCTATACGATCTTCAGCAGTACCAGCGGGTGCTCGCCCAGCGCAACCAGATGCTGAAGATGAGCCGGGGCGCCCTGCGCGAGAGCGACCATGAGGCGCTGGACACCTGGGACACCCAACTGGCCCGCCTGGGGGCGCGGATAAGGCTCCGCCGCCTGGAGGTGGTGGGGGGCATGCAGGGGGTGCTGGCCGACCACTATGGTCGGCTGAGCGGGCAGCGCGAAAGCGCCGGGATATCCTACCAGCATTCTCCCAGCCTTGAAGGGCACCGGGAGCCCACCGAGGATATGCTGTGCGAGGATCTGCGGCAGGAGATGAAGAACAGGCGGGCCGCGGAGTTGCAGCTCGGGCATACCCGCTGCGGCAGCCATCGCGACAATCTGGTTTTTACCCTCGGCGGCCACCCCGCGGACACCTTTGCCTCCGAAGGGCAGCTAAAAACCCTGCTAATTGCCTGGAAGATGGCCGAGATCCACGTCCTGTCCGGAGATGCTGGACCGGGGCCGGTGCTATTGTTGGACGACGTGTTCTCAGAACTTGACACCCAGCGATCGGCGGCGCTGATGGAACTGGTCGGCGGTTTTGGGCAGGTAGTCCTCACGGTCCCCAAGCGGCCTGGGGAACCCTTCTGCGCCGGGTACGAAGAGATCTGGCTTGATGCCTGAACTATGCCGCGATAAAGGCGTTGAGCCGCTGCAGAACCTGTTGGAAGCGGCCCTGGCAGAGCTGGGGCTGGCCGAGAAACTGCTCGAAACGCGCGTGCTGCTAGCCTGGGAGGAGGCGGCTGGGCCGCTGGCCTGCCGGGCCCGTCCCGTAAAAATCCGCCAGGGCAAGCTGGAGGTCGCTGTGGCCTCGCCGGTCTGGCGCATGCAGCTCAATTTCGCCAAGCAGGAGATCGTCGCCCGGCTGAACGCCCGGGCCGGAAAAGAGGTGATCGGAGAACTGGTGTTCCTGAACCGGAGCAAGCTCAAATAAGACCCGAAAGGAGCGGAATCGATGTCAGAGGCAGTCAAAGAGGTCGCCGTGGAGGCCGCAGGCCTCATTCCCGGGGAGTATACCCCGGAGGCCATCCAGGTCCTCAAAGGGCTGGAAGGGGTGCGCAAGCGGCCGGCGATGTACATCGGCGACACCGGGGTTGCGGGTCTCCACGAACTTATCAAGGAGATCGTCAACAACAGTGTGGACGAAGGCATGGCCGGGCACTGCACACGGATCGAGGTGGCGATCCAGGCCGATGGTAGCGTCTGCATCCAGGACAACGGCCGCGGCATCCCGGTGGGATTTCACCAGGGCGAGCAAAAATCCGGGGTCGAGGTGGTGATGACCATGCTGCACGCCGGCGGAAAGTTCGACAAGAAGGCGTACCAGGTCTCCGGCGGCCTGCACGGGGTGGGTGCCTCGGTGGTCAACGCCCTGTCCGAGTGGTGCGTCGTGGAGGTCCGGCAGGGGGGCAAGGTCCACCGGCAGCGCTTTGAGCGGGGCGAACCCAGTTCCGGGCTTGAGGTGGTAGGCGCCACCGTCGAACACGGCACCCTGACCCACTTCAAGCCCGACAGTCAGATCTTCGAAACCGTCGTCTTTGAATACGAGACCATCCTGCACCGCCTACGCGAACTGGCGTTCCTGAACAAGGGGCTGGAGATCGCAGTGGCCGATGGGCGCAGCGGCGAGAAGAAGACCTTTCTGTTTGAGGGCGGGCTGGTGGAGTTCGTCCTCTATCTCAACGAGGGCCGCAACAAGCTGCACCCGGACCCGATCTACCTGTACGGAAAAAGGGATGAGGTAAGCGTCGAGGTGGCTCTCCAATACAACGACGGGTACCAGGAAACCATGTTCAGCTACGCCAACAACATCAAAACCGGCGAAGGCGGCACCCATCTGGTGGGGTTCAAGGCGGCGCTGACCCGCACCCTCAACGCGTACGCCAATCGAAATAAGTTGTTTAAATACACTAAATTCGATATAGCTGGAGAGGACACCCGCGAGGGCATGGCAGCGGTGATCAGCGTCAAACTGCCCGACCCGCAGTTTGAGGGCCAGACCAAATCCAAGCTTGGGAACAGCAGTGTCAAGGGCCTGGTCGAATCCCTGACCAGCGAGGCCCTCGACGAGTACCTCGAGGAAAATCCGGAGGTCGCCCGCCGGATCATCGACAAGATCATCGAGGCCGGCAGAGCCCGCGAGGCGGCTCGCAAGGCACGGGAACTCACCCGGCGCAAAGGGGTGCTGGACGGGGCCTCCTTGCCCGGCAAGCTGGCCGACTGCTCGCTACGCGACCCGGAGCAGACCGAGATCTTTCTGGTAGAGGGGGATTCGGCTGGCGGATCCGCGGCCCAGGCCCGGGACCAGCATTTCCAGGCCGTGTTGCCGCTCTTTGGCAAGCCCCTGAACGTGGAAAAGGCCCGCATCGACCGGGTGCTGGGCAACGACAAGCTCCTGCCCCTGATCGGGGCCCTGGGGGCTGGTATCGGGGAGGACTACGACTTCAGCCGGCTGCGCTATGGCAAGGTGATCATCATGGCCGACGCCGATGTGGATGGCAGCCATATCCGCACCCTGCTGATGACCTTTTTCTTTCGCTACATGCGCGAATTGATCGAGCGGGGCAAGCTCTACCTGGCCCAGCCCCCCCTCTTTCTGGTCAAGAAGAACAAGCAGGAACACTACGCCTTTGACGAGAAGGAGCGGGATGCGCTGATCCGCGATCTGGGCGGCAACGGTGAGGCCAAAGGGCTGCTTGTGCAGCGCTACAAAGGACTTGGCGAGATGAACCCGGACCAGTTGTGGAAGACCACCATGGACCCGGCCACCAGAACCTTGTTGCAGGTGAATCTGGAGGACGCCATCGAAGCCGAACACATGTTCACCCTGCTGATGGGTGACGAGGTGGAACCGCGGCGGGCTTTCATCGAAACCCACGCGCTGGACGTGAAGAACCTGGATATTTAGGGGAGAGCGCACAAAGACCATGTCTGAACTGAAAACAGCCCGGACCATCCCGGTCAGGATTGAGGACGAGTTGCGCAACTCGTACCTCGACTACGCCATGAGTACCATCATGGCGCGCGCCCTGCCGGATGTGCGCGACGGCCTCAAACCCTCGCAGCGCCGCATCATGGTGGCTATGAACGACCTGAGTCTAGCGCCCAACCGGGGATTCCGCAAATGCGCCAAGATCGCCGGCGATACCTCGGGAAACTACCACCCGCACGGCGAGGCTATCGTCTACCCCACCCTGGTGCACCTGGCCCAGAACTTCCGGATGCGCTACCCACTGGTGGATGGCCAGGGTAATTTTGGTTCCATCGACGGGTATCCGCCGGCGGCCATGCGCTACACCGAGGCCCGGCTGAGTTGGCCGGCCATGGAGATGCTGGCGGATCTGGAGAAGAACACCGTCGATTTTGTCGGCAACTACGATGACACCCGGCAGGAACCTCAGGTTTTGCCCGCCAAATTCCCCAACCTGCTGTGCAATGGCTCGGTGGGGATCGCCGTGGGGATGGCCACCAAGATCCCGCCTCACAATGTGCGCGAGGTAGCCGACGGCCTGATAGCTCTCATCGACAACCCCGAAATCACTATCGACGAGCTGATGGGCCATATCAAGGCCCCGGACTTCCCCACCGGTGGGGTGATCTATGGGATGCAAGAGGTACACCAGGCGTATAAAACCGGCCGCGGCATGATCCAACTGCGGGGCAGGGTCCACGTGGAAACCCAGCGGGAGGACCGAGAGAACCTCATCATCACCGAGATCCCCTTCCTGGTGGACAAGTCCAGCCTGCTCGAAAAGATGGCCGAACTGGTGCGCAACAAGGTCATCGATGGGATCGCCAATATCCGCGACGAATCCGGGCGGAATGGCCTGCGGGTGGTCATTGAACTCAAGAGGGATGCCCACGCCGAGGTGGTACAGAATCAGCTTTTCACCCAAAGCATGTTGCAAACCACCTTCGGGGTGATGATGCTGGCCCTGGTAAAGGGCAGGCCCCAGCTCCTCAACCTCAAGCAGATGTTATTCAATTATATTGAGCATCGCCATGAAGTGATTGTGCGCCGGCTACGCTTCGAGCTCGAAAAAGCCGAGGCCCGGGCCCATGTCCTCGAAGGGCTACGCATCGCCCTCGACTACATCGATGCGATCATCGCACTTATCCGCTCTTCGGCCAATCCCGAAGAGGCCCGCCACCGGCTGATGGCCGGGTACTCCCTGAGCGAGGTCCAGGCCCAGGCCATCCTGGCCATGGCCCTGCAGCGCCTGACCGGTTTAGAGCGGGAGAAGATCGAGACGGAGTACAAGGAGCTGGTAGAGCTGATCGCCAAACTGCGCAAGATTTTAGACAGCCATCAGTTGCAGATGGACCTGATCCGGGAGGAGATCCGCGAAATCCGGGAGCGTTTCGGTGACGAAAGGCGCACCGAGGTGGTGTATTCGGCCGAGGAGTTCGACATAGAGGACCTGATCGCCAAGGAGGATATGGTAGTGACCATCTCCAGGGGCGGTTATATCAAGCGCATGTCCCCCAGCACCTACCGGGTCCAGCATCGGGGCGGCCGCGGCCTGATCGGGATGCAAACCAAGGAGGAGGATTTCGTCGAACACCTCTTCCTGGCCTCGACCCATTCCTATATCCTCTTTCTGACCTCCAAAGGCAAGTGTTACTGGCTCAAGGTTTACAAAATCCCCGAAGGGGAACGCACCTCGCGGGGCCGGCCCCTGGTCAACCTGCTGCCCATCGGGCCGGACGAGCAGATCTCGGCCGTAGTGCCGGTGCAGGGTTTCTCTGAGGATGCTTATCTTTTCACTGCCACCCGCAAGGGGGTGGTGAAAAAGACGGTGCTGGCGGCATACAAGAACGTCCGCCGCGACGGGATCATCGCACTCAACCTGCTCGAAGACGACGATCTGATCGGGGCTGCGACCACCGACGGCAGCCAGGACATCCTACTGGAGACCCGCCACGGCATGAGTGTGCGCTTTGCCGAACGGGAGGTACGGCCTATGGGACGGGTTTCCACCGGGGTCAAGGGTATAGACCTGCGCGACGGGGACGGTGTGGTCGATATGGTCGTGCTCGAGGGCCAGAGCCTTCTGCTGACCATCTGCGAGAGAGGCTATGGGAAATGCACGGATACCGGGGAGTATTCCGTGATCCACCGGGGGGGCAGGGGCCTGATCGACATCAAGACCACCGAAAGAAACGGCGTGGTGGTCGCCAGCAAGGAGGTCAAGGAGAACGACGAGGTGATGATCATGACCCAGAACGGGATCGTCATCCGGGTGCCGGTGGCCGGGATCTCGCGGATCGGGCGCAATACCCAGGGGGTGAAACTGATCAACATTGAGGAGGGGGACCGGGTGATCGGCATGGCCCGGGTTGCCCAGGCCGAGGCCGGCGAACTGGGCCCCGAACCCCCCCAGGCCAATGGCGGTGAAGAGGAGGACTTGGCCTCCAACAACTGATCTTTTCGCAGCGCTTGTCGCCGCGAACGAACGGGTTGCCAATCTGGCAACCCGTTTTTTTTATCCCTCACTCCCCCTGGGGCGCATAGGCAAAGCGGGAAAACAAAGAACAAACATCCTAATATTGACAGTTTTAAAACATACTTGCACCATAGTTCATTTCTTATTATTTGTCATCAACATAGAGTGGATTAAGAATAGGGATAGCTATGCTTGCACGAAAAAGCACAAGAAGACCGCCACCTTCCAGGTTTTCGAGAACCAGCTCGAAACCCTGCAGAAGATCTCCAACGAAACAGGCTGGTCTCAGGCCGATGTTTTGCGGCAATTCATCGACCGGGGGGTGGTTGGCTCACTGGTTCAATAGTTCAAGGTCAAGATGCCTCTTTCCGGTGGTCCACTCCTCGGCCCACTCCATACAGGCCAGCAGCGCCTCGCGATGGGTTTCCAGCTTGTGGACCAGGGACGGATAGGAACTGTCTAGCTGTGGACCAGGGTGTCGAAGAGGCGATCCGCCTG
>Ga0194128_10001054_pt1 | contig 48973 bp, 31 predicted proteins | sample TA2KigCa65mmetaG_FD_148650 | JGI IMG/M metagenome (GOLD analysis project Ga0194128, IMG submission 148650) | Freshwater microbial communities from Lake Tanganyika, Tanzania - TA2015037 Kigoma Deep Cast 65m | ecosystem: Environmental > Aquatic > Freshwater > Lake | place: Tanzania: Lake...
AGCCGAGGCTGTCTCGTGGCTGCCGACCCCTGGGATCGGTCAACGTCACTCATGTCGGAAGTCTATCAGGGCCAGCATGAAGAAAAGATGAAGGGCTGCCAGCAGAACTGCAAGGTGCGATTAGGAGTGTCGGTCAGCGACTCCGATTGACTTCCTCTCTCCCGCGAGGAACGAGTGGGGAGAGAGTTGGAGAGAGGGGTTTCTTGGAAACATGAGACCCGATCCAACGGACCTCCTTTCCACAGCTCTCTCCTCCCTTCGGGAAGAGAGGGAGGAGACTTTGTTGACCGACAGTTTTAATCGCACCCCTCACGCGATCACGCGAATCCGAGTTTCCCGACTTTGTTGAAATCATTCATTAGCGAGCAAGCCTGTCCCAGCGAGCCGTATTCGGGCGTGCTTTCCAACCGCGTCTGGAAGGAGACCTGGAACTATCGGACCGCGCGATAGTATCTCCAGAAATGGTTCGAGGCCGAGCGGTCGATGTACTCGCCAAAACCGCTTTGCCCGGCGTTGGTGTACACCGGCAGCCAGTTGATCAGATCGGTCGAGGCCTGAAGGACTGCGTTTGTGAGGGCAGTGCCGCCGATCAGGATCCCAAAGCTCCCATCTGGTAGGCGCCGTCCTGACAGCCTCAAGGCTTCGGTCAACTCCACACTCACTTGCGCGTCGGCGCTCGTCGCCACGCCCGCAAAATTGCTCACCACGCAGCTATACTTGCCCACATTCGGCAACTGGAGCACTGGGATCACCAGGGTCGCATTGGTCGCTCCGCTCAACAGAAGCCCGTTCAATCGCCACTGATAAACCACCGGCACACGGCTCCGCACGCGCACCTCCAGGATGACCACGTTCCCCACTTTCCACACGCCGCTCGCCGGCTGCGCCGCCAATTCCGGCGGCGAACCCAACTGATACGTCAGCACCACTTGCCCTTGCACTCCACTCACCCCATCCACCGCGATATGGTACGTGCGATTCGGCGCCGCATCAAAAATCACCCGGCTGCTCTTGCGATCAAAGCCTCGGTTGTTATCCGATGCCAGCGCCGGCATCACGAGTTCATCGTAACCCAGCGGATTGGGCGGCCCTTCATACACCGCCAGCACCGTGTCGAAATCGCTTCCCTCGGTGCTCACCAGCATCTTGCCGTCCTCGTCCGCCAGCACCGAATACCACGCCGAGGCGCCGCCGGGTTCCCCCGCGTGATTGGGATCGCCAATCTCTTTGGTTTTTCCAAACGTGTGGAAAATCTGTGTCCCCACAAATCCGCGCGCCGGCGCGCCGCCGAATCCTGGCGAAAGTAGGGCAGGCTTCCCAGCCTGCCAGCCCGTCTGGCTCAACAGCGAACGTTCACCGGGCGGGACGCCCGGTGAACCCGCAGGCCAGGAGGCCCGCGCTACGTTTCCTCCAATCACGACCACCTCCGCCAGCTTGTCTCGGCTGGCCACCTTTTGCACTAGCCCGGCGTCGCCGCTGAAGTTGATCTCCAAAAACGCCGGCTCGCTCTCCACGCCTTCCTGACCATTGCCGACTTGCACGCGGTATCGGGCCACCAGGTGCGCTTGCACATTGGTCACTGTCAATGTCGCGTTGGTCGCACCGGGAATCGGGGCGCAGTTTTGATACCATTGGTAGGTCAACGGACGCGTGCTGAACGCGGTCACCGAGAAACTCACCATCTCCCCGACGGCCACCGTCTGGCCCAAGGGTTGTTGGAAAATCCTCGGGGCTTCCGTAATCACCGGATCAAACTTCCAACTCAGCACAATGTTCCCCGACGATTTCCCGAAACCATCCACCACGATCAAATACTCGACGCCGGCCGCCGCGCTGAACGCCACCTCGCTGGTGGCGAACCCGCCGCGATCATCGTCGCCAGCGACGAAGCGCAAGTTCGAATAATCCGGCGGTAGGTTCGGCGCCGCGTTCGTATAGACCGCCAGCAACGTGTCGAACCCGCTGCCGCGCGTGCTGAAGGTGGCGACGCCATTGGCCGGCGCTCGCCAACCGAGCCAAAGGGATTTGCGTCCGGGCTTGCCCACATGATCTGGTTCGCCAACTTCCTTCGTCCCGTTGGTACTGTTGGCGCTTCCAAGGCTGGAGAAAGAATTGGTCACTATGCGATCCCGCAGGTTATCCGAGAGAGGCAGCCGCGGACTGGGAATGACGAGTCCGGCAATGTCGCTGTTGACCGCGCCGCCGATGTTCTTGACGACAACGCTGTAGCTCCCGCCATCGGTCGGTTGGAGATTCGTCAACGTGAGCGTGGATTCAGTTGCTCCCGTGATTTTGGTGCCATTGAGCAGCCATTGGTAGGACGGAGGCGGATTGGCTGGGGCTGCGACGCCAAACCTGACGGACGAGCTCACTGTCGCGATTTGGGTTAGCGGTTGAATGTCGATGCGCGGGGGCATAACTACTACGATCGATGCTTCGGCGCTGTTGATAAGCCCGAGACGATTCGTGACCACCGCGCTATAGCGGCCCGAGTTCCCCACCTGAAGATTCGTTAGGACCAGAATTGAGTTCGTGGCTCCGACTAGATTGGCTCCGTTGAATTGCCATTGGTAGGACAGCGGAGTTACTCCGTCGGCCACAACGCCCAAGACTAAGAGCGTGTCCGAAAATTGCGCGGGGTCCTGCGGCGAGGGATTTTGGCTGTGGCCAAGGCGGCGAGGTCCGAGCATCCCCAACGCGGGCTGTAAGGACCGAGCCAACGCAGGCCACGGACAAAAGACCCGCCGCCCGGAGGGTTTTCGCGCCAAAGGCCGCCTGGCTTCGTTGCTCCTCAGTCGAAGATCCAGGGAGGATATTCTCCTTCGTCGCGCCTCGCCATCCGGCCTTTGGCGCGAAAACAGGACCCCGCGGAATTTTCGGACACGCTCTAAGCTTTCTCCGAGCCCAGCAGTTCGGTTCGGCGGTTGCTGCGTGATCACCGGTTCACCGACAGGCGGAAAAATAGCCAAGTTCGGGTGGAACCGTCCGTTGACCTCAGAGAAGGTTCCCGCGACCGCGACTGTGTCGCGGAACTGAACAAACGCTAAGCCCCTTCCGATGAATTTGCTCGGGTTCCAGTTTATACTCGGGCTCCAGTCCGTTGCTCGGCCAGTCGTCGCGTTCAAGGCAGCAACGTTCGTCCTGCTTTCTCCTCCAATTCTTTCGAAGTTGCCGCTCACATAAATTGTGTTGTCCGAAATGTAGAGACTCTCGAGCCACGATCCAGTTGGAGAACTGCTGGACGCGGCTGGGTTCCAATCCAGGCATTCGCCCGTAGTTGGGTCGAGCGCCGCGAGACCATTGCGTGCCCTACCATTAACCCTCGTGAAGTAGCCACCGATGTAAACTCGATTGTGAGAAACCGCCAAGGTCCGGACCGGACCGTCAGCCTCAGGATTCCAGGGAAGAGGAACAGCAGTAACTGGCTCAAGGGCGGCAAGACTATTCCGAGGCTGGCCGTTCACAGTTTGGAAGGAGCCCGCAAGGTACACCGCCTTTTCGCCCACGGCGATCGCCCTAACGCTGGATCGAGCGCCTCCGAGAATTGGATTCCAGTCTATTGCCTTTCCAGTCCGCAAATCCACAGCGGCAAGAGGCCTCGTCTTTGAGAGTAGCTCATCACTGTTGAAGAGAGAGCCTCCGGGGCCCCCCGCGTACATGGTGTTGCCCAAAACGTCGAAAGCCTCAATTTCGATAGAGAATGGGACGTTCGTCGAGATGAAGGCAGCACTGGGATTCCAGTCTTTGACAAGCTTACCCGTGCTGAGATCATAAGCTGCGAGGCCCACGTGAAAATCGAGGCCAGGGTCTACCTCTGAATCAATCCAGAACCCACCCGCGGCGTAAATTCTGTTGCCCTGAATCTTCACCTGATAAATTTTGTCCGGGTTCCCGACGCCGGAGACCCCGCCAATGAATGGGCCGTATTCCAATCTGTGGCTTTTCCAGTCGAGGTGTCAAAAGCCATGAGACCAGGAGATCGACGGACGCCACCCCAGGTAAGATTCCCGCTCAGTAAGACCAAGTTGCCGGAAATTACCGGAACGCCGAAACCCGAAATGTTCAATGGTACTTTCGAAATTGTGTTGCCCGTCGTGGCATCGAGCGCACGGAGGTTATCTTCGAAGAATCCGAGTTCGTTGACTCCATCGAATGTCCCGTAGAGGGTGTTTCCAGAGAGCGCAATCGGATAGAATTCGGCGTTCCTGTCCGGTTTCCTCCAATCGAGCGGTTTACCGGATGAGGAATCCAAGGCGGCAAAACTCCAGAGAGATTCTCCTCCGATCTTATCGAAATTGCCGTTGACGCAAACGATGTCGCTCTGCGCAATAACCCGGTGGATCCAGACATCAGTCCTCCCGCTGAAGGACGTATTCGGGTTCCAAGGCATTAGCCTGCCGGTAGTGCGGTCGAAAGAAGCCAGACTGTTGCGAACTTCTCCATTGATCTCTGTAAACGCGCCACCCACAAAAACTTTGTCGCAGGTAACTGCGAAATCCGCCAGATACGCTCCTCCTCCTCCCCCCTTCCGAATTTGTCTATTATCGAAGTGATCGGGTTCCACGGCAAGCGCTGACCAGTTTTGATATCGAAAGCAGCGAGGAGGGATTTGGGCGGCGGGGATGAAGAGTAACCCGCTACGAAGAGGGCATTGTCCGACACGGCAAGTTTGGTGACATTCGAAATATCAATCGCTGGGAGTTTTAGGTCGCTCACTTTGCCTGTCACAGAATCCAAAGCGACGACAACTGAGTCAGTGCTGCCCCGGTTTCTACCGGCCACAAACACTTTGTTACCTCCGACGCCAATGGCTGAAATGAAAACTGACAATATGGGCGAGGGCGTCCAATCTGCATCTAAGGATTGATCACTGCGCATGTGCGCCAAACCAAAGTGAGTCTCTCCGCCGCTCAAAGGAAGGGGAACTACGGTATACCAGCCCCCAGCCTGATCGGGGGTCACCCATGGTCCGCGAAGCTCCGGCAATGCCGTGCTGACTGCTCCCGTGCCAAAATCCACGACCAGTGCATGAGCGGCAGGGCGCCCCGCGCCATTGAACCATCCGCTCACGTAAAGGATTCCATCCTTTTCGGCCAGGTAAAACGGGCTATTGGCATAGTTTGGCACCCAAAAATCCTCGCGTGGGATGCTGGAAGGTTGGGCACACAGATCGCCAGGAGTAGAGGCGAGGTAAAGCAACAGTCCCGACCACAACAGTCGTTTAAACTTGCAAACAAGCAGCCTTTTCATCTCCGTCTCACCTAATGGCCCGGTGGAAACGCCACGGCTGATTTCCGCTAGCCGTGTCCAGAAACTCAAACCGTCCACCTGAACCCGAGTTCGTGAAGATGGGCAGCCAATTGACCAGGTTGGTCGAAGCCTGAAGGACCGCGTTCGAGGCGGCGCTGCCACTGATCGAGACGCTGAATCTGCCGTCCGGAAGCCGTCGGCCGAAGAGCTTCAAAGCTTCTGAGACATCCACGTCGATCAGAGTCCCGGCCGTAGTCGGCCCGCCCGCAAACGGCTGCAGATCGCGAACGATCAGTGTGCCTCCTGCGAACAGTGGTCCTCGCGCAGACACCGGAGCACTGGCCACAACCGTCCAATCTCGCAGGTCCAGGCAGAACTCGACCTCGATTCGGCCTTGTTCAGAGAGCCGCACCGTGAAGCCAACGGACCCGGGCAACCTAAAAAATCCACCACACAATTCTCCGAATCCGTTTTCGCCCGGATTCCCAGTCTCGGGTGGACCTGAAGCCAGCGTTTCAACAAACAAGTTTGAACCGATTGGCTTCAGATCAGCCGGATTCTGGAAGCGAGTCAGAGTGATTCTTCCGACATTTACGCCTCCACCGGCAGTGGTGAGGGCGATCTCACCCTGTGAGCTGAAGATCACGCCCCTCGTTGAAGGGGGAAAAAGCGGCAGACCTCCCAAAACGGGATAACCTTCCTGAGTCACGATGAGACCGTTGCCGGCGAACTTGAAGTTGCCATCGCGCGTATAAGCTTGTGTTCCGTCGGGCAATTGCACCTGGAAGAATCCGTCGCCGATTATGGCCTCGGGAGCCGACCCGCCATAAGTTCGTTCTGCGTCGCGAAAGTAAGGCTCCTCAATCCGGATCGTCGCGGCGTTTTGCGCATTACCGGCGTCGGTGGGTTGAGTCGGAAACGGCTTCAACTTTACCCGATAGAACCGAGCCACCACATTGCTCGTGCCTGCTTGGTTGCTCGGGGCGGCGGCCCAAGTCGTGGTCCCCCATTCCATGATCGCGAGCACAACCACCGCGAAGCCTAACCGGCTGCATAGCGAGCCACGAAAGAACGCAGAGAGCGCAAAGGCCCCGTTTCTGTTGCGAAGCAATCGAACAACAAAAGAGCATTTGTTCTGTTTGTTTGCTTCTGTGCGCGGCTGCGAAGCCCCTTGCTCCGACCGAAGCGTCAGCAAAAGCCAGCGCTGCAATCCTTTCAAACCACTCGTTCTCGCGCGAATTTCTGTGGCCGCAAAGGAACACAGTGCGTTGAAACCGCATCCAAACAAACCGCGGATCTCGCGGATAGCGCGGATAAAAACAGGATTGACCGATCCCGCGCCACTCCTATCCGTGCCCATCCGCGACATCCGCGGTGCATGCTCTCGGAGATGCGTGGTCTTGACAAATAGTGATGCAGAAAGGGCAATAGCAGGGCGAAGAAATCTTTGCGATCTTTGGGTTCTTTTGCGGCTAAATTACTCACTTGCGGCTTGGATGCGCGGCACTCCTCCGCGGCACTTCTACCCTGGGCAGGTGCGTCTGCGCGGACCGGCGCTTCGGTCAAGAAACTCACGGACAGGGCAGTCCGCGCTCCAGTCAGGGAGTTCATAGGTCGGCGACGCTGTGTTCGACCACGATTGATTTCCGAAACCAGCTTAGCGGTAACAAACTCCGAGCCGGAGCGCAACTTCATTGCTTTAGGGTCTGCGAAAAAATTAATTCGCCATTTGGCGGGAGCGTCGCTTGGCCTGATGCGAGGCGTGAGCGAGGGAGCATCCCCGCAGCGGGCTGTGACCGAGCGAACCACGAAGCAGCAGGCCAAGCGCCGCACCGCCCCGCAGGGCTGGGGCTGTTTGGCGCTCTGGCTTCGTTGCTCGCTCCTTACAGACCGCTGCGGGTCTGCTCGTCGCTCGCGCCTCCAGCAAATGGCGAGGTAATTTTTTCGCAGACCCTTATCCATTCAATCAAGATTCGGATGAACCGAGGCCGATCTTTCAAAGATTCGACGTTCAGCCGGCGCCGCTCGAAATTGGATGTCGAATGTTCGGAATCGCCCGAGCGAAACGGGCGAACACGACGGGGAAGGTGAATGTTTCTTGAAATGGACTGCAGCTAACTAAATCCAGGTTACGCATGGATCGGTGCGGCCTTCTCTGAGGTCATCGATTTCGTATCCGGCGCGCAGGACCTGGCCGGGCACCGGCTCCCAACCGAACAACAGCCGAAAGGCATGGTAGGCCGGCGAGTGGCGAATGGGATACCGGTCGAAAATCGCTTTCCAATCCACCAACAAGGTAAAGGTGCACGGTTCGGGAAGAATCCCGTAGTCCCACTGGGCGCAGAGGCGTTGCACGTACTCCGCCTTCTCCTCGGGCGTGCGGAGTTCGGTCGGGGGCGCTTCCAGGTCCGGATAAACGCTGTGGTCCAGAGTCATAGCTGCGCTGCCGGCAGGAACGCGTCACGGAACCAGAGGCGTGTTTCGCGAGCGCGTTCTCGTTGGTTTGGATCCGGAATGGTCTCAAGTGGGCGGCGAAGTTCGAGTTCTTGCAAGTGGCGCGCCGCTTCCGCGCGGGCTTGCTCCAGTCGCAAGTCAGGATTTTTTCGGGACCAAAGACCCCAGCATTCGTGGGGCGACGCCAACTCCGAGATCACCAACTGACGGATATCGATGAAATCGCGCGGAGCGCCGCGCTGCACCAGAGCGTTCATTTTCGAGCCCACATTGTCCGCCAGACTTTCAATGCGCAGCGGGGGCCACGGACTGATGAGATAAGGTTCCAAACGAATCGTGCGGGCCGCGATTTGGAAGGAAAACAGTTTGACGCCCGCCCGGATCAATTCCCAGGACTCGGTATCGCCAAATCGGCGTTGGTTCCACTGCAACTGGTGCTGCTGACAAATCTGGCTGATCACCGACTTCAATGCTTGGCGAACGTCATCGCGATCTCGTTCCGTGCTCTCCTCCGACCACCACGCATCCACATCATGGGTCAGGCGGTAGTCGCAGTAATGCTTCAAGGCGAAATATCCGCCCAGCACGATGTGTTGCGCGCAGGGATACTGGCCAAGGCCCAGAAGCAACTCCGCCGCGAACGGATCCACCTGCGCGGGTTTGACTGGCTGCCTTGTTTGCATCTTGGACGCACGGATTAGAGCACGCTCCGGCACGTTTCACAATCTCCATCAAGCCTGATGCGGCGGGAGCGCCATAAGTTTCCGGCAATGGCCGGAACCGCGGGCCGCGCAGGGCGATGCTGCGACGGGAGCCGTGGGCCTTGGCCCACGGATCAAGGCGTGTCGGCCGCACGTCGCCGAGCGACGTTTGAACCCGCCCAATGGGCTCGGCCGGAGCCTTTCGAGCGTCGCTCCGCGACGTGACCGACATCGCACCCCACCCGTGGGCTTGAAGCCCACGGCTACCGTCTTCAAGTCGCTCCGCGACTGCAAAACCTGAGATGCGCCGCGGCGTGGCACGCCATAAGTTTGCCATAAGATTCCTGCTTTCATCGCGAGGTCTTCCTGCTATCTTGCACTCAAGCGATGAACCTCGACTCGGTCCTCGAACATCATGCGCAGGTCGAGGAATTTCGACGCCGCCATCGCACCGGGCTGGCCACTTTGCTGTTCACGGACATTGTCGGCTCGACCAAACTCAAGCAGAGCCTTGGAGACCAACAAGGGCTGTTCCTGATCCAGCAGCATCATTCCATTGCCCGGAAATTTCTCGGCCAATTCAACGAAGCGGAGGAGATCAAGACAGCGGGCGACTCCTTTTTCATCATCTTCGCCAAGCCGTCCGATGCGGTGAAGTTCAGTCTGCTGCTGCAATCCAGGCTGAGGAGTTTGGCCAAGACTGCCCCCGCGCCTGTCTTCGATCGCATCGGCATTCACGTGGGCGAGGTTTTCATTGAGGAAGACCAAACTGCGGGCCGATCCAAGGACCTGTTCGGCATTCAGGTCGATACCTGCGCGCGGGTCATGTCGCTCGCTGACGGCGATCAAATCCTGATGACCCGGTTTGCTTTCGACAATGCGCGGCAAGTGTTGAAAGGACAGGAACTCGAAGGCCTCGGATCGCTTTCCTGGTTGAACCACGGCACCTACTCGCTGAAAGGCGTCGAGGAACACCTGGATCTATGCGAAGTGGGCGAGACGGGACTGGCCCGTCTTTTGCCGCCGAAGGACACGGACAAAGCGCAACGGTTCGTCGCGGTGGAAAAAGAGCCGGTGCTCGGCTGGCGTCCGGCGAACGGCCAAGCCATCCCGAACACGCAGTGGGTCCTCGAAGGCAAGATCGGGGAGGGCGGATTCGGAGAAGTCTGGGTGGGCTGCCATCAAGCGTTGAAGAAGCGCCAGGTGTTTAAGTTTTGTTTTCGGGCTGACCGGGTGCGTTCGCTCAAGCGCGAAGTCACTCTGTTCCGCGTTTTGAAAGAGCGCATCGGGAATCATCCGAACATTGTCGCGGTGCATGACGTCTTCCTGAACGAGCCGCCGTATTACCTCGTGATGGACTACGCCGAGGGGAAGGACCTTAAGACGTGGAGCGTGGAGCGTGGGGGCGTGGAGCGTATTCCGCTGGAGACGCGGCTGGAGATCGTGGCACAGGTGGCGGACGCATTGCAGGCGGCGCACGACGCAGGCGTGATCCATCGGGACGTGAAGCCGTCGAACAATCTGATTGCGGAGTGCGGAGTGCGGAGTGCGGAGTGCGGATTTCAAGAATCCGAAACCCGAAATCGACCGCGAAGCTGACCGACTTTGGCATCGGCCAGGTCGTGTCGGAAGAAATCCTGGCTCAGGTCACGAAGGCGGGCTTTACGCAAACGCTTGTGGGCCCCAGCTCGTCGTCGCAGACCGGGACTTTCGTGTACATGGCGCCGGAACTCCTGGCGGGCAAACCGGCTTCGGCGCAGGCGGACATCTACTCTCTGGGAGTGGTCTTTTATCAGTTGGTCACGGGAGATCTGGCGCGACCCGTGACGACGGATTGGAGCGAGGAGGTGAAGGATCCGCTGCTCCGCGAGGACTTGAAGCGATGTTTTGCCGGGAATCCAACGGCTCGTTTCGCGCGGGCAGGTGAGCTGGCAACGAACCTTCGCTCCTTGCCAGAACGACGCGCCGCTCAGGCAGAAAGAGAAGCTCAGGACTCGGCCCGCCGGGAAACGGCATTGCGGGAGGTGTTGAAGGTAAAGCGCGGGCTGACGTTGAACTGGCGGCAAGCGACGATGGGCGCGATGCTGACGGTGCTGGCTGGTTGGTGTTTGCTGATTTCTCGATTCGATTTTGGTCTAAAAGCGTTGAGCTTCGATCTTCCTTTTGCGCTTCGACCCGACATCAGACCTGGCGAAGTCTTGATTGTTTACATGGACGACGAGTCGCGGAGACGTTTGGGCCAAGACCTCGGCCGTCTCTGGGATCGAAGTTTGCATGTCAACCTGGTGAACCAACTGACTCGGTGGAAAGCCAAGGCTATCGTGTTTGACATCCTTTTCGAGTCGCCGTGGCCTGATCCGAAAGTGGATGAGCAACTCGCGGCGGCCATGCGTGCGCACGGCAAAGTGGTGACCGCAGCCACGGTTGAAACAACGCATCCGCAGGGCGGGCCGATCACCAGGCGAGGGATCCTTCCCGTGGAGCCGATTCGATCGGCCAGTGTGTTTGGGCTCGCTGAATTTCCGGGCGAGCTGGACACGCGCATTCGGCGCCGGCCTCAGAACCCTTCTTGGGGCGCGTTGGTGGAATTACCTTTGAAAACTATTGAGGTGTTGGGGAGCAGGCCAGGCGACAGAACTCGTTCTCCGTGGCTCAACTTTTACGGCCCTCCCGGAATCATTCCCAGCATGAGCTATTTTGAGGTTTTGGAAACCAACGCCGCGCAGCGTTCTTACATTTCCGACAAGGTGGTCTTCGTGGGACAAGGCAAAGCGATCACTCCGGCGGGCGTCCGATCTTTCGACGAGCATGGCACGCCTTACACGAGATGGACCGGATTGTTGTCGCCAGGAGTCGAACTCCAGGCGACGGCGTTTCTCAATCTGTGGCGAGGCGAGTGGCTCACCGAGCTCAGCCCGTTCGCCGAGGTCATTGTCCTGGGATTCTTAGGAATTGTCTTTGGGTTTGGACTCACGATGTTCCGGACCTCAGTGGCCGCCTGGATCGGCGCGGCTGGCGTTTGCCTGATTGCGGGCCTGGCGCTGTGGTTGGTCTGGCAGCAGCACCTCTGGTTTCCCTGGCTGATCGTCTGCGGCGTTCAGATTCCCTGCGCGCTGGGCTGGTCCGTCCTGGTGAACAGCAAACGGCTTTACGCAGAGAGAGAATTGCTGCGAGCGGCCATTCCAGTTGAACAAGCCAGACTCGCCGGCAGCTCAGCGCTCGCCGAAGCCGCAACGGAGACCGCCCCATCGCCTTCTCACGCGGGAGCAGAAAGAACCACTGCGGACGGTTCGGCCCTGACAGAACTCGATTCGGCCGGTTCACGCGCGCCGGAGGTAACGGCAGCGTCAATGGCTCCTGCGATCCCGGATCACGAGTTGATCCGGATGATCGGCGAAGGCGGGTACGGCCAGGTGTGGCTGGCCAGAGACGTGATCGGGAGTTATCACGCGGTGAAGGTTGTTTATCGACGCAAATTCTCCAACGCCGAGCCGTACGAGCGCGAGTTTCGCGGCATTCAAAAGTTCACGCCGATTTCGCGCACGCATCGAGGCCTGATCCACATTCTTCACGTCGGCAAGAACGACCGCGAGGGCTGGTTCTTTTACATCATAAAGTTGGGGGACGACGAAGTGTCCGGGCAAAAGATCAACCCCGCCACTTACTCCGCCCGGAATCTCGCGCAGGAACTCAAGAAACGAGGCAAGCTCTCTTTTGCGGAATCTCTCGAACTGGGTCTGGCGTTGACCGAGGCCTTGCAGCACTTGCACTCACATCAACTGATCCATCGCGACATCAAACCGTCCAACATCGTCTTTGTGAATGGCCAGCCGAAATTTGCCGACATTGGTTTGGTCACGGATTTGCACGAGCGCAGCCCGGCCACAACCTACGTCGGCACGGAGGGCTATATTCCGCCGGAAGGACCAGGAACTGCGGCGGGCGATGTTTATAGCCTGGGCAAGGTGCTTTACGAAGCGAGCATGGGCAAAGATCGCAAGCAATTCCCGGAATTGCCCACCTCGCTGGCTGAGCGGGCGGACTGCGAGGCCTTGTTGAAGCTCAATGAAATCATTCTTAAGGCGTGCGACCCGAACGTCCAGGCGCGCTATCCATGCGCGGACCAGATGCAGGTCGATCTTGTGCGCCTTCAGACGGAACGGCGCGGTCACGCGGCTAAGTGACTTTTCCGTGAATCGTCATCCCATGAACCGTCTCTTCGGACCGTGGCCTTTAGGCCGCTTCAACGCTCGACTGCGGAGAGTGCGCAGAAGCAGCCTGAAGGCTGCGGTCCGCACGGGTTTTGGTTCAAGGCCCGTGAGCAGGTCCGTGAGGAACCGGAGGCTTCCCAGGAACCCGATAGGGCTGCGTTGCCGCGCAGCCGGTTTTCTGTCGATGCGGCCGCGCGGCAGCACCGCCCTACCAGCGATGGGTTCAAAGGCCGTGCGCACGGCTCGCAGGCCGTGGAAGCTTCCCATGAACCTGCGTTGGTTTGTAGTCCCGCCTTTAGGCGGCCCCGGCGCACCGGACCGGCTAAAGCCGGGACTACATGCAGGGCGTGGTTCATGGGCTGTGTGCATAGTAATCAGACCAAGGCAACTTCCCAGGATCACCTCGTTCAAATGAAATCCGTGGCGTTCCACAGCGGCACATTGACCTCGACGCGGCAAACGCTGCTGAGCCGCTTGAAGAATTGGGAGGATCAAGCAAGCTGGCGCGAGTTCTTTGACCTGTACTGGAAGCTGATTTACGGCGTTGCACTTCAGGCCGGGCTGGCCGAAGCCGAAGCGCAGGATGTCGTGCAGGAAACATTGATCGCGGTGGCCAAGGCCATGCTTGGCTTCAAATACGACCGAGCCCGAGGCTCATTCAAGGGCTGGCTGCTCCAGTTGACTCGCTGGAAGATCACAGACCAATTCCGCAAACGACGGCCTGCGGATGCCCGCAGACCGCAACCTGTCGCCTCCCAGACAGGAACCTCTCCGATCGAGCGGATCCCCGATCCGGCCAGCCTTCCTTTGGAATCGGTTTGGGATCGAGAATGGAACCAGTGCTTGCTGGAGCAAGCGATGGAAAGAATTCGCGCGCGCGTGCCTCCGAAACAGTATCAAATCTTCGATCTCTACGCCGTGAAACGATGGCCGGTGGAAAAAGTCGCGGCTGCGCTTCACGTCAATCCCGGGCAGGTCTATCTCATCAAGCATCGCGTAGGGGCCTTGATCAAGAAGGAGGTGCGAAAGCTGGAGACCCAGCCGATCTGACGCCAGTCTTTTTGCTGAAAGATTTTCCCTGCCTGTTACGAATATTGAGGAGATGAGTGAACAAAGCCCAGGCGGTTGCCGGAAGACCAGCGTGGCCGTGCGCATTCTTTTGGCCCTTGGTCTGGCTTTGGGAGTATCTGCGAAAGCAGCCGAGACCCTGAAATCGTCCGCCACAAACATCACCGTGGTTGAGATCGAAGGCGTGGTCGAGGTGCTCCGCTTCGGCGCGCAGCGCTGGGATCCGATCAAGGTGAATTCGACATTGGATCCCGGGGATCAGTTACAGACTGGGCCGCGCAGCCGCGCCGCGGTGCGCTGGACCGATTTGACGGTGAAGCGGCTGGACGAGCACAGTCTGCTTCAAGTCCCGCGCGAGCCCAGGCGGAGGACGGGGTTCAACCTTTTGAGAGGGGCGCTCTATTTTTTCCACCGGGATCGCCCCGGCGAACTTGACGTGCAGACACCGACCGTCTCCGCCGTGGTTCGCGGAACGGAGTTCAACCTCAAAGTCGCGGAGGACGGCACTACGACGTTCACGATGTTCGATGGTTCGGTCGAACTGACGAATGCCTTCGGGACGAACGTCGTCGAGCGCGAACAACAGGCCGTGGTTGAACCGGGCAAACCGCCTGTGAAAACGGCGCTCCTGGCTTCCGCCCGAAACGACGTGATTCAGTGGTGCCTTCACTATCCCGGGGTGCTCGATCCGGACGAGCTGCCATTGACAGCGGACGAGTTGAATGTCCTGCGCGATTCTCTCGCGCATTATCGCAGTGGCGATGTGTTGCGGGCCCTGAGTGCTTACCCTGACCCGCGAACGCCTGCTTCCGAAGCCGAGTCCGTTTATCTGGCTGCCCTCGTGTTGGCGGTGGGGAGAGTGGAAGAGGCGGAGCAGCTCTTGGCCAGGATCAAGCGCACGTCGGGAGATGACCGAGCCGCCCGAGCCGCGGAAGCGCTGCGCAAAGTGATTGCAGCGGTCAAGTTCCGTTCCGTGCCTTCGACACTGTTGCCGGACGGGAGCCCGGATAAAGCTCAACGCGCGCGGATTCTTGCCACGGAATGGTTGGCGGAATCGTACTCTCAACAATCCCGTTTCCAGCTTGTCTTCGCCCTGCAAGCGGCTCAAGAAGCGGTGAACCAATCGCCAGATTTCGGCCTGGCCTGGGCGAGACTCGCTGAGCTGCAATTCAGCTTTGGTCAGTTGCGTCCAACTCGCCAGAGTCTGGACCGCGCGCTCCAGTTGTCGCCCAACCATGCCCCGGCGCTGTCAACCAGGGGTTTTATTCATGCCGCCTCGAATCGCTCGGACGAAGCCCTGACGCACTTCGAGCGCGCGATCGCTTTGAACGGTTCGCTCGGCCACGCCTGGCTTGGCCGCGGGCTGGTCCGGATTCGCCAGGGCCACGCGGAGGCGGGTCGGCAGGATTTGTTGATGGCGGCAGCGTCCCTGCCGCCCCGACAGGGAGGCGCGTCCGCCCCCCAATCGGGTCACGATTGGTCGTTGGCGAGAAGCTACCTGGGCAAAGCCTTCGGCCTGGCCGGCGACTTTGACCGTGCGGAGCGGGAGATGAATCTGGCCAAGCAGTTGGACCCGGCTGACCCAACGCCCTGGCTTTATTCGGCCTTGATTCTCCAGGACCGCAGGCAGATCAACGCCGCCATGGCCGAGATCGAGCGTTCGATCCAACTCAACGATAATCGCCGGATTTTTCGCTCGCGATTGTTGCTGGACCGGGATCGCGCGGTGCGCGGCGCCAATCTCGCCTCGATCTACCGGGACGCCGGCATGGTGGACGTGAGCGTGCGCGAAGCCGCGCGAGCCGTGGCGGATGACTACGGGAATTTCTCCGCTCATCTTTTCCTGGCCAACAGCTACGCGGAGCTTCGGGACCCGCGGCAAATCAACTTGCGGTATGAAACGCCCTGGTTCAACGAATTGCTCCTGGCCAATCTGCTTGCTCCGGTCGGCGGCGGTTCGCTTTCGCAAAATATTTCACAACAGGAATACGCGCGGCTGTTCGAGCGCGACCGTCTCGGAGTCAGCTCGTTCACCGAGTATTCCAGTCGCGGGGACTGGCTCCAGGCCGGTTCGCAGTACGGCAATTTCGGCAACACGGGCTATTCGCTCGACGCCATCCACCTCTCGCAAAATGGCCAGCGGCCGAATGAGGACATCGACCAGACCACGCTCTGGGGCAAATTCAAACAACAGCTCAGCCCGCAAGACGCGCTGCTCATCCAGATGCTGTGGTACGAGAATGAATCCGGCGATGTGCGGCAGTACTACGATCCGGCCGAAGCGCATGGCCGGTTGCGGTTCACGGAAAAGCAGGAACCGACCGTGCTGGTCGGTTATCATCACGAGTGGGCGCCGAGGAGCCATACGCTTCTTCTGGCGGGACACCTGGATGATCAAGTCACGGCGCATGATCCGGAGGCGCGCCTTCTGACGGTGGCGCGGAACGCGGACGGCTCGATTCGCCGCGTGCGAGACTTTGATTTCTCCCAGAGCTACCGCAGCGACTTCACGGCTTACTCCACCGAACTGCAGGACATTTGGGCCACGGCGCCGCAAACCTTGATCGCGGGAGCGCGTTACCAGATCGGCCAGGCGGACACGGTCTCCGAAATCTCTCGTGATCCAACGCTGTTCCCGGCAAATCTGCTGACCCATTCCGTCGTGCAAGCGAACTCAACGGACCTCGAACGCCTCAGCATCTATGCATACGAACAGTGGAGGGTTGTGGATCCTCTGCAAGTGAGCGTCGGCCTGAGCTACGATCGGCTGCGGTTTCCGGCTAACATCGACCATCCGCCAATCGCGGATGGGGAAGAGAGCCGAGATCAACTCTCACCGAAAATTGGCTTCAGATGGACTCCGACTCCGGCCACAACCTTGCGGGGCGCCTATACCCGTTCCCTGGGCGGAGTGTATTACGATTCGAGTGTGCGGCTCGAACCTTCGCAACTGGCCGGCTTCCTTCAGAGTTTCCGAAGTGCCATTCCTGAATCCGTCGCGGGCCCGGTCGCGGGTTCAGAGTTTGAGACGGGAGGATTGGCACTGGATCTGAAGTTCCCCACGCGAACGCATGTCAGTCTCGCCGGAGAGATTCTCCGATCGGACGCGGATCGGAGCGTCGGAGTGTTTGATCTGCCTGGATCGAGCGGCATACCGGCCACGACGCGCGAGGGTCTGGCTTTCACAGAAAGAACACTCACGGTGACAGTGAATCAACTGTTCGGCGACGGTTGGGCGATGGGAGCGGCCTATCGGCTCAGTGACGCTGAACTGGAGACCGATTTCCGGGAACTCCCGGTTTCGGCCTTTGCGGCTGCCGACAGCACCATCGCGGCAGACCTCCAACAACTCGTGTTGTTTGCCTTGATGAACCACCCGAGCGGGTGCTTTGCGCGGGCGGAGGCGTTGTGGAACGTGCAGAGCAATCGAGGCTACCTGGTTGACCGCCCTGGCGATGATTTCTGGCAGTTCAACTCGTATGTCGGCTACCGTTTTCTGCGCCGGCGCGCGGAGATTAGAGTCGGCCTGCTCAACCTCACCGACCGGAACTATCGATTGAATCCGCTCAACCTTCACGCGGAGCTGCCGCGAGAACGGACATTGACAGTGAGTCTGAAATTCGACTTTTAGGATGGGATAGGAAGCAACTCCTCCTGTTGGTCTTCTTTCTCTTCGCTGATCACCGGCGCGATGGCCTGGAGTTTGTCGCCTTCAACCAGGTCGATGAGTTTGACGCCCTGGGCGTTGCGGCCGGTTTCACGGATGTCCTTGACGGAGATGCGCACCATCTGCCCGCCGGCGGTGATCAGCATGATTTCGTCCTCCTCCTGCACCGTCAACGCCCCGACGACGTGGCCCGTGCGGTCCGTCGTCTTCATCGTGATGATGCCTTTGCCGCCGCGGGACTGGAGCCGGTACTCCTCGAAATCCGTCCGCTTGCCAATTCCGTTCTCGCCCGCGACCAGCAGTGTGCCGCGAGAAACCACAACGGCCAACGCAACCACCGCGTCGCTCGATTCGAGCGTGATGCCGCGGACTCCCGTCGCGGGCCGGCCCATCGGGCGCACGTCTTCCTCGTGAAAGCGGATGCTTTGCCCCTCGCGCGTGATCAGCACGACCTCATTAGCGCCGTTGGTCAGCTTGACATCAATCAGCGTATCGCCGGATTCAATGCTGATGGCGATGATTCCGCCTTTGCGGACGTTGGCGAATTCAGCGAGGGCGGTTTTCTTGACCGTGCCCTTTTCCGTCGAGAAGAACAGGAACAAGGGTTGTTCCCAGGTGATGTCTTCCTTGTTCGGCCCGGTTTTGGAATTGATCCGGATCAGCGCGGCGATCTTCTCCCCCGTGTGCAGCTCGAGCAAGTTCGCGATGCTCCGCCCCTTCGCTGTCCTTCCCATGTCGGGAATCTCATGGACCCGCTCCACATAGACGCGGCCCGTGTTCGTGAAGAACATCAGAAAGTCGTGGGTACTGGCTGTGAAGAGGTGTTCGATGAAATCCTCGCGGTCGCCCTCGGCGGCCGAGCCTTCGCGCGTAGCCATGCCAATGACCCCTCGGCCGCCGCGCCGTTGGGAGCGATAGGAACTGATGTTCGTGCGCTTGATCAGGCCGTTGTGCGTGATGGTGATGATGACGCCTTCGTTCGCAATGAGGTCTTCGATGGCCATCTCGCCTTCGTCCGGCACCAGTTCCGTCAAGCGCGGCCCGGCATGCTTCTCTTTGATTTGCTTTAGCTCATCCTTGATGATGGCTTTGACGCGCGCTTCTTTAGCCAGAATGTCCGTCAAATCCTCAATTCGGCTAAGGATTTCAGTGTACTCCGTTTTGACCTTGTCGCGTTCGAGGCCGGTGAGTTGATACAGCCGCAGTTCAAGGATGGCGGCGGTTTGGGCCTCGCTGAACGCATAGCGGCCATTGGTGAGGCGGGCTTCGCTGCGGATCAACACGCCGAATCGTTCGACCATGGCGCGGGTGAACTCGAAGGCCAGCAGTTTCACCTTCGCTTCCTCTCGGTTGGCCGAGGTGCGGATGATGCGGATGAATTCGTCCAGGTTGGCCAGCGCGATCAAATAGCCTTCGAGCGTCTCGGCCCGTTCCTCAGCTTTCTTAAGTTCAAATCGCGTCCGCCGCAGCACCACTTCGCGGCGATGCTCGATGTAGCAATTGATCAGTTCCTTGAGATTGAGAATTTTGGGCCGGCCATGGTCGATGGCCAGCATGTTGACCGCGAAATTAGTTTCGAGCTGGGTATATTTGTAAAGGTTGTTGATCACGACCTTGGGGACCCCATCGCGCTTCAACTCGATCACGACCCGCGTGTGCTCGTCGGATTCGTCCCTGACCGCTGTGATGTCCGTGATGATTTTCTCGTTGACCAACTCCGCAATGCGCTCGACCAACGTCTTCCGGTTTACGATGTAGGGGATCTCCGTGATGACGATCTGCTCCCGAGCTCCTTTCAATTGCTCCAGGCCGACCCTGCCGCGCACTTTCAGGCTGCCGCGGCCAGTCTCGAAATACTGTTTGATCGGATCGATCCCGCAGACCATGCCGGCCGTGGGGAAGTCCGGTCCTTTGACGAATTTCATCAACTGCGCCGTTGTGATTTCGGGGTTATCGATCTGCGCGCAAATGCCGTCGATGATCTCGCCGAGGTTGTGGGGCGGGATATTCGTCGCCATGCCGACAGCGATGCCGGTGGCGCCGTTGATAAGGAGGTTCGGGAACGCGGCCGGAAAAACGGTGGGTTCGGTTCGAGTCTCGTCATAATTCGGGACGAAATCGACCGTGTCCTTGTCCATGTCCTCCATCAGGACCGCGCCCAGGTGCGTCATCCGCGCTTCGGTGTACCGCATGGCGGCGGGAGGATCGCCTTCGACGGAGCCGAAATTCCCCTGCCCATCGACCAACGGCTCGCGCATGGCCCAAGGCTGCGCCATGTGGACGAGGGTGGGATAAATCACGGCCTCGCCGTGCGGATGGTAATTGCCGCTGGTGTCGCCGCAAATCTTGGCGCATTTCCGGTGCTGCCGGTTCGGGAACAGGCTCAGGTCGTGCATCGCATACAGGATGCGGCGCTGGGAAGGCTTCAAGCCGTCACGGGCATCGGGCAACGCGCGCGAGATGATGACCGACATCGAATAGTCGAGGAATGAGTTTTTGATCTCATCCGCGACGTTGATCTTGTCGATCTTTTCGTTCGCCGCAAAAAGAGGTGCGTCGCCTCCTTGGGGAATGTTGCTGGGACCGTCGGACTCGGGCATACGGCAAACTAAATATCCAGATTGCGCACGTTCAGCGCATTATCCTCGATGAACTGACGCCGCGGCTCCACTTCGTCCCCCATCAGCTTGGTGAACATTTCCTCGGCTTCGACGCCATCGGTCACATCGATGCGGAGCAGCTTTCGATTGGCCGGATTCATCGTGGTCTCGAACAGCTCTTTGGCGTTCATTTCTCCCAAGCCTTTGAAGCGTTTGATCTGAATTCCTTTTTTGCCGGCTTCCTTGACGCTGGAAAGGATTTCCGCGATGGAAAACAGGGGAGTGACCTGCGCCTTTTCGCCCTCCCCTTCGATCAACTCAAACAGGGGCTTGTCCTGCGCCGAGTAGTGCTCGACGCTCAGTCCCTTTCTGGACAATTTGCCGAGAAGTTCCGCAATCGCCTTGCTTTCGTGCAGTTCGACATGGCGCGCCCGGCGGGTGTTGCCATTGCGGGCCTTCTCCTGCAGGGAGGTGTCCGCCTCGACATCGCCGAAGAGTTTGAGGTCGGGATTCTCGTTGCCGAATTTTTCCAATTCCACCTCGGTGTGGAAATAATGCACGAACTCGTCGTTGCCATCGCGAACCTTAACCAGATGGCGCGGCAACTCCTGAGTCCGCGTGTGCCGGTGTTCGAGATAATCGCCGAATTCGCCGCCGTGGCGCCGCAACGCCCTGGCGTATTTGTCGAGCGACGCGAGCAATTCGAGAATTTCACCAAGCTGTTTTTGGGTCAGCTCCTTTCCATCCGCCAGATTGCGCAAACGAACGTCCTCCGTGCCGAGTTGGATCAAAATCTTGTTCATCTGAACGTCATCCTCGACGTACTCGACGCGCTTCTTTCGCGTCACCTGGTAAAGCGGCGGCTGGGCAATATACACGTAGCCTCGTTTGACCAGTTCCGGCATCTGGCGATAGAAAAAAGTCAGGAGCAGCGTCCGGATGTGCGAACCATCCACGTCGGCGTCCGTCATGATGATGATCTTGTGGTAGCGCAGCTTCTCGAGATTGAAAGCGCCTTCGCCTTCGCCCGTGCCGATCCCGGTGCCGATGGCCGTGATCATCGTTTGGATTTCGGTGTTCTGAAGGACTTTGTCGAGCCGGGCCTTTTCGACATTGATGAGTTTGCCGCGGATCGGAAGGATCGCCTGAAAACGCCGGTCGCGCCCTTGTTTGGCCGACCCACCGGCGGAGTCACCTTCGACAATAAATAACTCGGTGTTCGCCGGATCGCGGTCCGAGCAATCTGCCAGTTTGCCGGGCAACCCTCCGCCCGTTAACGCGCTTTTCCGGACGGTTTCGCGAGCCTTGCGCGCCGCTTCACGCGCCCGGGCCGCCAGCAGCGCTTTATCGACAATCTTCTTGGCGACGGACGGACTCGCGTCGAAATAGCTCATCAACCCTTCGTACACGACCGAAGACACGATGCCGTCGATCTCCGTGTTGACGAGTTTGACCTTGGTTTGCGATTCAAAACGCGGATTGGGCAGCTTGACGCTCAGGACGCAAACCAATCCTTCGCGCACATCATCGCCGGAGATGGCCGGGTCTTTCTCTTTCAAAAGGTTGTTTCCCTTCGCGTACTGGTTGATCGCTCGAGTCAGAGCGGTCCGGAAACCGGTGAGATGCGTTCCTCCGTCGGAGTTTGCAATCGAGTTCGCGAAGCAAAGAATCTGATCGTTGTAGCTGTCGTTATACTGGAGGACACAATCGACAAACACTTCCTCCTTCTGCCGGCTCAGAACAATCGGCTTAGCGTGGATGACCTGCTTGTTCTTGCCGAGTTGTTTGACGAATTCCTCTATGCCCTCCTTGTAGAAAAAGTGCTCGCTCTTGTTCTCGATGCGTTCGTCCGTGAGGAAGATCTCCACGCCAGGGTTCAGGAACGCGAGTTCACGCAACCGGTTGGCCAGGATTTCGAACTTAAACTCCGTCGTGATCGTGAAGATCGTGGAGTCGGGCTTGAAGGTGATCAAAGTTCCCGTGTGCTTGGATTTCCCGATCACCTCCAGCTTTCGTATCGTAATGCCGCGCGCGAACTCCATGTAATAAACCTTGCCGTCCCGCGAGACCTCGACCTTGAACCAGTCGGAAAGCGCATTGACGCACTTCGCGCCAACTCCATGCAAGCCACCCGAATATTTGTAAGCGCCCTGGCCGAATTTGCCGCCCGCGTGCAGGTTTGTGAGCACGAGTTCCACGGCGGGTATTTGAAACTTGGGGTGGATGTCCACCGGAATTCCACGACCGTCGTCGCGGATGGAGCAGGACCCGTCCACATGGACGTTGACCTCGATGCGATTGCAGAATCCAGCCAGGTGTTCGTCAATCGAGTTGTCCAGAACCTCAAAGACGCAATGGTGCAACCCGCGCTCATCCGGGTCGCCGATGTACATGCCGGGACGCTTTCGGACCGCTTCAAGGCCCTCTAGCTTGTCGATTTTCGAGGCATCGTATTTCTCAGATTCCATCGCGACCACAGACATATTCCTAGGAAATTACCACTTCTCCGACGGCTTCGCCCGATGCGTTTCCAGGCGTCGGAATGATTCAAAATCCAGGTGATTCAAAGACTAAGAAAACCGTGCTCCCAACACAATGATATTCTCATATTTCTTGGCGGGAAAAACACTACCTATTGTGGAGATGTTGCCTCTTCACCACAGCCTATTGTGGAGACCAAAAGAGCCCGTGCGGGGCCCTGGCGCTTCGCATAAGGGAAAATGCAGCCTTGAGGGACAAAAACGCCTACTTCGGGGTCAAAACCACGAACCAAGCCGTTTGATTAGGGACATCCCCGCCGATGACCAGGCATTGGGGGATCGCCTGGTTGATTGTCCTAACAAGCTTCTCTTCGCCGAACAGTTTGACTTCGGTCATGGGTTTACCCTTGTCACTTACTTCGATATCACACTTATCGCTAAGTTTGACCCTTGTGCCTGGCTTCGGCTTGAGCGGAACAACGAAAGTAACGTTGGTCACTTGATAGTAATGGGCCCATCGGAAGATTTTCTGAAGTCCAGCTACCAATTCCGGATCCACCTTTTTCAATTTGGGGTCATCAGGTTTCTCCTTGTCCGTTCCCCAAATCAGTTGAGCCTCGAATTTTCGGTCTCCACCTTTGGGTTCGGCGCTTTCGATTCCGAGTGTGAAAACCAGCCCCAGGAACAACGGCACGAAGAAGAGGTCGGCTCTCATCGGCGGCATTTGCGCGTTACGTCGGCGTTGTTAACCACTAGTTGGAGCCGCTGTCAATCCACACCACAGTCATACCCGCGGCTTGAGAATGAAACGAAATCGCATTGGCTTCTTCGACGGGTGTATCAATCTCGTGAAAATAGCCGGCAATGGCACTTGACGGAGAGAGTGGCTTGACCATGAGGAGAAGGAAAACAACCAACACCGTGACTCCCGCAAGCGGCACCGCCAGCCGCATCCACCATCGGGCTGAAACCGGCGCAGGCTCGCGATTTGACTCCGCCTCCAGCCGGGTGATTTCTCGCTGGATTTTGGACCAGTAAAACTCCCGCGTTTCGGGCAGCTCGGCCGGCAACTCATTTCCGGCGAGCAAGGTTTTTGTGTCGCGCAGGTGCTGGCAAACCGCTTGAGCTTCCGTGTCGCTCGCAAGCCAGGCGTTCACTTGCCGAGCTTGCTCGGCCGTCAACTCGCCATCCAGGCAGGCTTGTAATTTCAGGAGGTTTTCTGTGTTCATTATCGTAACTCTTCCCGTTTCAACCCGGCGAGCAAAGCCGCCATCTTTCGTCGCGCGTAAAACAGCCGGGACATCACCGTCCCGATCGAGCATTCCATGCGTTTGGCGATCTCTTTATATTCCAACTCTTCAAATTCGTGCAAGACCAGCACGGTCCTGTGTTGGTAGGACAACTGGCCGAGCGCCCGGTCGATTCTCTGCCGAAGTTCGACGCGCTCCAGTTTCTCCGTCGGGTTCGGATTCACGATCGGCATTTGCCGCTCGACGCCGCCCAGTTCCTCATCCAGTTGCTCGATGGACTCCGCGCGAACTCGTTTCTGCTTCCGCAACTGGTCCAGGCAGAGGTTGATGACGATCCGCGTAATCCAGGTCACGAAGCTTGCTTCGCCCTGGAACTGCTTCAGCCTCTGCCAGCCCTTCACCCACGCTTCCTGAGAAAGATCAATGGCCTCATCCTCGTTCCGCATCATGCTGTAAGCCCGGGCATAAACTTTGTCCCGGTGCCGCGCGACCAACTCTTCAAAGGCGTCCATCCGGCCCCGCTTGGCCGCCGCGACTAACCCTGCGTCCTCCATTTCAGAACATGCGACGCGTTTTGTCATTGGAATGGACGCCCCCGCTGGGAAGCATATTCAGCACAAATCACAGTTTCCCCTTCGTGCTCGGAATTGCGTTCGCGATCCGAGGATCTCGCTGGCAGGCCGCGTCCACCGCCTTTGCAAAGGCTTTGAACAACGCTTCTACGATATGGTGAGGCTCATCGCCGTAAAGCAGTTCCAGGTGCAGATTGCAGCGCGCTTCGATCGTGAAAGCCTGGAAAAACTCCCGCGCCAGTCCGAAGCGAAACGCGGAAGACATATCCTGCCGCTTGTCCGCTGGGGAGATCCTCCTCTGCGCCTGGGCCGCCATTCCCCGCCAGACCAGATACGGGCGCCCGCTGAAATCGATCACGCACCGCGCCAGGCATTCGTCCATCGGAACGTAAGCTTCTCCGTTGAACGGATTCTTCGGGTGAAATCCGGCTCCGTAACGACGCAGACCTTTTTTATCGCCAAGCGCCTGACTGAACGCCTGGCCCAAAGCCAGCCCGCAATCTTCGACCGTGTGGTGCGCGTCCACATCCAGATCCCCGCGGCAGCGCAAGGAGAGATCCACCACCGCATGCTTGGCGAAAAGCGTCAGCATGTGATCGAAAAAACCCACCCCCGTCTTGATCCGGCCCGCCCCGGAACCATCGATCCGCAACTTGAGAACGATGTCCGTCTCCTTCGTCACTCGTTTGATTTCGGCCTGGCGGACTTTCATGAACAACCAACACGAAACATGAAACTCGAAACTGATTACTGATTCAACCGGGCCAGGTAACGCTCGGCATCGATCGCCGCGCCGCAGCCCGTGCCCGCTGCCGTCACGGCCTGGCGGTACACGTGGTCCGCGCAATCCCCCGCGACGAACACACCCGGAACATTGGTCTCCGTCCCGCGCTTCGTAATCAGATAGCCGTTTTCGTCCATGTCGAGAACGCCTTTGTAAATCTGCGTGTTGGGCACGTGCCCGATGGCCACGAAAACCCCGGCGCAGTCCAGCGTGCTCTCCCCGTTTGTCTTAAGATTCTTCAAACGCACGCCGGTTACCTTGTCGAGCTTCACGTCGAAGACCTCAGTGATGACGGAATCCCACACCGGTTTGATGTTTGCGTTCGACAGCGTGCGTTCCGCCATGATTTTCGAGGCGCGCAATTGGTCTCGTCGGTGAACCAGATACACGACCGACGCGAACCGCGTCAGATAAGTCGCTTCTTCGCACGCCGAGTCGCCGCCCCCCACGACCACCAAAGGTTGATTCCGAAACACCGGCAGCGCGCCGTCGCACGTCGCGCAGTAAGTGACGCCCTTTTTCTCCAGGAGCGACTCGCTTTCCAATCCCAGGTGACGGTGGCTGGCGCCACTGGCGATGATGAGCGTCTGCGCGTCGAGCGCTTCGCCATCCACGGTCAACTTGAACGGGCGGCGCGAAAGATCGACGGCTTCCACCGTTCCGAATTGCACCCGCGCTCCAAACCGTTCCGCCTGCTTTTGCATCCTCGTCATCAGCTCATACCCGTCGATGCCTTCGGGGAATCCGGGATAGTTTTCCACGATGCTGGTGGTCGTGAGTAATCCCCCGGGCATGACGCCGGTAAAAACGAGCGGGCTGAGGTTGGCTCGCGCCGTGTAAAGCGCCGCGGTCAAGCCTGCGCAACCGGTTCCAACGATAACCACTTTTTCCATAAAGAAATCTGAACGTAGAGTTCCACGATGATCTTGGCAAGCGCGGGCTGGGGTTTTCCAGCAATTCCCTTTATGGACTGCTTCCCACGAAGGCGAACGTTTCCAGGGTAGGGCGAGTCCGTCCCGGCGAGCCGTGTCCGACGTCGCGGGAACACGTTGGAGGCGGCTCGCTGGGGACAGGCTCGCCCTACCGAAGTCAAACTGAGAATTGCAGGGAAGTTCTCCACGGATCACACGGATGGGAAGCTGGAGTGAATCGCGCCGTGACCTCTCCAATCCGTGCTCTCCGTGTCATCCGTGGTCAAAGCGAATTCCCTCAGCTTAAGCGATATTCTAGAAAGTCGAAGAGGGCTTGCCTTTTTTGGATGGCGTGAGAGAAAGTCCCCGCATGACCTCAAAACATTGCTTTCACAAACTCCTTGTCACTCTCATTGGCTTTGGCGCGCCTCTCTCCCTCCAGGCCGCGGAACTCCAGGGTCTCGGCTACAAAGACACGCCCATGATTCCCGGCACGCAATGGCACGTCCATGACGGCGATCGCCCGCAGCCACGCATCGTCGCGCCGGCTGCAACCTTCAGCCACCTGGCGCCCGCGCCCTCGGACGCGGTGATCTTGTTCGATGGGAAAGACCTCTCAAAGTGGGAACTCCTGGGCGGAAAAGAACCGAAATGGAAAGTCGAGAACGGTTACATGGAAGTCGTCGGCGGCACGGGCAGCATTCAGACCAAAGGCAAGTTCGCCGATTTCCAGTTGCACCTGGAATTCGCCACGCCGTCCGTCGTCAAAGGCAACGGCCAGGGGCGCGGGAACAGCGGCGTCCTCATCAACGGCATGTACGAAATCCAGGTCCTCGATTCCTACGGCAACAAAACGTATCCCGACGGCCAATGCGGAGCGCTTTACAGTTGGACACCCCCGCTGGTCAACGCCAGCAAACCGCCCGGCGAGTGGCAGAGCTACGAAATCATCTTCGAGTCGCCGCGCTGGGACGAGAGCGGCAAGTTGATCAAGAAAGCCAACGTCACCGTGATCCACAACGGCCTCGTCTTGCACCACAAGCGCGAATTCCTGGGCCACTCGCCTCACCGCGAGAACGGCACTTACAACAAGAAGCAAGCGCCGGAAATGTTCATCCAGTTGCAGGATCACGGCAATCCGATGCGCTTCCGGAATATCTGGCTGCGCTCCCTCGGCGAATACGACAAACCGTAGGGCGCTCGGTAGGGCGGCGCTGACGCGCCGCCGCGCCTGGGTGTGGCCAACCGAAGTCTTGGCCCTTGCCATCAGCACTCGCGCCAGCGTGCGCATCTCACTTTTCTGCACGGCTGTGAAATCGGTTGGTTCGCCCTCACCCATATACCCTCTCCCGCTGGGAGAGGGAAAACGATGGGTTTGTGCGGGCACGGACGACGAGATTTCCTCTCCCAGCGGGAGAGGATTAAGGTGAGGGAGAATCTCCGGCACTCCTCGACGGGTTCGTTTCGAGTGAGTCGTGCAGGAAATGAGATGCGACCGCTCCCACCAACCTCACGAATTCCCTCGCTTTCTGGACTGCGAATTGCTGTTTGTTGAGCGAATGAGCGGATTTCTTTTGCGTGGCCACAAGCAGCTCGGACTTCTCCCGGCCTTTTTCGCCTGCGCGATTCTGGGCACAACCGGGAACGCTTTGGCCGAGGTCAGGCTAATCACCCCATCCGGCTCTCGGCCTGCGGTCCCTTTCCTTGTGTGCGTGGAGGTGCGCGACAACACCGGCGCGCGGGATTGGAATCTCTGGGACGCCGAAGCTCTCCTCACAGCGGATCAACCCGGCATCAGTCTTTCCCCAAGCCGCGTGGCGGTGCGAAACGGCCTGGGCACCGCCTTGCTCACCATTGGTGGAAACACAGATTTCACTTTGACGGCGACCGTGAACGGCGAGCGCGCCACCCGGACCGTCCGCAATCTCACCGGCCAGCCATCCGTCTCTGTCCAGGGCACGCTGCCGGGCGCCAGCACTACCTGGAGCGGGATCGTTTCGGTCACGGGCAACGTCACCGTCCCGTCCGGACACACCCTGACGATTCAGCCGAACACGCTCGTGTTGATCAACGGCGTGGCTTCCGGCACGACCGGCTTCAGCCTCACCGTCAACGGCTCGGTTCAATCGCTCGGCACTGAACTCGGTCCCGTGGTCATCACGTGTTCGGACGCCAATCTGAATTGGGGGCAAATCCGGCATGCCGATTCCCAGCCATCCACCTATCAACACACCTTCATCAGCAAGGCGGGCCGCGCCCCGGGCGAAGGCCACACTGGCACCGGTCCAGCCTTTCGCCTTAACAATGCCACGCTCACCTTCGATGGCTGCGTCATTTCCGACCTCACGGCAGGCGGCGCCACTATCGGGAAAATCATGATGGCGGACGCCTCGACCCTGACGTTCCGCGATTGCGTCCTGACGCGGGCGCGCATGGGACCCGAAATCGCCGGCACAGGTTTGGTCTGCACGAACAGTTACTTGCTGGAAATGACCGGGCCGGACGACGCCGACGGCATTTATCTTCACACTGCCGCCGGACGCCCGCTCACGCTCTCCCGCTGCGTCATCGCGTCCGGCGCCGACGATGCCATCGATACGCTCGATTCAACCGTCACGGTCGAGAATTGTCTCATTCGCGATTGGCCGAACGCGAACGAGGACGCCAAAGGCGTCAGCGTCTTCAACGGCGAAGTCCTGCTCCGGCGTTGTCTCATTGCCAATTGCTTCGCGGGCGTGTCGGCCAAGAGCAGTGGGCCGCTGGCAGTCGTGCGCATCGATCACTGCACCATTGCCGGAATCGATCACGGCGTCGCCGCGGCGACCAAGTCCAACGCCTCCGCCGGCAACATCAACATTTACCTGACCAACTCCATTGTCCGCTCGGTCGATGCTCTGCGCTCGGACTTCGGCCCAGAAAAATTCGTTTCCGTGACTTACAACGCGCTTTCCGAAGTCTGGCCCGGAACGGGAAACACCACGGCCGATCCGTTGTTCGTCGATGCCGCGGCAGGCGATTACCGGTTGTTGCCGAACTCGCCGTGCCTCAACGCGGGCGCCCCGGCCGCTCCACCCGATCCCGACGGGAGTCGGACTGACATCGGGTATTTCGCCGGTTCAGCGCCGCCGCGCGAGCTGTCGGTCCGCATCACCTCTCCTGCGTCCGGCGCGGTTTTCGCCGGCCCGACCAACATCACGATCACTGCCACCGCGGACGCGCTCTCCGGAACCGTGACGCGCGTGGAATTTTTTCAGAGCAGCACGAAATTGGGCGAAGACCTGGCCGCGCCTTACTCCTTTCTCTGGAGCAACGTTCGCGAGGGTAAATACACGTTGCGCGCCGTGGCCACTCAGTCGGCGAGCCTCATAGCCACCTCAGCGCCGGTGAACGTTGTCGTCACCTCGGACGAGGGGTCGTCCACGAACATCCTGGTCGCGGCGGGCAGTGATTGGAAGTACCTCGATACGGGCGCCGATCTGGGTGCGGCCTGGAGACAACCGACTTTCGACGATAGTTCGTGGAATTCGGGCAAAGCCCAACTCGGCTACGGTGACGGCGACGAGGTCACCGTCGTTGGCTTTGGACCCAACGCGAACAACCGTTACATCACGACCTATTTCCGCCGCGCTTTCTCGGCCACAGATCTGTCGTCGATCACGCGGCTGACCGTCCGCCTGCTGCGCGATGATGGCGGAGTCGTTTATCTGAACGGGACCGAAGTGTTTCGCAGCAATATGCCGGCGGGCGCCATTACCGCGGCTACTCGCTCGTCCGCCAACGCCGAACCTGCCGACAAGACCACCAACTTCTTCAGTCAGGACATCGACCGATCTCTGCTCGTGGCGGGACCCAATCTCCTCGCGGTGGAGATTCACCAGGCCAATCCCACCAGCTCGGACCTGAGCTTCGATCTGGAACTCAACGCGGTGCGTTCCGTGCCTCCGAATGCCCGCCCGCTCATCGAGATCAGCAGTCCGGCCAACAACAGCGCCTTTAACGAGCCCGCCACGATTGCGCTGGCGGCGGACGCCTCGGATCCTGACGGCGGCGTGGCCAGTGTTTCCTTTTACGCCAACGGCTCGAAGATTGGCGAAGCCTTCAGCAGTCCCTTCGCCTATTCCTGGAATAACATCACTGCGGGCGCCTACACGCTCACCGCCGTCGCGACGGACGCGCTCGGACTGTCCGCCACGTCCAGCGCCGTCAATATCACGGTCAGCGCCAAGGACGCGCCGCTGGCCATCACCACGCAATCGCCACCGCCCGGCATCGTCACGAGTCTGACGGAAATCACCGTCACGTTTGCCAAAGATGTCCTCGGCGTGGACGCAGCCGATCTTTTGATCAATGGCGCGCCCGCCAAGGCGGTCGCGGGTTCTGGCAGCCGATACACGTTCACCTTCCAGCAACCCGAACCCGGCACTGTGGCCGTTCGCTGGGCGGCAGCGCACGGCATTCGCGATCTGCAGGGCAATGCCTTCGGCGGCGGCGGTTGGAATTATGTGCTCGATCCCGCGCAACTCGGCGTCGCGATCAACGAAATCATGTACCACCCCGCCTCGGAGAATCCGCGTGAGGAATTTATCGAGCTGTTCAATCGCGGCCCGTCCGCCGTGAATTTGCGGGGCTGGCGTTTGAGCGACGGCGTGGAGTTTACTTTTCCAAACCTCACGCTGCCATCCGGCGGTTACCTGGTCGTCGCGGCTGACCTCGCCACGTTCAAAACCAAGTACCCCTCCGTCACAAATGTCGTGGGCAATTGGACCGGCCTCCTCAGCAACAGCCGCGAAGACATCGACCTCGACGATGCCCAGGGCCGTCGCGCGGACAGCGTGCGCTACGCGGACGAAGGCGATTGGGCGGCGCGCCGGCGCGGACCGCTCGATCGCGGGCATCGCGGCTGGGTCTGGTTCGCCGAGCACGACGGCCTGGGAAAATCCCTCGAACTCATCAACCCGAACGTCTCCAACAATTCCGGCCAGAACTGGGCTTCGAGCCGTGTCCCCGAGGGAACGCCAGGAAAAGCCAACTCGGTTCTCGCGTCCAGAACGCCCCCTTTGATCCGCAACGTCGCGCACTTCCCAATCGTGCCAAAGTCCACGGAGCCGATTCTGGTGACCGCGGAAGTGAGCGGCGAGTCCAGGCCAGCCTCGGTTGCGCTGCATTACCGCGTGGACCGCGCGACCCCGCCGCCTTTTGCCGCCGTTCTCATGCGCGACGACGGCCAGAACGGCGATGCTTCGCCTCGTGACGGGATCTTCAGCGTAGTCTTGCCGCCTCAGACGAATAGCGCCGTCGTAGAATTCTACGTCGAGGCCGGGGATTCGCCGGACAATGTCCGCACCTGGCCTGCCCCGGCCATCGCGGCGGCTGATGGCGCAGGCCCATCCGGTCAAGTCGCCAACGCGCTTCTTCAAGTCGATGACGCCGTCTATTCCGGCAGCCAGCCGCTCTACAAACTCATCATGACTGAAGCCGAACGTGCGGAGCTCGCGGTCATCCCTTCGCAGAGCAACGCCGAAGGTCCAAACTCACAGATGAACTGCACGTTCATCAGTTTCGACGGCACGGAGACGAACCTCCGCTACCTCACGGGCGTTCGCAATCGCGGCCACGGCAGCCGCACGGCGAATCCGCCGAATTATCGCGTCAACTTCCGCACCGACGATCCGTGGAAAGCCGTGACCGCGATCAATCTGAATACCCGCCAGGTTCACATGCAGAATTTCGGAAGCTGGCTGGCGATCAAATCCGGCGCGGCCGGGACTTACTCGCGCGCCGTCCAGGTGCGCGTGAACAACGCCAACCGCGCCACGCCCGGCGCCCCAATGTTCGGCTCTTACGCCGCGAACGAAGTCTATAGCGCGGACTGGGCCGACCGTCACTTCCCGTCCGATAGCGGCGGCAATCTCTACCGGATCGTCCGGGATATTCGCCCGCCCAACTTCGACTATCGCGGCGCCGTCAAAAACTCCTACACGAACACCTACTTCAAGGAGACCAACGTCACCGAGGACGATTGGCGCGACCTGATTGGCATGCTCCAGATCATGGGCGAGAACAGCAGCGCCCTATTCACCACCGAGAACGTCCGCAAAGTCGTCAACGTGGACCAATGGCTGACGCATCTCGCGGTCATGAACCTCATGGCCAACGGCGAGTCCGGCCTGAACACCGGGAACAACGACGATTATTTCCTCTATCGCGGCGAGTCGGACCCGCGATTCATCCTGTTGTTTCATGATATCGATCAGATTCTCGGCCAGCCCGGATCGCTCGCGCAAAACGTCGAAATCTTTCGCGGCACCTGCTGCCCGATCTCCGGTGACACCGAAGGTTCGTGGCGGGCGATGACACGATTCCTGCGCTCGTCGGACTTCGGGCCGCTTTACCTGGCCACGCTGCAGCGCCTCCTGGACACGACCTTTTCCAAACCACAGTTCGACACGCTCATCGATCAAGTGCTCGGCAGCTACGTGCCTCAAGCCACGATCAGCAGCGTGAAAACGTGGATGGACGGGCGCCGCAATTATGTGCAGTCGCAGCTCCCCGCCCGCACCACGAGAAGCGTCCCGTTGGCGAATGTTTCCGGCGCGCCGCGCTCTCCTACGCCCCGAACCTCCGCCACACTTGACGTCGGCGGCGCCGGCATCACTCATTACCGCTTCAGCTTGAATGGGGGCGCCTTCGGCGCGGAATTGTTGGTCGATACGCCGATTGCGCTTTCCAATCTGGCCAACGGCACGAACACCGTCGCCGTCATTGGCCGGAACGCCGCCAGCGTGTACCAGGATGCAAACAACGCCACTCGTGTTTCCTGGGTCGTGAACACCGCCTGGCTGGGCGTCCGGCTCAATGAAATCATCGCCAGCCGCACCGGCGCCTTGCGCGACCAGGTCGAGTTGCTCAACGAAGGCGCCGCGACCGTGAATCTTGCCGGCCTGCGCCTCACGGACGATCTCAGGAAGCCGAACGCTTTTACGTTCGGTCCCGCCACGCTCGCTCGGGGCGCTTTTCTGGTTTTGGATTCGGCGCAACTCGGATTCTCGCTCGATGCCGCGGGCGACGGCGTTTATCTCCTCAACAGCGTCGCCGCCGGCGGAGCGTTGCTCGATTTCGTGGAGTTCGGCGCGCAGATGGCCGATCTCTCCCTCGGACGCGTCGGCGAGGGCGGTGATTGGCAACTGACGCAGCCAACTTTCGGATCGGCCAACGTGATCCAGCCCGTGGGCGATCTCCGGCAAATCCGCATCAACGAGTGGCTCGCCTCCGGCATCAGCCCGTATCCGGACGACTTCGTCGAACTCTACAATCCGGAATCGCGGCCCGTCGCCCTCGGCGGATGTTCCTTGACGGACCAACCCATCGGCGCGCCGGCACGCCGCCGCATCGCTCCTCTGAGTTTTATTCCCGCGAAAGGTTTCGCACTCTTTGTCTCAGGCAATGGCAATCGAGCGAACGAATTCAACTTCGGCCTCGATCCGGACCAGGGCGAGATTGCGCTGTTCGCGCCGGACCAATCCTTGATCGATTCCGTCGTTTATGGCCCGCAACGGACCGGCGTCTCGACCGGCCGCTGTCCGGACGGCGATGCGGCGCTGAAGGCGCTCGACGCGCCGACTCCGGGCGGCCCGAATCAATGCCCGTTCGAGGCGTCCCCTCCGCAGTCGATCACGCTGGTTCCCTACAATCACGTCTGGAAGTTTGAGGCGTCGGGCACGGACCTGGGCACCGCGTGGTTCAATCCCGGTTTCGACGCCGCCGCCTGGAACTCCGGACCAGGCTTGCTCGGCGTCAAAACCAATCCTTTGCCCGAACCGATCCGGACGGTGCTCCCGACCGCGCGCTACGCCACTTACTATTTTCGGGCGCAGTTCAACGTCGATCCCGCGCTCGCGCCCAGCAGCGTCCAGGTCTCCCACTTGGTTGATGACGGCGCGGCGTTTTATCTGAACGGACGCGAAGTGGCGCGCTACAATCTCGCGGCCGGCGCCACGTACGAGTCTTTCGCCGCCGCCAATCTGGGGGACGCCGCCTTGCGCACCTTCACCCTGCCTGCGGACCAGTTGCGCCCCGGCGCAAACTTCCTCGCCGTCGAAGTCCACCAGATCAACGCCACCAGCAGCGCCGTCGTTTTTGGACTCAAGATCGACGCGCTAATGACGGCCAACACCGCCGCCCAGTCCGGCGTTCTGATCAACGAAGTGCTCGCGAACAATGCCACGTTCGCCGAACCCGACGGCAGCCGCCCGGATTGGGTCGAACTCTACAATCCTTCTGCGACCGCCGTCGATCTTGCGGGCTTGAGCTTGACCGACAACGCCGCGAACCCGCGGCGCTGGTCGTTCCCTGGCGGTTCAATCATCCCGGCGAAAGGCTTTCTCAAAGTTCGCTTCGACGCAGCCACGGCCGCGGCACCGGCCAACACCGGATTCGGCCTCAACGCCGGAGGCGGCGCGGTCTTCTTGTTTGGTCGCCCAGCCGAAGGCGGCAGCCTGCAAAGCTCAGTGACCTACGGGTTGCAGCCTGCGGATTGGTCGATCGGCCGCGTGCCCGACGGCACAACGAACTGGACGCTCACGGTTCCGACCGTCGGCGCCGCGAACCGCGCCGCCACTCTGGGAAATCCGCGGTTGCTCAAAATCAACGAATGGATGGCTGACGCGAAGGCCGGCGTCCGGTGGGGCGAGGCTCCCGCCGAGCCGGGCGATTGGTTTGAGATCTTCAACCCAAATCCCGAACCGGTGGACCTGAGCGGTTTTTGGCTCTCCGACAACCTCGCCGACCCAATGAAACATCTGCTGCCGCCGCTCTCGTTCATCGGCATCGGCCTGCATGGCTTTCAGAAGTTCGTCGCTGACGAGCAGCCGGAAGCGGGCGCCAACCACGTGAACTTCAAACTGAGCGGTTCCGGCGAATCGCTCGCGCTCTCCACCGCGAACGGCGGGTTGATCGACGGCCTCAGCTTCGGCCCGCAGCTCCCGGATGTCTCCGAAGGCCGATTCCCCGATGGCGCCGCAAGCCTCGTGAGCTTCGCCGCCACCCCCACGCCAGGGAGCGGGAATTACTTGCCGCTCGGTAACGTTGTCATCAACGAACTGCTCAGCCACAGCGATCCGCCGCTCATGGACGCCGTCGAGCTTTTCAATGCCAGCGCGTCCGCCGTCGATCTCAGCGGCTGGTTCCTGAGCGACTCCGCGTCCAACCTCCGCAAGTTTCAGATTCCGGCCGGCGCCGTGATCGCGCCGGGCGGCTTCGCGGTGTTTTACGAAGACCAATTCAACCGCGCCGGCGGCGCCGGCGAACCGTTCTCGTTCAGCTCCGCGAAAGGCGATGAGGTCTTTCTGTCGCAGGCGGTCAATGGCACGCTCACGGGCTATCGTGCTTCGGCGGCGTTCGGCCCGGCGGAGAATGGCGTTTCCTTTGGGCGATTCCAGACCAGACTAGGCTCTCATTTCGTGCCGTTGGCGCAACGCACTTTCGGAAAGGACAACCCGGCCACCACCAACGAATTCAAACTCGGCGCCGGCGCAGCCAATTCGTCCGCGAAAGTCGGCCCTGTCGTCTTCAGTGAAATCATGTATCATCCCGCCAAAACCAACGCCGCGCTGGAATTTGTCGAATTGCACAATTTCAGCGCCGTCGCTGTGCCGCTTTATGATCCGGCCAATCCCGCCCACACCTGGCGGCTGCGCAAAGGAGTTGATTTCGATTTCCCGCTCGATGCCAGCATTCCCGCCGGCGGTTTCCTCGTGGTCGTAAGTTTTGATCCGCGTTCCGACACCGTCGCGGTCTCGGAATTCCAGAAGGCCTACGGAACCGGCGCGGCGTTGATCGGACCTTTCAGCGGCAAGCTCAACCGGGCCGGCGATACCCTCGAACTTCAAAAGCCGGATGCGCCGCAGACGTTGCCCGGCCCGGACTTCGGTTTGATCCCTTACGTCACCGTGGAACGAATCGACTACAGCGACGCTTCTCCGTGGCCCGCCTCAGCCGATAGCAGCGGTCATTCGTTGCACCGGCGCAGCGCCACCCTCTACGGTAACGATCCCGCGAACTGGACCGCCGCGCCGCCCAATCCTGGCGCAGGCTTCGCCGCTCCGGGCGATTCCGACCACGACGGCTTGCCGAACGATTGGGAAATCGCCCACGGCCTCAATCCCAACGATCCTTCCGACGCCGCCGCCGATTCCGATGCCGACGGCCTGAGCAACGCGCAGGAGTACCTGGCCGGCACCAATCCCCGCGACGCCGCCAGCGTCCTCAAGACCGGTGTGCGCGCCGATGCCAGCGGCGGCCTGACTCTCGAATTCACGGCCGCCGCGAACCGGGCCTACGCCATCGAACTTCGCAATTCCCTGACAACTGGCGCCTGGCAAAAACTCGCCGACATCCCCCCGGCGCCGTCCGACCGCGTGATGAGAATCCCGATCCGCCCCACCGCCTCATCCTCCTTCTTCCGCGCCGTCTTGATTCCGTAGCGGAACCATGCGGTCTGAGATGGAGAGCGCAAGCGCCCTCGCGTGCATCGAGCTTTGAACCTTTTAACTTTGAACCCGAAACGCATTGCCCATTTAACTTACTATTAACCTCCTTTTTTGTGAAACTATTTCGTGCACAAGCCCCAAGGCAACGATATTTTTCCAGCATGCCGCCTTAAAAGGCGGCGATTAGGTCGTCCAATCAACGTTCGGCAAATCCAACAATCGCGCGCTCGACAATGCCGACGCAACAGTTAGGCTAAGGTCATGGATACTGAGCTTCCCCCCCTTTTCAAACCACGGGGCGCAGAAAATGGGGGGGAAGCTCATGAATTTCAAGACCGTTGGGTCCAGCCAGACCGACCGAACGAAATGGTCGGGATCGTCCACGCACACCCACAGGTTTGGCCGGAACGTTTTGACCGAGTTGTTCAAGCCCATCGTCAACACGCCCGGCGCATGCAAAAGTGAATAATTCACAGAAGCGAATGAAGGCCCACTTGCGATGAGAAATGCCGAACGATCTCGGTACAAGCCCTCCAGCCAGAGTGGTCGCTGATCCGCGGTAAGGAATACTGGCATTTGCCGGAGGAAATTCCCTTCGGGCATCTGCTCATCGTGGCTATCGTTCGGCGGCGCGCTGGGCGACTCCACGAGAACATCCTCACGCTTCACGACCATTATTCCCCCGATATCTTTTAGCCTGATTGTGCGTCCCCCTCATTATGAGCTTCCACACTTTGTTCCCGTGAATCACTTATTTCCCCGGCTGGCGCGCTTCAGGACCGAGAATATCTCTCAGGACAATAGTAATCTGGAATTCCCGTTGTTCCCGCTTTAGCGTCAGCTTAAGCGACATGCCCGCCGGACGTTCCCAGAAACGGCTAAGTGGCATTACTCGAGGGTCCGTACGCCATTTGGTAACGTCGAGATCATCAACTTTCAGAAGAGCATCCTTGTCGCGGATTCCGGCCAAGTGCGCCGGACTTCCGGGTGCAACGTGCGCCAGGAGCGGTTCGCTTTGCATATCACGAGGCACGAACACGGCGCCAAGCCGATTGTGGGGATACGGCGGGGCCGGCTCCGCCCGTGTATGAGCATAGACGACGCCATTCTTCCCATCGACCACCAAGTCCATCCTTCGCAAGGCAAACAGTCCCAAAGTCGCCACGTGATCCGGCATCACTGTCAGCGTGTGAGCTTCGTCTTCTGAGCTAACAGGAACGTCTTTCAAAGTAATTGAACCGATTGAGATTTCATTTGCCCATAGTTCCTGGTGAACGGTCAGTCCAACCGCAGGAGTAAAAGTTGCCGTCAATGTCGCCGTTTGATTGCTGTGTTTCGCGGCCCAATCCTTCCAAAGTGAAGGATGAAGCGCAACGCCACCCTCCGAACCAGTGTCCACATAGACAGAATTCTGCCGAGCATCCTCGCCAGCCACTCTAAACCCGAGCATCCGACTATTGATGCGAAGCTCGAACTTTCGCCAGCCAACTACGTTCTCGCGCAGATCATCCCCAATCTGAACGCGTTGATTAACCGCATCGATTGACAATATCTTGTCTCTGAACAGAGACCAGCTCAGCACTCCTTCTGCCTCGTTGGAAAGTTCCTGCGGGAAATCAACTACTCGGAACTTCCCTCGCGTTTGGAGCGTTCCAAAAACGAAATCGCAAGGTTCCGTGTAGCCTGCGGCAACTTGCCCTGGCGGTGGTTTGAAGTCAGTGGGTGGTTCGATGATCTTAAGCCTTAGCCGTTGCGCCGTGCTCCGAAACAATATGGGATCGGAAGCGCCAGTATCGAAGCCCAAGCGAACTCGGTGGCCATTAATTGTCCCATCCACCCAAATTCGGTTCTCGGCCCCGCGGAGCGTCAAGCCAAAGCAACAACACAGGACAAGGAAGAGGTTCATCATAACAACTCGCATTCCTAAATTATTGGTTCAGACCTGAAGGTCAGCAATCTTGACGCGCCCACCAAGACACAAACCAATGCGTACTTTCTATTCTTAACTTCAAACTCCAGAAATCCCTGAAACCCGTCGCGCGCGAAAAGTTCAGTTGTGCACTCGAAAAATACGTTAGGATAGCATCACCCGCAACTCTCCCGATTCCTCGCAGCAGCCACATCATGACCGCTGCGAGTACGGGCACCGTCCAGATTCGTTTAGGAGTAGCACACGGCACGCCGCATTTTGGAGCTCAAAGGCACTCGCTCAACCGCCGCGGACCGCCGCAAATCTGCCGACAACCGTGCCTTGCTGGACCTGGTGCTGGATGATGCCAATCGTCTCCGCCACCGCCTGGGCCGCGACGACCAGTTCAAACTCGATGAGTATTTGGATTCAGTTCGCGACGTGGAAAGGCGTTTGGAATTCTTCGCTAAGCCCGATCCGCGCGAGTGGCGCCCTTCGGCTCAACCGGGCGAAGAACTCGCGGCTCCGGCGGGCGCGCCGGGCGATCACCAGCAGCACGTCCGTTTGATGCTCGATTTGATCGCGCTGGCTTTCCAAACCGATTCCACGCGGATCAGCACGTTCATGTTCGCGAACGACGTTTCGGGCAAAAACTTTTCGGCGTTGATTCCCGGCGTGCGCGGCGGCCACCACGAATACAGCCATCACCAGAACAAGCCCGAGAAATACGAGCCGTACTCGAAGATCAACCGCTGGCATTGCGAGCAGCTTGCTTATTTGTTGAACAAACTCCGCTCAGTGCAGGAAGGAGAACGGACGTTGCTGGATAACTCGATGATTTTCTTCGGCTCCAGCTTTTCCGACGGCAATCGCCACGACCCGAACAATCTTCCCGTGATCCTGGCCGGACGCGCGGGTGGAAAGCTCGACACAGGCCGGCACATCGCCAGCCCGAAAGGCACGTTGCTCTGCAATCTCTACGTTCCGATGCTCGAACGAATGGGCACACCGGTGGAAGCGTTTGGGGATAGCACCGGAGCGTTGGAGATTGGGTAGAATGAGATGAGGTTGGGAGTATTGGAGCGTTGGAGTAATGGAGTGTTGAAACCTCAATGCTCAACCACTCCAACCTTTGTTCAAGCCAGTCCGCAGGAGCGTCGCTCCGCCAGAAATGGATTGCGGTGAGCTGAGGTGATCGATCAAGTCCGCGCGGTTGTTGGCGGACGGAAGGAACCGGGCGCAAACTTGACCCCGGCAAAAACATCGCCGAGCGCAAGCGTCACTTCGAGAGAAGGGAGATGGATCGTGGCTTCCAAGCCAACCGCATCGCGCAAGATCCAGCTTCCGTCCTTCTGACGTGAGAATTGCTCGATGCGCGGTTCTTTCTGGCTGATCAGCAGATATTCCAACAGCGACAGCATCTGCCGGTAGTTCTCGAACTTTTTGCCCCGGTCATAGGCCTCCGTGGAATCGGACAACACCTCGCCGACGAGCGTCGGATTCACGACCGTGTCGTCCGTGCCTTCCGCAAACTGCAACGGACCACAGATCACCGAGAAGTCCGGATACGTCAGCAGGCCGCTTGCTTCCACCTTGAGACGCAGATCGCTTGTATAGACCACCCAGGGACGGCCGGAAAGCTGGTTGCCGAGGACACGAATCGCATTCGCGGCGATTTGACTGTGTGGCGGTGTGCCTCCGGACATGGCAAAAATCTCACCATCGAAGAACTCGCTCTTGTAGTCCGCCAGGCGCTCGCGTTCGAAGTACTCAGCCTCGGTCAGCCGATGAATCGGTTCGGGCACACCCATAACGGTCCTCAGTCTAAAGAGCATCTTCGGGAAAGCAAGCAGGGCGGGCGAGTGCACAGAATCTCTCGCTCGTAGAGCAGTGGGTCCGGTGCCTTCAAATCCGAAATTCGAATTTCGAAATCCGAAACAAGTTCCAAACGGAGAAGTGGCAAATTCAACACCGCAGTCGCTGATCTGTGTGTTTCGCATTTTTGCGATTTTACATTGAGGCGGTCTTCGCTTAGACAAGGACGCCTCATGAAAACCCCGCCTTTCGCTTGCCCTGTCACAGTGATTTCTGCAACCGACGCCCCGCGCTCGGCGCGTCCCTGGCCCGCCATCACGCCGCGAAGGGGAATGAACGCGCGGGCAAAAGCGTTTCGTGGAATTCTCGGCTTTTGTCTGAGCGCTCTGCTCGCCTCGCCTGTTGCCCGGGGAGGCGAAACCACGCTCCTCATCGATCACCCCCTGTCGCCGCCGTCGTGGGCCTTGCTCGAACGCGAGTTGCTCCGCGCCAACACCGCCGCGTGCCAGGAATTCTTCGCCAAGTATTTCGACGAACGCGGCTACCTTCGCTGCGTCGAGCGCTGGGGCGGTGACGACGGCCCCGACGACGCCATTGAGAACTGCAACGATTGGCCGATCCTGCACGCGCTCGGCGCGGCGGAGGCCGTTCTGCACATGTACAAGAAGGCGTGGGAAGGCCATCTTCGCCAATACACCGCGGCGAAGACCGTTGAGGTTCCGTTCGCGCGCGACGGGATGTATTACAAGGAATTCCCCGTCATGTTCGACTGGCAGCACAACGGCGAAGGCCTGACGGTCTTTGCGTTGCAGGGTTTGTCCGATCCGAACGACCGCGATTTTCAACAGCGCACGCGGCGTTTTGCCGGGTTTTACATGAACGAAGATCCCGGCGCGCCGAATTACGATCCGCGGCACAAAATCATCCGCAGCCTGTTCAACGGCAGCCGCGGGCCGCTGCTCCGCAAAGCTACGGCTCTGGACTGGACCGGAGATCCCATTGAAGTGGAAAACCGCTTCCACCTCGGCCACGGCGAGCGCAATTACAAGGAGATGCTCATGCACTTTGAGACCTACACGCATATCGTCGGCGACCACCCTTTGAATCTCCTGGCCACGTCGCTGGCCATGAATGCCTTCATGCTGACCGGCCAAGAGAAATACAAGAAATGGCTGCTCGAATACGTGGATGCCTGGCGCGAACGCATGATCGCCAACGGCAATATCATTCCCTCGAACGTCGGGTTGGACGGAAAAATCGGCGGCGAGTGCGACGGCAAATGGTATGGCGGCACGTACGGCTGGGCGTTCACCTGCGTCGTCCCGCAGAACGGACGAATCGATCATCGCAACCGCACTTACTGGGGCAGCGTCGGCTTCCTCAACGCCTACGCGCTCACGGGTGACGACCGTTACCTGGACGTGTGGCGCAAGCAGACCGACGCGATCAACGCCCAGAAGAAAATCATCGACGGACGCGCCGTGTATCCGCGCATGCACGGCGACCAGGGCTGGTACGCTTACGAGCCGGCGCCGTACAGCTTCAACGCGCTGGAAATTTATTATTTGTCGATGCGCGACAGCGATCGCGAACGCGTGCCGCGCAACGCCTGGCTGGATTATCTGGCGGGGAAGAATCCGGGCTACGCGGAACAAGCGTTGCGCAGTGATTTGTCGCGCGTTCGCCAGCGGGTGACAGGCATGCGCGAGGACCCCACCACGCCGGACACGCGCCTGGCCGATGATCCGATGAAGTTCAATCCGGCCAGTGTCAGCTCATTGATCGAACTGATGCTGGGCGGAATTCATCCCGGCCATCGGGCGGCGATTCTGAACTGCCGGCTGCGCTACTTCGACCCAATGCACCGCCGGGCCGGGATTCCGGAAGATGTCGCCGCGCTGGTCACCAAACTCACGGCCGATGCGGTTGAACTCACTCTCGTCAACGTGAATCAGGTCGAGGCGCGCACGATGATCGTCCAGGCCGGAGGTTACGCCGAACATCAGTTCACGTCTGTCACGATGAACGGGAAAGACACCACGGTGAACGATTCCGTTTTTACAGTGAGTCTTGCGCCGGGCGCCGGGAGTCGGCTCGCGATGAGGATGAAGCGCTACGTCAACGCGCCCACGATGCGCTTTCCGTGGGACAGGAGGTGAGCGTTCACCAATCCGGCGCATCTCTATTTCCAACGGAAGCCCTTCCCTCCTCTTGAACGTGGTAGGGCATCGCTGCCGCGATGCCGAAGTCATCGTGAGAACATTCTTTAACCACGGATTTCGCGGATTTCGCGGATGGGGACGGGTTGTATCGGCGTCATCCGCGTTATCCGTGGTTGAATCAGGTTCGTGGGAAGCTGCCTTGGCCAAGAATCCATGCCCACGGCCCATGAACCGAAGACCGTGCGGACCGCAGCCTTCAGGCTGCTTCGGCGCACTCTCCGGAGTCGAGCGTTGAAGGGGCCTAAAGGCCACGGCCCGGAGGGAACGGTTCATGGGAAGTTTCCTTGGCCAAGAATCCATGCCCATGGCCCATGAACCGAAAACCGTGCGGACCGCAGCCTTCAGGCTGCTTCCGCGCACTCTCCGCAGTCGAACGTTGAAGGGGCCCAAAGGCCACGGCCCGGAGGGAACGGTTCATGGGAAGTTTCCTTGGCCAAGAATCCATGCCCATGGCCCATGAACCGAAAACCGTGCGGACCGCAGCCTCAGGCTGCTTCCATGCACTCTCCGCAGTCGAGCGTTGAAGCGGCCTGAAGGTTGCGGTCCGAGGAGACAGTTCATGGGAAGGAAGAACGCCACTGAAAACAGCGAGGAACTCGCTTTGCTCGTGGCGAACTACCTCCTACTCGCGGTGCTTGAGTCTGCCTACGATGAACCAGTAGGAAAGTTGTCCTGCCGCGATCATGAGCGCCGCAACCACGAACGCCGGCGTGTAGGAACCGGTCATCTGTATCAAGAAGCCCGTAATGATCGGCGCAATGATTCCCGCCAGGTTGCCGACGAAATTGTAAATGCCGACGTACATCCCGACCTGTTCCGGCGGCGCGCAGTCTTGAAGGATGACCAGTTGGTTGGCCGTGGACAGGCCGACCAGACACCCGCCCATGATCAGGACCAAAGTCATTTCCGCGGTGCTGGCGTACGCCGCGGGAATCAGCAGCAGTCCGGTGAGGAAGGAGGCGCTGATGATGCCCTTGCGCGTCAGGGTCGGATCATAGCCGGCGCGAATCATCCGGTCCGCAATCCAGCCCCCCAGCGGCTGGCAGACGCCGAACACCAGGAACGGCAGCGATGAGTAAAAGCCTGCCTTGAGAATGGTGAGTTTGCGGACGGTGAACAGGTAATCCGGCAGCCAGGTCAGGAGCAGATACCAGTAGTAGTCGAAACAGAAGAAGCCCAGGAGTACCCCTAGCATATCTTTGTTGCGAAGCGCGGTGCCGAGATTCTGCCAGAACACCCCGCTGGAAGCCGACGGTTCGGGGACTTTGACGCGCGCCAGTTCGGGAGCCTGATCGTCGCGGCGTTTTCCAGCGCCTCGAATGAAGCTCGCCAGAAGGCCCACTACCGCGCCCACCAGAGCGTAATTGCAGCTGGTCACGGTCGCGGCGATCCAGGGAGTCGCGGAACGCGACTGGAGCACGCCGCCCGTCATCTGGCTTAGAAATCCCAGATAGCCCAACACGGTGAGAAGACCGATGAGCCCGCCCACAATCGCGCCATTGGCCGCCAGCACTTGGGTCACCCGTCCGCCCGGCAAGATCGCTATATGGCTGCTTCGAATGCGTGCCGGGAAAATCCAGAACCAGGGAATGAGCCAGAGCAGCGCAGCAAAGCCGACAAAGGCAAACGTCGCCCGCCAGCCGAACTGATCCAACATCCAGGGCAAAATCAGGCCTTCCAGCACCAGTCCCGTGCGCGTGCCAAAATCGAACAAGCCGCACGGGAAGCCGCGCTCGGAGATTGGAAAGAAAAGGCTGACCACCTTGGTGCCGCCGACCAGATAAATGGCTTCGCCAATGCCCAGAATGATGCGAAAGAACACCAACAGCGCCAGGCTGCCCGCAAAACCGGTCAAGCCTTGCGCGACCGACCACAAGGTCAACGCCCCGGCGTAAAGCCAGCGCAAGTTGAACCGATCCGCGCAGGTGCCCAGCGGGATTTGCATCAGCGCGTACGACCAGAAGAACGCCGAAAGCAAAAACCCCTTGGCCTCGGGGCCGAGATTCAGGTCCTTCGAAATCAGCGGGAGCGCAAAGGAGATGGTCGCCCGGTCGAAGTAATTGATGAGCGACGCCAGGAAGAGCAACTCGACGATCACCCAGCGGCGCGTGTTGGAGACTCGCAACACGGCCGCGCCGGCCGAATCGCTCCCGATGGTCGGAGTACCCTGAGCGCTCATCGGCATTTCACCCCAATCAACCTGTTTAACTCATCTAACATTTCTAACTGTGTAACGGAGTCTCGGTGTCTCGCTGCCACGCTGCAACGTCCGCCGCGCTATTTGAGCAACGCCTTGAATCCCGCCTGTTCAAAGTGCGGATCCCCGGTCAAGGCTTCGGAGATGCGTTCCTCTTTCATGGCAACGAAGGACACGCAGTCCGTGAGCGTCCACTCTTTGTCCGCGTGACGCGAGTAAAGGTTAATGCCGGCTTCGAGCAGCTCGCGGGACGGGACGATGATTTCCATTTCGGGATCATCCTTCAACGCGTTCAGAAATTCGATGACACCGGTGCGATTGGGAACGCGCGCCAATCCGTCGGCGACTTCATTGATAATCCAGGCGGTGGTCACGAGCCGCTGGCCGGGCTGCGCGCACGCGGCCCTGGCGCGTTCATGGGCCTCGTCGTTTGCGTTCAGCAAGGCGAGAAAGAAAAACGTGTCGGCAAAGAGAGTTTTCATCGCTTCGGCGCTCCGTGGATGTAGTGGTCGTGGTTCCGGGCGAAGTCGCGCGGAAGATCGCGCAGGATTCCGGCGAACTTCAACAAGCGTTCCTGAATCGCCGGCATCCCGGATGGCAACTCCGGAATGTTCACTTCCAACTGCAAACCTTCTGGGAGTTTGACGTGAGGAGGCAACACGATGGCTCCTTTGATTACTTTGCCGGTGAAGGTCATTGTACACCGCTGGTTGTTGGGAGCCGCGTTCTCGCTGGAGCTCTAAGTGGAGCAGCCGCATCGGCTCACAGATTTCGCACAGTCTGCAACGCGCGGGCGGCGTGCGCAACCTTCATTTCAACCCGGTTCAACGCGACGCGCCCGGTTCAGTCCGGTAGGGCAGACCTGCCGGTCTGCTGCCCTGTCCGCTGACTGACGCAGCGGTGCTCTCGAAGGACTCGCAGACGCAGACTTGACGTGCGGTTTCCAAGAGAAGGCGGAGCGGCAGCTCCGCCCTACCGGACGCCGTGTCAAGCTGCGGCCCATGAACCGGGGCGCCGGTCTCCGACTCGGCACGCGTCAGTGCGGCTTGAGAATCGCGCCGGAGCGGAGACCGGCGCTCCGAGGTTCATGGGCAGAATTGCTGCTTCAACCCAAGCCGCACAAGCCGCGCCGAACGGCTTTGCTTCCGGCACATTCCATGAGATAAATCCGCATGCCTTTCGTGAAACTCGATGAGCTTCAAGCCAAACAGACTTTTCCCGGATTCAAAGTGCGCTTTGTTCACTCCGCGACCATGACTCTCGCCCACTGGGACATCGAAGCCGGAGCGGTACTGCCGGTGCACTCGCATCCGCACGAGCAAGTGGCGAACGTCATCGCCGGGGAATTTGAGTTGACGATCAACGGCGAAACTCAGCGGTTGGGGCCGGGGTCGGTCGGGATCATTCCCTCCCATGCCGTTCACTCAGGGCGCGCCGTGACGCGATGCCACATCATCGACGCCTTTTATCCGATTCGGGAGGACTACCGGTAGGACGAAAGGGGGGATTGGAGTTGTGGAGCGCTGGAGTGTTGGCTGCTCCTTACACGCAATTCTTCCGTTTAGAATCCCAACGGGATTCCGGCCGCAAAGTGGCGCCAACGCACACCTCCGGCCAGACTCCAACGGGTTTGACCGATCGGTCATTGCAATCTCAGTTCGACGTCGGGAGACACAGGAATAGAGCCGCAGTTTTCTTCCAAAACGTCGAAGCTCCCGAAATCGGGAGTCCGGTAAGTGTCGGCACGCTTACAGCGGCGGGCCGCAGTTGGTGACCGGACTACAGATTCTGGACGTGAGCGATCCTGTCAGTCCGAAGCGCGTCGGCGGAACTGCGGCCGGAAATGTGCTGAGTGTGGCGGTGTCCGGCAACCGCGCCTACGTCGCCGCAGGATTACGCGGCCTGCAGGTAATCGACATCGGTGATCCCACCCAACCGCAAGCCATGGGCGAATTGGCCACGGGAGGCAACGCCACAGGAATTGCTGTTTCTGGCAGCCTGGCCTACGTCGCCGCGTCTCAGGGCGGTTTGAAGGTTATCGATGTGAGCGCTCCTGAGGCGCCTCTATTGATTGGATCTTATCGAGGCCGCGCCGCGGCGTACTCGGTCGCAATTTCCGGCGCGCACGCCTTCGTAACGGCGCGCGAATCTGGATTGGAAATCATCGACATCAAAGATCCCACAAATCCGCAGCAGGTGGGCGTCTTGGATACGATCGGCCACGCCATGTCTGTGTCCGTTTCGGGAGACTATGCTTATGTTGCGGACTATCGAGGCGGTCTTCAGGTCATCGACATTCGTGATCGACGCGCACCACAAGCCGTCGCCGCATTCCCGACGAGCAGCTATTCGCTGCACGTAGCGATTTCCGGCAAGACCGCTTACGTGGCCGACGGCGAGGCCGGCCTCGAAGTCATCGACGTTTCCGCGGCAACGAATCCTCAGCGGATCGCCAGCCTCAAGACAGACGGCTCCGTTACCGGCGTTGCCGTCGAAGGAAAGCACGCCTATCTCGCCGTGGGCGACACCGGCCTGCAAGTGGTGGATGTCAGTGATCCTGCCCGGACGTTGCAAGTAGCCACCCTCGACACGCCGGGCCGCGCCAACCACGTGGTGGTCTCCAACGGTTACGCCTTCATTGCGGATGGCGATGCCGGATTGGAGCTGGTCAACGTGGTTGACCCGGCAAATCCAAAACGAACCGGATCGTTCGACACGCCTGGTTCCGCTCAACACGTCGCGCTGAATGCCTCTTACGCGTATGTCGCAGACGGAGCGGCTGGCCTCATTATCCTTGATGTCAGCACACCGGCAAGCCCACGACGCGTTGGCGCTTGTGACACGGACGGTTTTGCCAGAAAGGCCATGATCTCCGGCAAGTACGCCTATGTGAGCGATGACCGCGCCGGTCTGCAAATTATCGACGTCAGCAATCCGTCAAATCCGGTCAAAGTCGGCAGCTACGACACGCCAGGCTCGACTTTCAGCGTGGCTGTTTCCGGAAATTACGCCTACCTCGCAGACTCTGCCGTAACTCCAGAGCCCAGAAACGCCTCGCCGATTCTCCGCTCGTTCATCGGAGCGCAATCGGACGAAGCGCGAAACCGGCCGCCGTTCCCTTGATCTTGCTCGTGCAGCACACGTAACAGAACTCATAAACGCGATCTCGAGCGAGCTGTTCGAGATTGTGGAATTCGCCGATGTGCACGCCCTGCTGGATCAGGAGGTAATTGTGAACCGGCATGAACGACTTGTATTTCGCGCGGTACGCGGCGGTATCTTCGGGCTTTGGATTGTACTCGAGACCGCTGGTGTCGCTCCCGATCATCATGGCGCCTTGCTGTTCGACCAGCCATTTGGCCGTCTCGAGGTTGATGCCGGCTGAATCGTGCTCTTTGATCAGCCCTCTCTCGTCGTTGCCCGTCTCGCCCCAGTGCCGCAACGTGCCGGTGCGGATCAGGACAACGTCCCCGCGTTTCAACACCGTTTTCTGGTTGCGCAAAGCGCCCTGCAAATCATCGACGGTAATGATGTAGCTGGAAGGCAAAGCCTCCATTCCTTTATAGCCCGCGACATCAATCAGAACCCCGCGCGCAATGATCGGCGGAATGGTGGTCGCGTCGCATTTGCGCACGCCCCAATTGCCGCCCCAGTCCCTTTCCCGGAAACCGTTGTACCAATGGTCGTCCTCGCCTTCGGTGGCGTGGCCGAGACCGTCGATTTGCGTCGCCACGTTGTCATTCATGAACAAAGCGGAGCTGTGCCAGGCCGTTTTGGTGGGGTTGTCGTTGACGAGCGCTGGAAGGTCGCCCTGCCGTTTGACGCCTTCCGGCGTGCGGAACGAAATGATTTCGCCGGGGCTGTGGCCGGGCCATTTGTAAGAGGTGCGGTCGTAGGTCACGCCCAGATCATAGACCTTGCCCTGGGTCGCAAGCCGCAGCGCCGCCAACCGCGAGGCGTCGGTCATTTCGTTGAGCGAGCCGACTTCATCGTTCGGTCCCCAGACCCAACCCCAGCCTTTGCCTGGTTGCCATTTTTGGAGTTTCGGCGCCTCGGCGGCACGGGCCGGCGGCAATTCGGCGGCGAACACGAGAGAAATACCGGCGAGTAAAAGAATTCGGGACGGAGAGTCTGGTTTCATGCGGCAAATACGCTGACGAGCGGAATCAGTGTCAAGTTGGAAATCCGGACGGTTGGGCAGTAGCTTCGAACCGCGAACGAATACAACGCGGAAGCCGCAACCAAATTAACCACGGATGCGCCGTTCCCTTAGTGGTCCATTTCATAAATACGCTCACGTTCGCGGCAAGGGATTTTTCGGCCAGACGAGGCGCGAGCGACGAGCATATCCCGAAGTGGATCTGTAAGGAGCAAGCAACGAAGTCTGGCGAAAAA
>Ga0194128_10001055_pt1 | contig 48950 bp, 41 predicted proteins | sample TA2KigCa65mmetaG_FD_148650 | JGI IMG/M metagenome (GOLD analysis project Ga0194128, IMG submission 148650) | Freshwater microbial communities from Lake Tanganyika, Tanzania - TA2015037 Kigoma Deep Cast 65m | ecosystem: Environmental > Aquatic > Freshwater > Lake | place: Tanzania: Lake...
GCGGCAGCGATGCCAACACTTCTGCCGATACTGTCGGTGGAGCATCCATGCCAACCGCAACAGTACCCGAAACCACGATTCCGAGCTATATCGACCCGTGACCGGTTACCCGCCGCGAGCATCTGTCTCATGGGCGGCCGCGAATACGATACCCCTGGCAACGAAAGTGCATTGCGGCGCTCTCGCGCAACCTGTGACGGGATAATGGGTTTCGCAAACGCCCTGAAACCTGGATTCGTTGCCGGGGTACACAGAGGGGGTGGCTACGCAACGAATCCGCGAGACACCAATCCGCGAGGCAGAGCCGCGCGGGCAGTGCGTTTCCCAGGCAGAGCCTGGGAACGAGAAGGAGGTTCATCATGTGGGTGCGACAGTGCGAACTGGATGCCGGCAAGGAGACGTTGCCGATCCCTAGCCGGATCGCGTCGAACGAAGAGTTCATTCCGCCGCCGCAGTCGCGCGAGCAGAAAAAGTATGAGACGCGGCTGAAGGCCATCAGCGGGCAGGCGGCCAAGAAGCAGGGCATGAAGCGGCGCGACTTTCTGCGCAGCGGCAGCGGCATGGCGGCGGCCATGGTGGCGCTCAACGAGGTGTTCGGCCACTGTTACGATGTCGATGCCGCCGAGGTCCAGGATCAGCGAGCTTTCGCAGAGAAATGGCCCAAGAACCAGTTCATCTTCGACGTGCAGACGCACCATGTCGATGTCTCGCGCAAGTGGTACGAGGACACGCCGGAAGGCCGGCGGACCACGCTGTTCTTCCGCTTGCTTCGACCCAAGGCCCGCAGCATCAAGGAGAGCCTCGACCTGCTCAACCGCGCGCATTACGTCAAGGAGATGTTCGGCGACAGCGACACGGTGATGGCCATCATCAGCGGCGTGCCGACGCGCGAGTGGAATCGCAACCCGCTGCCGCCCGACCAGATGGCCGGCACCCGCGACTACGTCAACGGGCTGGCCGGCTCGCAACGGCTGCTGTCGCACGGACTGCTGCGGCCCAACCTCGGCAAGCGCGAGCTCGAGGAGATGGAGCGCCAGGTCAAGAAGCTGCGCGTGTGCGGCTGGAAGATGTACACCGGCGCGGAGCTGGGCGAACGCGCCTGGTTCATGGATGACGAGAAGGTCGCGTATCCCTTCTGGGAGCGCAGCCGCAAGCTCGGCGTGCGCAACCTGTGCGTGCACAAGGGGTTGCCGCTGGGGGCGTTCAACGAGAAGGCGTGCACGCCTGGCGATCTGGCCAAGGCTGCGCGTGACTGGCCGGACATGAACTTCATCGTCTATCACTCGGCGTACCGCGGCACCGGCTTCCTGGCCCGCGGCACCGGCGACCGCGTCGTCGATCCCAAGCGCGACGATCCGCAGGAGATTCCCTGGATCAGCGACATCTTCCGCATCCTTCGCAAGAACCCGAAGATTCGCAACATCTACTTCGAGCTGGGCAGCACGTTTCAGCAGCTCTCGTCCAGCAATCCGGTCCGCTGCCTGCACATGCTCGGTCAGATGATCCAGACGGCCGGCGCCGACCACATCCTCTGGGGCACCGACTGCATCTGGGGCGGCAGTCCGCAGAGCCAGATCGAACGCTTCCGCCGCCTGCGCATGACCGATGAACTTATGGAGAAGTTCAAGTATCCGCAGCTCACCGACAAGGTCAAGAACCAGATCTTCGGCCTCAACGCGGCCAGGCTGTTCGCGGTCAACGTCAAGGCCCAGCGCAACGCCATCCGCGCCGATCGGCTCACGCGCATCCGCCAGGAGTACCGGCAAGACCCCAGCCCAAGCAACACGCAGTTCGGCTGGGTCTGGGTCGAGGACGGCGGCGAGCCGACGGTACCGGTGGGTACCGCCGGTGAGAGCACGTGATCTTGTCTCGGTTCGACCTGGCTTGCCGGCGGCGCGGCAGCGACATTCAATAGACTGCGATCCCAGTGGCTGGGCCGAACATGATCCGCGTCATGCTGCCGTATCATCTGCGCACGCTGGCCAGCGTCGACGGCGAGGTGCAACTCGACGTCGCGGCTCCGGCCACGCAGCGCGCGGTGCTGGATGCGCTCGAGGCGCGTTTCCCGATGCTGCGCGGCACCATCCGCGACCACGGCAGCGACAGGCGACGTGCGATGCTGCGCTTCTTCGCCTGCGAGGAAGATCTTTCCAACGATCCGCCCGACACGCCGTTGCCGGAGGCCGTGGCGAGCGGCGCGGAGCCGTTCTGGATTGTTGGCGCCATTGCCGGCGGATGATGCCTGCCTGAATTCAACCAAAGGAGTCCGAGATGCGAAGCGTGCTTGCTGTGCTGTCAATCGTGCTGATCTTCGCGGTACTGGTTGGCCCCGTGCCGGGGCAGGACAAGGAAGACCCCATCGTGGCCGCGGTGAAGGCGGGCCTGAAAAACCCGGCCAAGCCGTTCACGATGCTCGTCATCGTCAAGGTCAAGGAAGACGCGGGCGGCAAGTTCGAGTCGGCCTTCGCCAAGGCCCAGGTTGAGACCCGCAAGGAGAAGGGCAACAGGACCTACGACCTCAATCGCTCTGCCAAGTCGCCTGCCGAGTATCTCGTCTACGAGCGCTGGCAAGACCTGGCGGCGCTGCAAGCGCACATGAAGACGCCGCATATCAAGACCTTGCTGTCCGAGATCGGCGACCTGCTCGCCGGCCCTCCGGAGGTGAAAGTTCTCGTCCCCGTCGGGGAGTAAGCATGAACATCGAGCATGTGGCGATCAATGTCGCCGATCCCGTGGCCATGGCGAAGTGGTACGTCGCCCATCTTGGAATGCGTGTTGTCCGCAGCGTGGAGTCGCAGACGTTCACGCATTTTCTGGCGGATGAGACGGATCGCGTGGTGATCGAGATGTACCACCATGCGGCCGCGGGCGTGCCGGATTACTTTGCCATGAACCCGCTGGTGCTGCATATAGCATTCCGCACGGCGGACATGAAGGCAGCGCGCGAGCGCTTGCTGGCTGCCGGTGCAACCGCCGTGGGCGACGTGGCCGTCACGCCGGCGGGCGATGAGCTGGCGATGCTGCGCGATCCCTGGGGCGTGCCGCTTCAGCTCGTGCGCCGCGCCCGCCCGCTGCTTGACTAGCGAGGGCATCTCACTGATTGTCAAAGTCGATCGGCCAGGCGAGTCCGCAGGAGAAGCCGCCATCGACATACAGGACCTGGCCGGTCATGAACGCCGATGCGGCCGAGGCCAGGAAGACGGCTGCGCCGACCAGATCGTCCGGAACGCCCATGCGGACCAGCGGCGTGTTGGCGAGTCCCCAGTCTTTCATCTTCGGCTGCGACCAGAGCTTGTGCGTGAGGTCCGTGAGGATGAAGCCGGGCGCGATGGCATTGACGCGGATGCCGCGCGGCCCCCATTCCAGCGCGAGGGCACGCGTCATTTGTTCGAGACCGGCCTTGCTCACCGCGTAGGGCAGCACGCCCTTCAATGGCCGATCGTTGTTCAAGGAAACGATGTTGATTTGATTGCCGCGGCCGCGCTCGAGCATGTGCTTGCCGAACGCTTGCGAAAGCAGAAATGGCCCCTTGAGGTTGATATCGACGATGTAGTCATAATCCTCCTCGGTGAGCTTCTCGGCGAGCATGCGGCGATTGACGCCGGCGACATTGATCAGCGTGTCCACGCGGCCCAGGTCACGCTGCACGTCACGGGCAAGGCGATCGATGGCTGCCGCGTCGGCGACGTCGCAGACCAGCGGTCGAACTTCATGGCCGGCGGCGGCGATTTCGTGTGCTGTCTTGTCCAGCGTCGCGCGCTCGCGACCGGTGATGATCACGTGCGCTCCGCGCCGCGCGAACCCTTCCGCCAGCGCCCGGCCGATGCCGCGACTGCCGCCGGACACGAGCACAACCTGTTCGGCCACGGCGAAAAGCTCATCAGGCATGCGGCCCTCCCAAGCGACTGGATCACGGCGCCGGCAACCGGTCGTCGTTCATGGTTTCTTCATGTTCGTCGGTTATGGTACGTCCAGATACGCTGGGCGGCACTTGCTGACTCGTCCGTACATGAGCCGGGCCCCCGGTGTGGCCTGCTCCTCGCGCCCGCCTGTGGAACACACGCGAATGCTGAGGCACAACAGGCACTTGCTCGCGCTCTTCGCCGCGGGTCTGCTGATCACTGCCCTGGCTGTCCTTTCTCTCTGGCAAGGTATCGGTCCGCATGGCGAGACAGGCGACGGCAAGACCCAGGAGGGCGTTACGCCCGGTTTCCTGGATGTTGCCCAGGACGCCGGCATCCGATTCCGCATGACATTTCTACGCGGTGAACAGGGAGAGCAATTCAAGATCAACCTTTACGATCATGGCTGCGGCGTCGCGGTCGCGGATTTCGATCGTGACGGTTTCGACGACGTGTATTTCTTGAATCAGCTGGGCCCGAACGCACTGTACAGGAACCGGGGCGACGGCACTTTCGTGGACGTGACCAGGAAGGCGGGCGTGAGTCTGGAGGACCGTGTTTGCGTCGGCGCCACCTTCGCCGATTTCGATAATGACGGATTCCCTGACCTGTATGTCACCAGCACACGCGGCGGCAACGTCCTGTTTCGCAACATGGGGGACGGCACCTTCAAGGACGTGACGAAGCCGGCCGGCTTGACCCTGGTGGGGCATTCGCAAACGGCTGTGTTCTTCGATTTCGACAACGATGGCTGGCTCGATCTGTTCGTGACCAACACTGCCAAGTGGACAACGCAGGATTTTGTCGCTGCCGGCAAATACTACACGGGGGTCGTCGACATTTACGACCTGGCCAGGAGTCCCAAGGAATACAACGTGCTCTATCGCAACAACCGCGATGGCACGTTCAGCGACGTGACCGAGCGCGCGGGCATGAAAGGCCGGGGCTGGGGTGGCGACGTCGCCGTTTTCGATTACGATGAGGACGGCCAAATGGACCTGCTGGTGACCAGCATGTTCGGTCGCAGCCAGCTTTATCGCAACAACGGCAACGGCACGTTTTCTGACGTGACCATGAAAGCCCTCGGGCCTACCTCGTTCGGCTCCATCGGCGCCAAGGTATTCGATTTCAACAATGACGGGCGTCTGGACCTGTGCATCGTGGACATGCATTCGGATATGTGGGCGCCGGACGATGCCAAGCGCCAGGCAATCCGGCCGCACGAGAAAGTCCGCTATCGGCATCTCAATGGAGCACTGGATAACTTCGATCCCGAACGGTTTCGAGCGCGCGAGCAAGATGCCGCCGACCTGTTTCAGATCCGCTACAACGAAGTCATCTTCGGAAACACGCTGTTCAAGAATCTAGGCAATGGTCGATTCGTGGAGGTTGGAGAGCAAGCCGGCCTGGAAACCTTCTGGCCGTGGGGCATTGCCACCGGCGATTTTGACAACGACGGCCATGAAGACGTGTTCCTGCCTTCCGGCATGGGTTTTCCCTACTTCTACTGGGAAAACAAGCTGCTCATGAACCAGGGGGACGGACGCTTCGTCGATCGCGCGGGTCGGGAAGGGATCGAGCCGCCGCGCCTCGGCCCATTTCTCGCCGAGAAGATCGGCGGCAAGGACGCGGCGCGCAGTTCGCGCTGTGCCGCCGTCGCCGACTTCCGCACTGTCGGCCGACTTGACATCGTGACCAACAACTTCAACGACATGCCCTATTACTTTCGCAATCAGTTTCCGAAGAACGATTACATCGCCTTTCGCCTCACGGGCACCAGGAGCAATCGCGACGCCATTGGCGCGCTGGTGCTGCTGCGCATCGGCAAGGAGATCATGCTGCGCCAGGTCCAGGGGGCCGGCGGCTACCTGTCACAATCGTCGCGCATCTTGCACTGCGGTCTCGGAACCGGGCGCACGATCGATCGTGTCGAGATTCGCTGGCCCAGCGGCTGTCGTCAGATGATCGATCAACCTGCCATCAACCAGCTACACTCGATCATCGAGCCTAAGACTCCCAGCGCTTGATGTCGTCGACGATGCGCAGCACATCGTTGCGGCGTTTCTCGAATACCGCAAAAAGCGCGAGGATGGCGGCGCCAAGCACGATGCCGGATGCCCACCATACCCAGGTGTGCGCGCGATCGACGGCCGCATGCCAGATCTGCGCGAACAGCACCAGGAACAGAAACGTTACACCCAGGAACAGAAAGGCACGCACGCGCAACACGATCCCCGCCAGCACGCCGGCGACCGACAGCACCGCCAGCAACAATGGCAGCACTACCGAGTTGCCCAGGCCGGCGATGAACATGTCTGCGCTCGAGGACAGCAGGATCAAGAGCAAGCCGAAGTAGCGAAGGCCCGCGCTCTGATTCTTCCCCAGGCTGTCGCGATGCCAGTATTCGGCCGCCAGAACGATCAAGCCGAGCGGGATCAGCCACAGTTGCGGGTGCAGCAGGAAGGAGAGATTCTGCTGATGGGCGAAGATGACCCACAGCCCGAAGTTGGCAGCCAGGCTGGCGAGAAAAGCGTACGCCGATGTCCTGCGCATCACCGCCACCTGCAGGTAGAGCAGGCCGAGCAGAAACCACAGGAGCGCGTGCATGAAGTAATCTTGCGGCAGGTCGCGCAGGTTGCGGAGCAGCGGCTGAACGCCCGGCACGGCCTTGCCCAGCGCGTCCATCTCGCCGAGCGGGCGGACCAGGTACGCCAGCAACGGCAGGAGCGGCAGAAAGATGCCTGTTCGTTGCAAGGGTTCGGCGATCACCTCCAGCCCGCGGCGGCGAAACAACTCCGCGAGTCCCACGCCGGCAAAGCCCAGCGCCATGATCAGGAACGGCCAGTACTTGCCGATCACCGCCGGCACCCAGTCGGGCCGGTTGAGCCGCACATGCAAGAAGATGCAGACAACAATGAACTCCGCCAGCCAGACCAGCCAGGTTCGCCCGCGGTCGCCGATGACAAGGCCGGCCGGCGGCGCGACCGCGACGCGCAGCGCAACCACACCAGCCCCAAGCAACACGACGACAACCAGCACGACGAACGGGATCTCCAGCGGCGTGCGCCGCAGGGTCGGATCGTAGAGCGCGAATTCCATCACCAGCAGCAACAAGAAAACGGCCCCCGAGAGCTTCACGAGTGCCAGACTCATGGGACCAAGGCAGTCACGCCAGGGTGGCTCGGCCAGGAGTCGGCGGGCGATCGTGGCATATATCGCACCGGCGATGGCCAGGGCGGCGAATAGAATGGCCACGCGGTGCAGCCAGGGCGCGGTCATACCTGGATCGAGCGATGACCAGCCGGCTTCCACAAGGACAAGCAGGGCGAGGCCGTACGCCGCGTAGACAATCGGCTGCGCCCGGCTCATGCCGCGCGACATGACGTGGCCTTGCAAGCGTTGCCAGTCCTTGACCGCCCAGACGGTTGCCGCCGTTACCAGGCCGGCGATGAGCGGGCCAAAGACGCGATCTTGCCAGTCAGCGGACGTCAGGCATAGCCAGACGCTCAGTGCCAGCGCGATGGCTGCAATCACCGCCTGCGCGGGAAGAAACCAGGCTGACGGCAGTGGCTTGCCTCGCGCCGGCAAGCGCAGGGCCTGCCTGAAGCCCGCGAGGCGTGGTGCGCAGTGATAGGCCGCGCTCGCCTCGTAGAGGTAGATGGCCAGCAGAATGCCGGCCGCCCACGCCGCCTTTTCCGCCGGTAGCGCGAGCCAATGCAGCGCCAGGCTCATCGTGACAAGACCAATAGCATAGAGAGGCGCTAGCGGCAAGCCGGCGAACCGACTCGCCGGCTCCCACGCCGTCAGCAAGATCGCGAAGCCGGTGATGCCCAGCGTCCACCAGACGGCCGGAAACGGCAGACGATAGTTCACGGTCGCCAGGTCGGCGCCGAGCCCGACTGCCGCCAGCAAGATCAAGACGGCAAGCGCCAGCACGCCGGCAATGTGGGCGAATGGCGTTCCTGCGGCGAGCGAGATGTCGCTACGCCGTTCGCCACGACCGAAAAGGATGCCGATGATCGACCACGTCGCCGAAGCCGCCCCCAGGGCCAGGGCCTGCGATAGCAGGAACTGATCGAGCGGTGACAGCAGCTCGAGCCACTCGGCTGGCCGGCTCGCTTGCCAGATCAGAAAAGCGACGACATTGAAGAGCAGCCCGGAGACGGCCACGAACGCCGGCGTGCCGGTCCACAGCGCCATGGCGCCGAAGAGCGCACTCAAAGACAGCAGGACGGCCGACGACAGCCATGGCCGCCACGAGTCCGCCCAGATACCGAACAGTGACAGCACCACGACAACGGCTGCAAGTCCCACAACCCAGCGACATGTATCCACGACTGGAAAGAAGTCCGCCAGTCCACACCGCAAATCTGGGGCGACCTCGGCCTGTGCCGCCGTTGGCCGCCGCGACCCGAACCAGGAAAGCAGCAGCATGACAAACGCGAGCAGTGTCAGTGCCAGGCTCAGCGCGTGGAACGCCAGCCAGTCATTGTCATCCCAGCGCGTGGCGGAAAGCGCGCACAACGCGGCGAAGCCGATGCCGGCCGTTCCCAGGACGTGGATCGGCCGCCGCAGGCCTTCCTTGTGGAACGACCAGATCGCGGTCAGAGAAAGGGCGGCCCAGCTCAGCCACGACACGGGCGCTCCGGCTTGCGCTGTCCAGCCCGCCAGCTCCACATGCCCGGAAATCACCTCGGCCAGGGCCGGCACGAATAGCACGGCGTGACCCATGAACGACATGAACAGCAAGCCATCCAGCAGGATCGGATCGCGCCAGCGCGCTCGCGACAGCCAGAGCAGGCCCCAGAGCGAGAGCGTGAGAACAGCGAGTTGCAGCAGAAAAGCAACTTCAACCGCTTCAATCAGCCGGCCGGGAATAATCGCGAAGGGCAAGCGAGCGCTGACGACGGCGGCGGTGAGGACAATGCCCGCCCAGAAGAGATAAGTGCCGGCCTTCTCGCGAAACTCATATCCCACCAATCCCAGCACGATCATCAGCAACGGTCCAAGAAAAGTCACGACCGGGCCGAGGCGCGCGAAGATGGAGCCGGCCAGCGGCGCATTCGCAGGCGCGAGCAGCGGCTCGCCACCAAGAAACGCCATCATGAATCCCAGGCTAATGAGCAGCATCGGCATGACCGTGCCAAACAAGAGCAGCGCCTTGGCCTGTCCGGCGAGATCGTCGTCGCTAGACACGGGCATCTTCAAGCGCTCGGCGGTGCGGAACAGGTGCTCCCGCCACCAGATGCACGCCGAGCCGATCAGAAAGGCGAATCCCAGGAACCAGCGCGCCGCCGGGCTGATCGCGTGTTCGGCCGCGAAAGCTCGCGCAAGCAGTACGGGTGCAGTCACCGCCAGCATTGTCCAGCCCATGACACCGGCCCAGGTACGCCCTTCCCAGAGATAGCCGAGGAAGGTCAGCGCGAGAACGGCTTGCAGCAGCCAGACAATCCAGGCCTGGCGGGCTTCCGCGAGTCCCATCAGAATCAGCCAGGCCAGCGCCAGAGTCAGTATGGTCACCAATCCTTCAAGGCGCCTCTCGAAGACATGCCAGGCGTCTTCGATGAACTCCGGCACGCCATGACCGAACGAAAACCCGCGTCGCAGCAACATCCAGTAGAGTCCCACTCCTGCCATTCCCAGCAGGTACACGGCCACATGATCGCTGTCATGCTCGCGCAACCAGATGGTGCAGGCGAAGAGGACCGCGACCGCTACCGTGCCCTGTGCCGCCGCGAACCACCTGAAGCTCCGCCACGCGAATGCGAAGATGAACCAGGCGCCGGCGAGCAAGCCGCACAGGATTGTGCTCTCGTGGAGTCGGCCGTCCGCGGCCACGTTGGCCAGGAACGGCACAGCGAGGATGGACGCCACCATGGCGCTCATTGCCAGCGGCGCGGCCAGGTGGGAATCTTCCGTCAGCGTGCCGGCCTCATGCGGCTTGCCGCGCGTTTGCCACAGCCATGGCATGATCGCCAGGTAGGCCAGCATCAGCAAGGCAGCCGTCATGACCAACGAACTCGACCAGTGCGGCAGGAACCACGACAGCAGGTGAATAAAGCCGCCCAGCAGCACCCAGGAACTGAGGCCTGTCAGCCACGGCCATTGCCAGCGGCGATTGACCAAAAAGCCGGCGGCGGCGCTGACGGGGAACACGAGCATGCCCAGGCGGTGATCGCCGGCCACGAGCAGCATCGCCAGCACGGCGGCCACGCCCGCACCCACGTCATGGCACAGCGCATCCAGCCAGCGCCCCGAGCGCACCAGCCATTCCGAAGTCAAGGTCAGCAGCAACGCCAAGAGCAGCAACGTTGCCCCGGTGGCGGGAGAGAACGCCACCTTGAGCAAGTCCGCGGCCGTGCTCTGCAGCGTTGTCACACCGGTGGCCAAAGACAGAGCCGTCACGAATGCCACGGCGAGCGACGCCAGCGCCGGCCCGTGCGCGTGCGGCAAGCGAAACGCCAGGCCGACGGTCGTGAATGCTGCTGCGTTCAGTGCGCCAACGATGATGAGTGCCAGCGGTCGCGGCCAGCCCAGCAACAAGCCGCCAAGCATGACCGCCATGCCCGACAGCGCGATGGCCGTCCCCGCGAAGCGAACCAGGCCGGAACTGAGCCCCGGCTGGTTGTCGTCGTTTTCGATTGACGTGACAACAAGCCTTGCGGCCACCAGCGCGCCGCACAGCAGCAACGGCAAGCCGGCAATGGCGATGGGCACGGCCAGATGGCGAAACGCCGTCAGCGGTTGCTCGCTCCAGTAGATGATGAATCCCAGCGCAACCAGGGCGGCGAAGGTCGTTTGCCCCAGGAGCAGGAAGAGGGAGCTGGCAGGCCGAACCGCGATTGGCCCCTGTCGCGCCAGTCCCCAGCCGGCGAGTCCCGCCGCCAGGGCGTGCAGCACGACGGGAGCGAGGCTCAGGAGCGCGAACAGCTCGACGAAGGGTTCGGCGAGATCGAGCCAGCGCGGCATGAGCAGCTGGCTGGCCGACGCGCCGACGACAGCCGCGGTCAAGAGCAACGGTGCCGACAGCTTGCCCCAGCCAGGCAGCGAACCCGCCAGCACGCGCGCCGAGGCGAAGATCATCCACGCAAAGACGATGAGCGAGGCGGCCTCGGTTCCCCAGTCGAGCGGTCCTTGTTCCTGGCCGCGCGATAGCCCCGCCAGCACCAGGAAGTCGAGCGGTGTCAGCAGCGTGGCAATCGTCAGCAGGCCGCGGCTGGTCGCTTCCAGTTTCCAGTGCCGCAGCGTGTACAGGCCGGCGCCGAACAGCGCCGCCGTGATGGCCGCGAAGATCAGAAAGGGAAAATACGGGATATCCTCGAGCGTTCGCCACCAGCTGACGACAAGCGCGATGGAGCAGCCGACGATCAGCATGCCGCCGACCAGCTCGCCCCAGAGGATGTTGCGTTCCTCCATGAAGCCGGCCATGAGCTGGCCCCAGGAGGATGGCCGGCGCTCCGGCGAGGATCGCGGCGCGGCAGGTTCCGGCATCAGGATCGCAGCCGGGATCGGCGCGGGCGTCGCCGGTGAGACGTCAGCAGCGGCGCCGTCGGCGGGTTCGTCTTCAATGATCACGGGCAGGATCGCCGGTTCGTCGGCGACCAGCGACGCCAGCGCGCGGTCCACCTCGGCGCGCTCCTCGACCGTCAGAGGATAGGTGGACGCTTGCAAGAAGTGTCGCCGCGCCAGCGCGCGATTGTCCTCGCGCAGCGCAAATCGACCGGCTTCGAGGGCGGCGGGCAACGCTTCCGCAGCGCCAGCATGATTCCGCAGCAACAGCTCATAGACATCCAGCACACGCGACGTGAAGCCCGCCATGCGCAGCAGCCGCGCAAGGCACAGCAAGGCGGCGGGCGACAGCTTGGCTAGGTCCGTTCTGGCAATCTTGCGGTACCAGGCAAGCGCCTGTCGTCGTTGCTCCGCGCTCAATTGCTGTGCGTCCGGACAATCGCCGAGCAAGTTTTGCAGGACTTGCCACGGTGGCATCGTCCTGCCGGCGGTCAGGCGCGTCGTGGTAGGGTACTCCGATCCGATGGCTTGGCGTCGTGACCAGATTGCGTCCAGAAGCTCCGCCGCAGCTTGCGGCGACAGTTGCTTGCGGCGCACGAAGGTATCGATGGTGTCTTCAGTGATCTCCAGGTCGCGGAGCGTGCGCTCCGTGTCGCCGTCGCGCTCCAGTCCGCAGGCGGGACAGCTGTTCTCGAAGCTCAGGAGACGTTCGCCGCAGCGCGGACAATCTTGCCGGGAATGGAAGCGCGGCTCACGCCCGCGCGGCGGGGCGGCGGCAAAGATATTCTTGGCAACGGCCGCTCCCAGCAGCCATAAAAGATGCCCCACGCATGCGATCACCACCAGCGCCATCAGAAAAAACAGGGCACCTGCGCAGAGGTCCATGGGCTACCTGGCATGTCTCGCGGATACGCTGGAGAAGCCTTCTCAGGATAACAGCGCCGACCATAACCAGCAAGCAAGAGCCGAACAGGCCTGGATTTATTCCCGCCTGTTCCCGGCACCGCAAGACCCTCCGTGCTGCTTGCGAGCTGTTGTCGCAGTTGCGACAAAATCATCACAGCATCATCACAGCATCATCACAGCACCGGCGAAAACAGCCGGCAGGCGTTCTCCAGCAAACGGCCCGCAAAGGGGCGACGGCTATAGGCGGCCGGCTGCAACTGGATGGAATCGGTCAAGTCGTGGAGAAATTGCTCCTCAAGTTGCGCGACGGCCTGCGGCGAATCGATCAGACAGTTTACTTCGAAGTTCAGGTGCAGACTGCGGTTGTCGAGGTTGGCGGTGCCCACCGAGGCCCATTGTCCATCGACCAGCACGACCTTGGCGTGCATCATGCCCTTGGCGTATTGGTAGACCTTGACGCCGCTCCGGAGGACGCGGTCCCAGTGGTAGCGTGCGGCGAATTGCGGGATCCACTTGTCCGGGTAGAGTTGCCCGAGAAAGCGTACGTCGATGCCGCGATAGCCGGCCAGACGCAGCGCATCCAGCAGGCCGGCGTCCGGCACAAAGTAGGGTGAGGCTATCCAGACGCGTTGCTGCGCGTTGACAATGGCGGCGAAATAAATCTCGCGAATGCTCTTGAACTCACGGTCCGGCCCGGAATCGATGACTTGCACCGGCACGGTCCCCGCACCGGTAACGCCTGAGATGTAGCCGCACGACGACGCGGACACGTGCGCCTCGGTCTCGATCAAGCGTTCACCGGCGGCGAAATCCCAGTCCTCGCAAAAGATGCGCTGCAAGTCCTCGACGGCGGGACCGCGGATGCGCATGTGTGTGTCGCGCCAGTAGCCATAGCGCGGGCTCTTGCCGAGATATTCGTCCCCGACGTTCAGCCCGCCTGTGAAGCCGACCTGGCCATCGACGACGAGAATCTTGCGATGGTTGCGCATGTTGATCTGAAAACGCCGCCGCAGCAGATTGAGCGGCAAGAACACGCTGGATCTGCCGCCGCCGAGCAGGAAGTCGCGAAGCGCGCGCCACGACAGGGCATGCGAACCCATGGCGTCGTAGAGCATGCGCACCTGCACGCCGGCGCGGGCCTTGGCGGCCATCACTTTCAAGAACTTTGTGCCGATCTCATCCGCATGAAAGATGAAGAATTCAAGGTGAATGTGATGCCGGGCCTCCTCCAAGGCTTCCAGCATGGCTTCAAAGGCGGGCGGACCGTCGTGGTAGAAGTCGACCTGGTTGTCCGGGCTGCGCGGATAGGCGCCGAAGCGGTCGGCCAGACGCGTCAGCACCGCGCCCGCGCTATCCGGAACACCGGCATTGACAAGGATGCCGGGCGAGGCTTGTACCAGGTGACGCACGGAGCTGCGATATTTCTCAAGGTGCCGCCGCTTCCTCTGCAACGGCCGGTTCACGTGCTGATACCCAAATAGCAGGAACAGCAGCGGCCCGAAGAACGGCAGCAGCATGATGAGCAAGCACCAGGCAACCGCCGACGTGGAGTCAGTCTTGCTCATCAGCACCCAGGCGATGAAACCGGCGCTCAGGGCCAGGTGCGAGAACGTCACGAGCGCCGGCACCCAGTCGGCGATGTTCAGCCATAGATCGTGAATAAGCGGCATGGGGACATTGTAGCGTGAACCGGTTTACGTAAGAATCACGCCTTCCCGGCACCAACGTGCCTGGTCCACATAATCGTTAAATCCGAAACCGGCGTCAAGCTCGCCGGCGGATTGCGCCCGGGTAATTGCTGGTAAATGTGGAAAATAAGCCAAGTTCGATATATCTTGAAAGTCGAGCTTTCAAGTAGTGAAACCACAAACCATGTCACGCATCAAGATTCTTCTGACTGACGGCACCAGTCCCGCGGCACTGCAAGCGATCAACGCGCTGGGACTCGGAGGCCACCATGTGATCGATGTGTGCGATCCGCGGCCCGTGAGCTGCCCCGCTCGTTTCAACCGTTGCGTCCGCCGAACGCTGCGCTGTCCAAGTTTCAGCGTGTGCCCGATCAGCTACGCCGAGTTCCTGTTGCGCCGCCTGAAGGCCGAGCGCTACGACGTCCTGCTGCCGGCGCACGACCAGACCTACCTGGCGGCGCGTTTTCGCAAGGAGCTGGAAGCTCTGACGCGAGTGCCGGTGCCGGATTTCGCCGCTGTCGAGCAGATTCACGACCGCTTGCGGTTTTCCAGGTTGATGGAGGAACTCGAACTGGCGCAGGCTCCGCCACATGATGTGCCGCCGAACACGGCTCAGGGCGTATTCCAGCATGGCCGGCTCTTGGCCTTTCACGCCTCCCAGGTCCGCGTGCGCGGCAGTGCCGGTGTTGTCGTGCGCGAGGCGCTACAACAACCGGACGTGCGCGACGATCTCGCTCGCCTTGGCGCGCGCCTTGACTGGCACGGCGCCTTGTCCGTGGATTACTCCGTCGATGCCGCGACAGGTCGGCCCATGTACATCGAGGCGCACGCGCGGCTCGGCGAGACTGCCAACGCAGTCACCACCGGTGTGAACCTTCCGCAGTGGCTCGTCCGGGTGGCGCTTGCCGACCGGCCGCTATCCGCCATGCCGCCTCCGTCGGCTTCCCGAGCGACACGCACGCACAGCAGCGTTACCGGTTTGCTGTCAATGGCGCACGACACCGGTTCGCGATGGGCAATCGTGAGTCAGCTTGCCGATGTCATGAGTGAGAAGGGGATCTCCGCCCAAAGCTGCGACGAGTGGAATGCGCCGGAGGGCAATATGCTGCAGATGCTCCCCGCCGCCGCGACCATTCTTCGAATCCTGCTATGGCCAGGAACGGCCGACAGCCTCGTCAAGGAGCATTCTGATAGCTACGTTCTCTCCGAGCAGACGCTGCAAGTCATCCACAAGCTATCCGGCAAGTTGCTATGAACTGGCGCCTGGCTGCCATGGCTCCTCACATCGCTTACCCGAAGTTCTGGCAGTAGAACTTGGTTCCGTCGGCGGCGTTGCTGACAGCAACACCGATGAGCGTGTAGGAGGAGTTGAGGATGTTGGCACGATGGCCAGCAGAGTTCATCCAGGCGTTGACGACGGCGGCGGCGCTGGCGTAGCCGAAGGCAATGTTCTCGCCCCAGGCGCCGTAATAGCCGACGTATTCCATGCGGGTCTCCGGCGTGGGCCGCGTGCTCTTGTACTGATTGTGCTGATGGGCGGCAAACATTCCATACTTGGCGTTCAGTCGGGCCATGGCGTCGGCATGAAGCCGTGCGGCCTGGTTGAGCTGTCCGTCCAGGCTCAGCGCCGCAAGTCCGCGCTTGGAGCGCTCCACGTTGACCAGCCGAAGTATTTCCTGCTCGATGGCAGTCGACGTGACCAGCGTGCGACTGGGCGAGTCTTCGTGGACCGTATCGCCTGGTCCAGTGGTCAAGAAATCAGTGTCCGGGCCGCCCCAGATGACATCGGCGCCGGCTCGACCGTCGATGGTGTCGCTGCCCCGGCCGCCGTAGATCTCGTCGGGCCCACCCCCGCCACGAATCGTGTCGTTGCCATCGCCGCCGAAGATTCGCGACCACTTCCCCAGATTCAACGGCAGCGTGATGGTATCGTTGCCCGCCTTGCCGATGACCACGATCCGGTCGTAGGCGCTGGTCTGCACGTGCGTGCGATTGTTGATCCAGGTGCTGTTGCCGGACCGCGTGATGTTGAAGGTATCAGCAGAGCCGCTCCCGACGATGGTCAGGATGCGATTGTCCAGGATGACCGCCATGAGATCGCGGCGTTCCAGCGCCTCGACGCTTAGCGAGATGTTATTCGGCCGGGCCATTACGCTGCTCCTGAGTGGTTGTGGGACAACTCTCCAAGAGTAGCATTTTTCTCGCGTGCGGGCGCTGGCACAGGGTCGCGGCTTGCCAGCCGATTTTGCACACCCACGCGCGTCCCATGGTTGCTTCAACCCAGACTTACTGAGAAGTTACAAGATACGCGTCCCGGCAGATTCATCGCCGGGTCACCAGCGCAGCTCCACTCGCGGCGGCGGCAGGTTGCGGGTGCGCCGCGCTTCCAGCCAGAATTCCAGTGCCGAACCGATCAGGGCAATCAGGTGGCAGCGAACGGCCAGCTTCATCCAGATCGTTCCCGGTGTCCCTCCCGCACTGAATATGGCATCGAGATACGTATAGATCATGAAGACGAATCCAAGCAGGGCAACGCCGCCGACAATGGCAGACCGCCATGGACCAAGCGCCTTCACGAACGGCGGCGCCGGGGCCAGATTGCGAGCGAACAGGAATGCCGGCACGGACAACACGAAGGCCAGCAAGGTGATGAGCAGGTAGATACCGATGATGGCGTTGGCGTGCTCGCCGAAGCCGATGGTCCAGCCATTGAGGCTGCCACTGATGCCTCGGAATGAAAAAGCCGCCCAGGGCAGGAAACTGAGAATGAAAACGAGTCCCAGCCCGGTCGGCGCCAGCATGGAAACCACACGGTCGCTGAGCGTCCAGACCATGGTGCGCGAGTACTCCCCCGGGGGCATCGGTGGCGGCTCGGGGGGCGGGGGTTCGGTGGGAGACGGAGGTGACTGGCCCTGCGGGGAATCTGTCGCCGGCCCGGGCTGCCAGGTTGGCGCGGGCGGCGGAACCGTCGCAGGCGCCATCGTGTAAAGGTTCTCAGCCGGCGGCGATGAAGGCGTGGGCGAAACCGGCATGGGCGAAACCGGCATGGGCGCCGGCACGCCCGCCAGCGCCGGCGCCGTGAATGTCCCATTGCACAGCGGACAGCGCATCAACTGCCCCGCGTACTGGTCCGGAATCGTGAGCTTCTGCTGGCAATTGGGGCAAAGCAACTCCATGACCGATCCTCGTCGAGAACGTCACGCTGGTTCATTCAGAGTTATAGCAATTCAGGTGCGAATGTTTGCGTTTCGCGATCGCATTCCGGACGAGTCTGGACGGAGGCTGGAGTGGATCAGCAGCGGCGCAGAGCATGCGGCAGGAAATCTAGCAGGTCGCTGGCACAGAGACCGATGCCAAGCTCGTCTCGAACCAGGTCGCCTGCCAGGCCGTGAACATGCACGCCCAGTTGCGCGGCAGCAAACGGCTCCAGGCCTTGACCCAGAAGGGCGGCAATCAGACCGGTGAGCACGTCGCCGGTTCCGCCGGTGGCCATCGCCGGGTTGCCGGTCGTGTTCTCGAACCACTGCCGTCCATCCGTCACGATCGTGCCGCGCCCCTTGAGCACGACGATGACACCATTGTCCGCGGCGAAACGGGCTGCGTTATCGCGCCGCTCACCTTGCACAGCCGGGATGGTTGTGCCCAGCAGGCGCGCGAATTCACCCGGGTGCGGCGTGATCACGATGGGCCCCGCATGGTTCTTCAGGGCAGCGACATCTCGCGACAGGGCATTCAAGGCGTCGGCGTCCACGACCATTGGCTTCGATGTGTTCCGCAGCAGATCGACCACAAGCCGATCCAGATCCGCGCTTCGGCCCAGACCCGGGCCCAGCGCGATAACGTCGTTTTCCGCAACGAGCCGCTGCACTTCCTCGAGCGCCGACAAATGGATTCGTCCGTCACCGTCTTGTGACAAGGGGACGGTCATGTAACAGGGATTGCCGGCAGCGGCGATGGGTAGGATGTCATGCGGCACGGCCAGGCGCACCAGCCCGCCGCCGCCGCGCAACGCCGCGCTGCCGCATAGCACCGCTGCCCCAGACATGCCTCGGCTACCGGCGATCACCAGGATGCGGCCGTAATCTCCCTTATGACCATCCGGCGAACGTGGCGGCAATTTCGGCAGTTCGAGCACTTCCTCAAGCATGATCGTCCTCTGAATCTGGCAAGATGAATCCTAGCAGAGTTGCCGCTATTTTAGGGTCCAGTTGCCCAGGAAACTGGCAGGGGCGGCGCCGGGCCTGACATGGTCGATGCTCTAACGTCATGCCCTGCAATTCTTTGAATCGATGGTCTGGCCGGCCAATTCGGCGCGGCACGACACTTGCTCTTTTGGTCCATTGCTCCTCTCCACTTGTAACAAACCCACCCGCCATTCGTGGTGCGCAGCGTGCGCTAGCCGCGATTCATTGCCCCGGAACAACACCCATGTTGCGACGATTGACCTTGCTTGCCTTGGCAGGTAGTTGCACGGCCTTTGCTGTGGGCTTCGTGCTGCGCGATGAAGAACCGGTTGCGGCCGCTACCGACGTGCGCCGGCTCGACTATCCCCTTATCGCTCGTCGCACGCGTGAGCTGGATGAGCGGCTGCGAGCGTATCGGGCATTCGTCGCCGCCCGAAGCGCGATCGTGCGCGACCTGGCCGGCGGGCGGCCAACCATGATGAGGGCCTGTGAAAGGCTGCGCGAAACGGCGAGTTCCGAGTATCGCTGGTTTTTCCAGGACTTGCGCCGCCGCTATCCACTGAGCCTCAAGGAGCAGCTGGCATTCGTGCTGCTAGGGCAAATCGAGATGGAACTGGATTCCCATGTTGCTGAGGCACTCACGCGTAAACTGGAGAACGAAATGGTGCAGCCGGCGTTTCAGCGTTGGTCTCGCGAGCCCTTGCAAGGCGGGAATTGACCTAGCGGGCGCAAGCGAAAGCCCGCGGGCGCACGCCCGCGGGCCATCCGCTGCGCAATGATTGACGAAGCTCAGTGGCACGTCGGACAGTAACTGGGGAAACAGTACGGGGCCGCGCACGGCGAGTAGCAAGGCGGGCAGCACGGCCTGGGGCAACAGTACGTCACGCGCGGTGGACAGATGCAAAACTGCGGATAAGGCGGGCAAATGTCAAACACCGGACAGCATGGCCGCGGCGGACACAGGCAATCGAACTTCACCTCGGAGCAGCACGTGTGACAGGGGTTGCACGAGCAACTGCCGAAGTAAGGAAACGCTTCGCCGGGGCCGCACACGCCGCCCCAGAATGGTCCCCAGCATGGGACTGCCGGGCCGCTCAGGGCGGCCAGAAGTACGATGGCATTCATGGTTGCATTAACTCCACATCAGATCCGATTTTGATGAAATGGCTACGCGCCCGCAACAGCATCGATGTTAATGATTCGCCGAAACGTGGTCAAAGCTGACTGCCGTGAAAAGCACGCGCCACTCACGACAGGCGCCTGCAGAGAAGGCAAAAAGAGAAATCTCACCGGCAGCATTCGATGCTCACCATGCCCATGCAAGATTCGCGCAGCACATCTCCGTAGGCGACGCTGCCAGCGTCGCCGAAGTGGCGCAGTGATGACACATTGACGACGCGGCAACGCGGACGCGGCGACGCTGGCAGCGTCGCCCACGAAAAACGACTTCGAAGCGTCCAGGGATTCTCGAAAAGCAGGCTGGGCAAGTTGGGAAAATCGGCAAACTGCGGGCCTGGCAGGCGGCAAGCTGTGACATGGAACAATCTTCATAGTCGGCAAACTCGGACTTATGCACAGGGTTGAGTCAACCGATAACAAGGATTAGACGGCCCTGTATTTAGGATCGCGTTAGGAGGCCCGAGCAATGGTCCGGTCGATCTGCAAGGCAGCTCTTGGAACGGCGCTGATTACGTCGGTGGCATTGGTCGGTTTTGCCTGGAGCCAGTCACCTCCGGCGCCATTACCCGCCATGGATGGCACGGACTCGCCGCCCAGCCAAACCACCATGACGGTTCACGAAAACGGCAAGGCCATCCAGTGCCGGCTGATCAATTCATGGCGCTGCGACAATGGTGCTCGTGCCTTTCAGCTCGAGGTCCTGGAAACAGGCGAAAAACTGACCATGGTCGAGGATGGGCCGGGCACGTCGTTTCAGAGCAGGGCCGGGCGGATGCGCTCGCTGCCGATGCGGATTTTTCACTGGGGCCGCGGTCGCAACTCGCCTCCTGGCGCCCCCGTGCCGCCGCCGCAAATGATCTCGTCGCAAGACGTCGGCCAGCCCACCATTCTTGATGAAAGCAATCCAGTGCTGGTGCGCATCAGTCCGGATCCGGTTGCGCCTCCCGGCTACGAGATCTGCTCTTGCGACAACGCGCCGGGGACGACTGGCGCCACGCCCTCGAACAACAAGTCCTGCGACAAGATGAACGGCTCGATGATCTGCACGTCCAAGCCGGGCTTGCCGCCTGTTGCGGCCCAGAATGTGTGCGAAACGCCAGGCGCCGTATCCTCCTCTGAGCCACATTCGTCAAAGGAAAACACCACGGGTCCCTGTACACCGCCAGTCGCCGCGCCGGCGATTGGTGAACCGCCGTCCTTGCCTTCACAGATGCTGAGTACCAGCCCTCAGAAAAGCAAGGGGCCAGAGCTGATCCCGATTGATCCGACGCTGCCGTGCACTGTCGGAAATGCCTCGGGCATTCCCGCTCCGGGCATCAGTGGCTCGGGCCCGGCGACATTGCCTGGTGCCAATTTGGCGAACGCACAATCGAAGCCGGCGCTGCACATGATGCCGCCGGCCCATACGAAGTCCCCCGGCATGGCGGCCGGGTCGGCCCAGAACGCGCCGCCGCGTGGTCTGGTTGGACGCTTGCGTGGCGCCCTCAACCCCAATGACAAGAAGGCCACGAACGGTAAGGCCGACCAGCCTCCGGAACCGTTGAGCAATCGCATCAGCCCCGATCCGCTCAAGTCAACCGGTCCACAGCTCGCCGACATGGCGCGCGGACAGCTGCCAGCGACCACAGCGTCCGGCACGCCTCCGGGCATGCTGCCGTCCGCGTCAGCCGATCGGACGCCTGCCGATCGGACAGCTGCCGATCGGACGCCTGCGGCGCCGGGCATGCTGCCTCTGCCGGCTACCTCTGGAGTACAGCCTCCGCCCGCGACCTCGATGGGTACTCAGTCCACACCGGGAATGTTCCCCACGCCCTATCCCGGCAATGACCTGTCTAGGCCGCAAGGAAAAAGTGCACCCGCGACCTCGATGAGTACTCAGTCCGCACCGGGAATGTTCCCCACGCCCTATCCCGGCAATGACCTGTCAAGGCCGCAAGGAAGCAACGCGCCCGCGCCGACTGGCCAGGGCCTGAGCAGCTTGCTTGGACCCACGGGCAATTCGCCCTCGGCGCAGGGCAACGGCAAGAATGATCCGGGCCAGCGCGACTGGCGTAGTAGTTGGGGCAAGCCGCCTGCGGGCCCGACTCCGGCTCCTGGTCAATCCGTCGTTGAACCGACGCCGCCCGGCAAGGGCCCGTTGTTCACCGGCATGCAGAAGGACAAGTCCGGCCCGCCCCCCGGCCTGTTCTCCACCATGCCGCCCACGTCGATGGTCCAGAACTCGAAGCAACCTGATCCATTGCTGACCCCAGAGCGCTACGGTACGCCGAAGGTGGACCGGACCCTGGGCGACCGCCCGGTCATGGAAGGCCCACGCTACCGCGACGTGCCGCCGGCCGCCGGCCCCAGCCAGCCCACGCCCACGCAGGCGCCAGTCGGCATCCAGTCGGTCATCTCGGCTAACAACGGCGTCGATATGCCTCTCCGCTTCGTGCCGGTGCCGATCGTCACCGTGCCGCAACCGATGCGTCCGCCCGGACCGCCCAAGCCCGAGGTGCCACAAGCGCCCTCGCCCGCCGGCTGGACCAACGCTTTCGCCCCCGTCAGGCAACCAGCCAATGCGCCGCCCACCCCGGCCGCGGCGCCCGCTGCCAGCCAATCGGCGCCGCCGACGGCCTACATGCCTGGTTCTTACGGCATGCCGATGGATCCGCGCACGCAGATGCCGAACCCGCCAATGCCAAACCTGCAGATGCCTGGCATGCAGATGCCTGGTACGCAGATGGCGAACATGCAAGCGGCACGTTCGCCGTACGGTCCGGCTCCCTACGGTCCGAATCCTTACGCCAATCCGGCGATGGTGGCGAACGTCGGCCCCCGGCCACCGCAAATGGGTGGCGCGGTCGGCTCGGGTCAATGGCCGTGGGACAACGACGCCGCGCCGCCGCTGTCTGCTTACAAGTCGCAACGGCCGGTGGCTCGCATCAACTACCCGCAGACCTATGCCGGCCCAATGGCGCCGAACCCCGCCGGCAATCTGAACGCTCAGGGCATGATGCCTCCCATGAATCCAGGAGCGATGCACCCGTACGCCCAGGCCGGCCATGCCCAGATGCCGGTGCCGGCCCCGATGATGCCGCCGCTGGCGACACTGCCGCCGCGTCCGGAACTGGGCGCCATGTCGTTGCCGCCCGGGATGGGCATTGATCCGGCCAGCGTGCATCAGTGGCTTGGGGTCTTGCTGGAGTCCCCTTATCCGGCCCAGCGTGAATGGGCTGCCATGAACCTGAGCGCGGTCGATCTGCAGGCCAGTCCGGACGTGCTGCAAGCGCTGCTGACGGTGGCCAGGAAGGATCCCGCTGCTACCGTCCGCGCCAGCTGTGTGACCTGTCTCGCCCGCCAGAACCTCACCAGCCAGCCGGTGCTGACCACGTTGCACTCGCTTGTCAGCGATCCCGACCCGCGCGTCCGCACCGAAGCCGAGCAATCGCTGATCCGTCTGACCGGCTCGCATAGCACGCCGACGGCGCGGCCGATCCAGCCAGTCGATGCCCGGCAGTAGTCGCGCTGCCGCTGCCGCTTTACGTTTCGCGCTCGCAGGCTCCTGATCCCTGATCACGATCGAGGACCAGATCTGCGAACGCGAAACGTAAACTCGTATCATGTCCCATGCCCCCCCTCCATTTCGAGGACAGGTCATGCGGACAACCCTTTGCTTGCTCGCAATTCTCCTCCCCTTGTTCGGCAATGCCGACGACGGCCGTGCCGGCAAACCCAAGCGCAAGTTCAAGTACATTGACATCCACACGCACGTGGGCCGTTACTACTGGGAGAAGGAACTCACCGTCGAAGGGCTCATCAAGTTGATGGACCAGAACGGCATCGAGAAGGCGTGCGTGTTGCCGCTGGTGTCGCCGGAGTCGTGCCTGTTTCCGCAGACCACGGACGATGCCCTGGCCGCTTACAAGAAGTATCCGGAGCGCATCATCCCCTTCTGCTCGGTCGATCCGCGGGCCAACTCGGGCAACCCCAAGCGCTTCGGCCGCATCGACCTGCCCGGGCTGGTGTCCTTGCTGACCCGCTACAAGAAAATGGGCGCCAAGGGCTTCGGCGAGCATCAGGTCGGCTTGCCTTTCGATCATCCGCTGATGATGACGGTCTACGAGGCCTGCGAAAAAGTGGATCTGCCAATACTCTTTCATCTCGATGACATTCGCGGCATCGACACGCCCGGCCTGCCGCGGCTGGAGAACGCGCTGAAGGCCTATCCGAAGCTGCGTTTCATCGGCCACGCCGCCGGCTTCTGGGCCTCCATCTCCGGCGACGCTCGCTTCGAGGACTTCAGCCGCTATCCCAAGATCCCCACGCCCGTCGCGCCCAAGGGAGCCCTGGACCGCTTGCTGGCCAGGTATCCGAATCTGTACTGCGACCTGTCCGAACCGGGCGGCTACTGCGCCATCGCCCGCGACAGGAAGTTCGGCCGCGCCTTCCTGCTCCGCTGGGCCGACCGCTGCCTGTTCGGCACCGACTACCTGATGGCCGACCAGCAGATCCCGCAATTCGAGCTACTGGATTCCCTCGACCTGCCTGAAGACGTCCAGCAAAAAATCTACCGCGGCAACGCCATCCGCGTCCTGAAGCTCAACAACTAGTGCAACGGCGTGCATGGTTGGGTGTATTCGGGAGGACAAGGCTCCTTCATCAGCACGGCCTCGCTTCTCCCACGAAGGTGTCGCTGTTGAATTGCGCAAGCAAGATATGGGCGCCTCTCGTCCATACAATCCGAAGTACGGGGTGAACATGATGAGCACTGCGAAGCACAGATGGCGGTTCGCGATCGTCGGCCTGGTGGTGGCGACGAGCGTGCTTTCCGCAACGGCACAGGAAACCACGGGCCGGCGTATCGCTGCCGCCTTGGACGAGTTCGTGAAGAGCAAGTCGCTGGCCGGCGCCGTCGTCCTGGTCGCCGACAAGGACAAGGTCCTGGCGCTGGAATCGGTTGGCCACGCCGATATCGAGCACAATTCACTGATGCGGAACGACGCCGTCTTCTGGATCGCCTCGCAGTCGAAGCCGATCACCGCGGCCGGCTTGATGCTCCTCGTCGATGACGGCAAGGTCAGCCTCGACGATCCGGTCGAGAAATACCTGCCCGAGTTCAAGGCGATCCGCCTCAAGGGCGAACGCCCCGAGACGACCATGTCGGTGCGCCATCTGCTCGCGCACACCAGCGGGTTGCCGTTTCAGTCAGCCGAGGAACGGCCGACGCTGGACAAGCTCACGCTGAAAGAGGCGGTGACCAGCTATGCCAGGACGCCGCTGCTGTCCGAGCCGGGCAGCAAGTATCAGTATTCCAACGCCGGCATCAACGCCGCCGGCCGGATCATCGAAGTTGTCAGCGGCATGTCGTACGAGGACTTCATGGACAAGCGGCTGTTCGGCCCACTCGGCATGAAGGACACGACCTTCTGGCCGAGCGAGGAGCAGGTCAAGCGGCTGGCAAGATCGTATCGACCGAACAAGGGCAAGGATGGACTGGAGGCGACGACCATTGTCCAGCTCAAGTATCCGCTCAGCGACCGCAAGCGGCAGCCGATGCCGGCCGGCGGCCTGTTCTCCACGGCGACCGACGTGGCCCACTTCTGCCAGATGATGCTGGGCGGCGGCGTCTACAAGGGCAAGCGCATCCTGTCCGAGGATGCGGTCAAGGAGCTGTCGCGCCGCCAGACGGGCAAGTCGCTCAAGGTCAGCTACGGCCTGGGCTTTGCCACCGCCGGCGACGGCTTCGGCCACGGCGGCGCCATGTCCACCCAGATGTGGATCGACACCAAGCACGGCCTCGTCACCGTCTTCCTGGTCCAGCACGCCGGCTTCCCGGGCAACGGCGGGCAGAGCTACGGGGCGTTTCGCCAGGCGGTGGCGAAGGAGTTTGCCGCGGGGAAGTGATGCTGTGCGTGCGGATGAGCTCGGGCGTGGCCAGGAGTTCTGTTGCGATGGGAGTTGAACTCGTAGCTCCTTTACCAGCGCCGAAGCCGACGAGTAGTATTTATTCCAGGGATTACAAGATCACGTTCGGTCTGGATTCTGTCATGAGCAAGTTGGAAACACCCATGACACGCTGGTACTGGCAGCAGGTCGGGGGCACCCTCATCGAGGACTGTGCCGTACCCCGTTCCAAGTCTTGCGGCACGCGTCTTTGGACGGCGTCATTGTCAAGGGCGGCGAATTTCGGATTGCTCGGCAATCCGAAATGGCCATCGAAGGCCAAGACGTGATCGTGGTCCAGACCAAGGCCGCGCGTTTGGGCATGTACCTGATGGGCCAGGCGTTCTTCTCGGCGCAACTCATGCAGCGATTCAAGCCACGGTTGGTGGAATCGGTGGCCTTGGTCGCTCGCGACGACGAAGTACTGAGGCCGCTGTTCGAGCAGTACCCGGGCATGCGCGTGGTGGTGTGTCCGGATGAGGTTTTGGGCCGAAACACCCGTCGCACCTGACTGGGGTTACCAGGTCGCCGATTGCGCCTGAACTTGCCGGATCTGTATCGCACCTTCGATTTTCCAAATCCGGATGCGACCAGCCCGCAGCGTGACGTGACCACGGTGCCGCAGCAAGCGTTGTTTCTCATGAGCAACGCTCTACGGACATCTTGACCGCCGCCGCGAAGCGGGCGAGGCGATGTCGCCAACCGAGGGACCGCCGCACACACTGGCTCGCGCTTACCTGGCCGCCGAGAACCACAGCGACGCCGCCTGGCAACGCTACGCCCAGGCGCTGCTGCTGGCTAATGCGTTCGTGTTTGTTGATTGATGCATCTCGCTCCTCAAGACGACTTGCCTTTTCAAGAGCGCGCTGCAGCAGCCGGTGGCACTCCATCAAGTCTGCATGGAACCGCTGACGAGCCTTCTCTCCAAGCTCTGCTTGTTTGCGGGCCTCGTCTCTGGCACGTTCCGTGGCTTCCTTGTCGACCTTGCCCTTGACGAAGACCGTGACGCGCTTGCGCTCGTATGGGCGCGAATGCACCGCCATTTGCTGATCGACGTTCTTCTGGAGGATGCGAAGGCGGTCAGCGAGCGGACGTGCCTCCTGCTCGCGTTTCTCCAGGCCGCGAAGGATCCACAGCACCAGGCTGGCATTCCGGTGAAAGAAGATGGAATTGCGATCCTCCTGGCTCTGCAAGAGCGCGTCCAGGCTCGGCACGTCCACCTTGTCGGCGGCGACGAGCTTCGGTATGGCCTCCTGAGCGATTTGCAACGACCTGTGGGACTTGACGAGGTTCAACAGGTCTGGAAATGCCGCGGCGGCGGGGACGCCAATTTCGCCACGCGCTCGAATTGTCGTTAATTGAACCGTGGGATCTGGCGGCTTCTGAAGGATTTGCCGTAGCGCGGGCACCGCCACCGCAGCTTCGGCGCCCATATCGCCGCGCAAGGAGATGGCGAAGGCATAGCCGGGCTGCCGTTCTTCGACGGCAGCCACCAGTAACGGGACTGCCTGCTTGGAAGAGGACTTCAGACGAGCCTTGGCATGCTCCCATGCGGCCGTGGCGGTCTTGTAGTCCCTTGCGTAGCCGCTGTCCATCCGCGCCGCGCAAGCCAGGAAGACGGTGCGGGCCGACTCCGCGGAATAGCTGTTTGACTGCGCATGATGAAAATAGGCTTCGATGAGACGCAACATCAGCGGATGCTTGGGGGCGGTCCGCTGCTTGTCGAGCAGTTGCTTTTCGAGAACAGGCATCGCGAGGTTCGCTTCCACCGCATTCTGCAGCAGGGCCACGATCAACGCGGCGCCCTTGTGTGCCGGGTCGTCCAGTTCCTTGTCCAGCAAATTCGTCGTTGCCTCCTTGGCGGCTGGGGTCAGCTCGGGCCAGAGGGTACGCAATTCTTGCTGCGCCTTTGCCCTTTCGCGAGAGTCCGCCAAGCGCAGCTTGCTGGTTGCCTCGATTGCCTTTTCCGGTCCCAGGACGCCTCCTGTCTGGCCGTCTGGCGTGGTTGAGCCGTCACCGCCGCTCGATGCTAGCACCAGGATCAGGATGATGAGCGAGAGCAACCCGCCTCCCGCGCCTGCCAGAAACAGCGGCTTTTTCCACAGAGGGAGAGCTTCCGCCCTGGTAGTCGAGCCAGTTCGCTTGTTAAGATTCCTTCGGGTGAATTGATCTTCGCCGGTGTCGGCCTTGGCTCGTGGTACGACCGCGCCACATGCTGGACAGCGAAGGCGCTTGCCCGAAGGCTGGTCAGGAATGCGAATGACCTTGCCACAATCACACGTCAACTTCATGACGAATCCCATGCCGCGGCTGGAAGCAAGACTTTAGATTACGGATGGGTCAGAAGTTGTCGAGGCGTGCCTCAACCGTCGGTGTTCCAGGCGCGCGCAGCTGCCAATGGAGCCGCTCCGGGTCGACCGTCAAATCTAAGGTCGTGTGTTCCGCCCGTCAGGGCGTGCAGCGCCTGGTGCAGCAGGAAACGCCTTGAGAAGAACAAGAGGATGAGTGAGGAATATTGATCAAAAAACAACTGGCGATTGCCCACCTGATCGCGCTCTGCGCCGACTCGTGAAGGTGAGCGAACAACGGGTGAAGCTGCTTGACATACTTCAGACCTCTGATATCTTGGAAGCAACTCGGGGCTTGGGCTTACGTGCCTTGACCAACCATGATCAACAGGCTGTCAAATTGGCCGAAAGGAAGACCCAATCGGTTCGCCTGCACATTGCGGCTGCTCTCATGCCAAAGCGTGAGAAATCTGTCGAAAAGATCAGAATAATCTGGTGCCGAACAGTATTCGTCGCGTCCCCTTTTTCGAAATTCGTCCAGGTCGGAATTTGCCGAGGGGGTGATGCCACTTTCTGGACGAATAATTGGACGAATATTCCGGACAGTTCCTGGCAGTCTTGCGATTTACGCGATCACATCGCGGACGACGTGGCCTTGGACATCCGTCAGGCGGAAGTCGCGGCCGTCGTAGCGGTAGCCGAGGCGTTCGTAGTCGAAGCCGAGCAGGTGCAGCAGGGTGGCGTGCAGGTCGAATCGACGTGCAACTGGCCCATGCCGCCCCGTTGGGGCTTGAATCAGGGAAATGCAGCATTACTTAGGGCGTTGCCCTGGGCGTCAACATGCAACGACGTTGGCGTTGATGCGTTCCGAACTCTCGGCCCCCGGCAACCAATTTGAAATCGACCGGGGGTCGGATGCAGTCGCGGGCTGGGATATTTTCACAAACGCGTCGCCGACGCGGCAAGCGCAACGGCGCACGATCATTCTTGCATTTCACCGCGTGCGACCCCCGCGCGCGCTCCCCATATAATGTCTGCAAACCCAGGAGCTTCATCATGCAGGAGCGCGTTGCCTATCAGGGGATCACGTTTGACGATGTGTTGCTGGAGCCGGCGTTCAGCGACGTGTTGCCGCGCGAGGTGGATATTCGCACGCAGCTGACGCGAAACATACGCATCAACATCCCCATTCTGTCATCGCCGATGGACACCGTGACGGAGAGCGAGCTGGCCATTGCCCTCGCCCAGGAAGGGGGCTTCGGCGTCATTCACAAGAACATGACGGTGGCCCAGCAGACGCGCGAGGTGGACAAGGTCAAGCGCAGCGAGAACGGCATCATCACCGATCCCGTCACCCTGCCGCCGGACGAGACGGTGGGCACGGCCCGGCGCATCATGGAGCAGCATCACATCGGCGGCGTGCCGATCACGGTCGATGGCTATCTGCGCGGCATCCTCACCCGCCGCGACCTGCGCTTCCTCACCGACAACAACCAGAAGCTGGCCGGCGTCATGACGCGTGAGAACCTGGTGACGGCCCCGGAAAATACAACGCTTGAAGCGGCCGAGCGGATTTTGACGGAAAATAAAGTCGAGAAACTCCTGCTGGTTGACGAAAACTATAAATTGAAGGGCCTGATCACGATCCGCGACATCGACAAGCTCCTGAACTTCCCGGCCGCTTGCAAGGACAAGCGCGGCAGGTTGCGCGTGGGGGCGGCGATTGGGGTAAATGATCACGAGCGGGCCGACTCGCTCATCCAGGCAGGCGTGGACGTGCTGGTCGTGGATTCGGCGCACGGGCACACGCGGAATGTCCTGGACACGGTGCGTGAGCTCAAAAAGCGGCACGACATCGAGGTCATTGCCGGCAACGTCGCCACCGCGGAGGGGGCCAAGGCGATCGTGGAGGCCGGGGCGGACGCGATCAAGGTGGGCATCGGCCCGGGATCGATCTGCACGACGCGGGTTATCTCGGGCGTGGGCGTGCCGCAGATCACGGCCATCCACCAGGCGGCCAAGGGATCGGCCGGCAGCGGAGTGCCCATCATCGCCGACGGCGGCATCCGCTATTCGGGGGACATCACCAAGGCAATCGCCGCCGGGGCGCACTGCGTGATGCTGGGAGGCTTGCTGGCGGGACTGGCCGAGAGCCCGGGGCAGACGATCATCTACAAGGGACGCAGCTTCAAGATCTATCGGGGCATGGGCTCGCTCGGAGCGATGGTGGCGGGGTCGTCGGATCGTTACGGGCAGGCGGGGCTGGAGCCGGCAGAGGGGCTGGCGAGCCGCACCGGCGGCAAGCTGGTCCCGGAGGGCGTCGAAGGCCGGGTCCCTTACAAGGGGCCGCTCGGGCCGTTTGTCTATCAGCTGGTCGGCGGCTTGCGCGCCGGCATGGGTTACTGCGGCACACGGAATATCGAGGAGTTGCGCACGCGAAGCCGCTTCATCATGGTGAGCGCGGCCTCGGTGCAGGAGAGTCATCCGCATGACATTGCCATCACTCAGGAAGGGCCGAACTACAGCTCGCGGGCCGATTACGCGGGCAACGAAGCCGGCTAACGCCTGCGCGCGTCGCGGAATTCGCAAGAATTCCGACGCGGGCTCACGGCCACGACCAATCTCCTCTGCGGAAATCTTGCGATTTCCGCTACGAATGCTTTGCCTGACTTTCGTCGCCACGCTGGCCGGATCGGCATCCGCGCAGGAAATTCCGCGACGGCTGCCGGGTGGACTGCTGAAGCAGCCGTTGTTCGCGCCGCCCTTGAAGGCGAAGGAGACGACGCTGCACTTCTCGCGCGGACCGGTCGGGCCGACGGGGCAGCCGGAGACGGCGCCGCCTCCCGGTGGTGAAATCGAGCCGGCAGGCCAGAGAAAGCATTTCGGTCGGCCGCGCAAGGACATCGACGAGATCGACGCGCCAAGCTACGGCGACATGCCGGGACCGGACCGCCTGTTCCGCCGCGAATCGGAAGAAGACTGGAAGGACCGGGTCCGCCAGGATGAGCGCCGGCGTCCGGGGGCCGACCCGGTCGAGTTTCCGAAGGAGCCGCCGATGCCGAAGGAAACCTGGACGCCGCGCTTCTATCCACCGGCGACGGCCATCGCCGAGCCATGCTACGTGCCGCACTGCCGGGTCATCTTCGAGCAGCCCAATTTCGAGCGGCTCGGCTATGATTTCGGCTTCTTCCAGCCGATGGTCTCCACCGGCGTATTCTGCTTCGATCTGCTGACGATGCCGTATCAGTATTGCAAGCGACCATTCCAGCAGTTCGACGCCAGCGCCGGCAAGCCGCTGCCGGGCGACGACGCTCCCTTGCTGCTCTATCCCGTCGAGCCAAGTCTGACAGGCCTCATCGGCGAGGGGTTGCTGGTGACGGGACTGGTGTTTGCGTTTCCTTGAGCCTAATGGCGTCTTGAAGGATTGGCGCGACGTGCGCAGGCTCTGGCCTGTCCCAGCACACGAAGTCGGCCGGGAAAGGCCGCATGTACATGCGGCCAAAGTAGCCCCGTCCGATGTAAAATGTGGTCATGGCCGCGACACCCGTCAACCAGGACCATTTCGAGCCGCCCGACTGGCTGGATCGCGAAGAGGAAGTGCTGGCGCCCTATGCGATGCGGACCCGGCAAAGCAAGGGGCGCCGCCATCCGGAGCCGGCACATCCGTATCGCACCGCCTATCAGCGCGACCGCGATCGCATCGTTCACAGCACCGCCTTTCGCCGGCTCATGTACAAGACGCAAGTGCTGGTCGTGCAGACCAACGACCATCACCGCACGCGCCTGACGCATACGCTGGAAGTGGCGCAGATCAGCAGGACCATCGCCCGGCAACTCGGGCTCAACGAGGATCTGACCGAGGCCATCGCGCTGGCACATGACCTGGGGCATCCGCCGTTCGGGCATGCCGGCGAGGCGGCCCTGGATGATTGCATGCGCGAGCACGGCGGCTTCGAGCACAATCGCCACGGCCTGCGCATCCTCATGGAACTCGAGTATCGCTACGCGGAATTTCCCGGTCTGAACCTGTCCTGGGAAGTGCTGGAAGCGCAAGCCCTGCACAGCAAGCTCCGCGATGCGGAAGAGATCAAGCCGTTTCTCGCGGCCGGCCAGCCGTCGCTGGAGGCCCAGGTCGTCGATGCCGCCGATAGCCTGGCCTACGACACGCACGATATCGATGATGCCTTGAGCGTGGATCTGATCACTCTCGATGAACTGGCCGGCGTGTCGTTCTGGCGAAGAGCGGTCGAGCGCGTGCAGCGGCAGCATCCGCGCGTGCCGCCCCTGCAGTTTCAGCCCACGGTTGTCCGCGCCCTCATCGACTGGCAGGTCAGCGACCTGCTCGAGCAGACGCGCAACCAGCTGCGCACACGTCGCATCCGCCGTGTGGAAGACGTCCGCGCGGCGGAGCAGGCGCTGGTCGGCTTCAGCCCGGAAGTCCATGCCCTGCGGGCGGAGCTGGAGGCATTTCTGCATGAACGGGTGTACCGGCATTACCGGGTCCAGCGCATGGCCAATCGCGGCAGCCGCCTGTTGCGCCAGCTTTTCGAGGAGTTCTCGGCCCATCCGGGCCAGTTGCCCGATCGCTACCGGGCCCGGGCAACGGAAGGGTTGCGGCCGCGGGCGATCTGCGACTATGTCGCGGGCATGACCGACCGATTCGCCCAGGAGGAGCATTTAAGGCTGTTTCACCCATCGACTCCCGTGTGAGCCCGTGTAGGATACACCTCAAGAACAATCCGGCGCCGGGACCAGCCTTCCTTCAGTCCTTATTATTATCATTAGGTTTCTCAAGGTTTGCCGCGGGTTCGGGTTGTCCTGACCGTCCTCCCTCCGCGCGGTTCCAGCACCCCCAGCATTCCCGACAGTCCTGAAGAGGTCGAGACATGATCCAAGCCATTCGCCAGTGGTTTGCACGACATTACACCGGCGTCATTCCGTCCAGCTCGGTTTTCCTGCTGGCGCTTCGTGGCATGTTCTTTGCGCTGCTGATCGGCATCGCTTCGGCGACCCTGTTCTACTACGTAGACAATGACCGCATCGTCGTGGGGTTGCTGTCCTTCATCGCCGTCGTATTCTCGGGGGCAGCAGTGGTCGGCATCGATCTGCTGGCGCGGAATAAGCAAATCACCACGATCTCGGCCATCTACTTCGGCCTGCTTCTGGGGTTCTTGCTCGGTTATTTGCTGTGGATACCTCTGGAACCGATGTTGACGTCGTATCTGGATATCTCGCTGAAGGAGAAGGAGCTGGTGAGGATTTTCATAACCCTTGTCAGTTGCTATGTTTGCGTCTCGACGCTTTTGCAAACCAAGGACGAGTTTCGCTTCATCATCCCCTATGTCGAATTTTCCAAGCAGGTCAAGGGGCCCAAACCACTGGTTCTCGACACCAGTGTAATTATCGACGGCCGGATTGCCGATATCTGTGATACGGGAATCATCGATAGCAAGATGATCGTGCCCCGCTTTGTCTTGCAGGAACTGCAGGGCATCGCCGATAGCTCGGACAAGATCAAGCGAAATCGCGGCCGTCGCGGCCTGGACATCCTCAAACGCATGCAGTCCAACCCCAAGGTGGAACTGCAGATGCACGAGGCCAACATTGTCGAGCTTCGCGACGTGCACAAGGTCGATGAACGCCTGGTCGTGCTGGCCAACGTACTCGGCGCCCGCGTGGTGACCAATGACTTCAACCTCAACAAGATCAGCCAGTTGCAGGGAGTCGAGGTCATCAACCTGAACGAGCTGGCAAACGCCCTCAAGCTGGTGGCGCTGCCTGGCGAGAACCTGCCGATCCGCATCGTCAAGCAAGGCGACCAGATCGGCCAGGGCGTCGGCTACCTGGACGACGGCACCATGGTCGTGGTCGAGCACGGCAAGCAGGCCATCGGCCAGGAGGTCAGCATCACGGTCACCAGCGTGCTGCAGACTCCCGCCGGGCGCATGATATTCGGCCGCATCGACGGTAAGCCCTAGATACGTTTTCAGTGTTCAGTTTTCAGTGTTCAGCCAAACACTTGCAACGGAACTCTGAACACCGAAAACTGCATTTGAGGATTCTGTGCTCTGGCGCATCTGTTCGGCCCTGATTCTGCTTGCCGCCGCCATGGTGATCGCCCAGGCGCAGGGTCCGAGCAAGCCGCCGGGGTCGGGTGACGCGTCGGACGTCGAACTGGTGGAGCGACTGATCATCGCCCGCCGCGACTATCAGAAGTCTCTCGAAACGCTGCGAGCCCATTACCTCAAGACCGGTGACCTGGAACGCGCCAAGTGGGCCGAGGAAGAACTGGTTTCCTATCACCGCATCCTCAAGCACGCCTACAAGCTCGACCTGGCGGTGCCGCCGCCAACCTTGAAGCCTAGGGTTAACATACCCGAGGCCAACAAGCTCTACATCCAGGCCATGCAGTACAAGGACCATGGCTGGGGCAACGACTACATCGATAACCAGCGCCGCGCCGAGATCCTCTTCCAGCAGATCCTCACGCAGTATCCCGAGAGCACCGTGATCTCGGACGTGGCCTATCAGCTCGGCGACCTCTACGAAAGCAAGGCCTACAAGCTCTATCGTCTCGCGGCGGCCTACTTCGAGCGCTGCTTCCAGTGGAGCCCGACGACCCAGTTCGACGCCCGCACCCGCGCCGCCCGCCTCTACGATCGGCAATTGCAGGAACGCGGCAAGGCCATCGAGCTGTACCGCCAGGTCACCGAACACGAAATCGAGCCCAAGCGCATCACCGAGGCCAAGAAGCGCCTCGCCGACCTGAGCGGCAGCCGCATCCAGGGGCAATGACTCAAGCCCGTCCCGTCCGATGATTCAATCACGTGATTCACGGCTGTGTTCGATACAGCCGTCGTTCCTGGATGTAGATTTCGACGGCGCGCGGCACGAGGAAACGAAGACTCTGGCCTGCGGCGGCGCGGCGGCGCAGGTCGCGGCTGGCGATGTCGATGCCCGGCGACTGCACCACCTGGATGGCAAGCGGCGCGTGCAGCGGCAAGGATAGCTTCGCGCGGATGGACTCCGGCGGCGGCACGACACTGCCCGGCCGCGCCACCACCAGCAGGTTTGCCAGCGCCGCGATCTGTTGCGGCCCGTGCCACATCGGCAGATCGTTCAGAGCATCGGCGCCAAGCATCAGGAACAGCTGGGCATGCGCATCTTGTTCCTTGAGCTGCCGCAACGTGTCGGCGGTGAAGCTTGGCCCGGGCCGGTCCTTCTCCAGCTCGTCGATGGCGAACGCGGCGTGTCCGGCAATGGCCAGGGCCAGCATCTCGACACGCTGGGCGAACGGCGTCATGTCCTGGTCGAGCTTGTGCGGCGGCCGAGCCGACGGCACGAACAGCACGCGATCGAGCGCCGCTTGCTCGCGGCACTGCTCTGCTAGAATCAGATGGCCCAGATGGACCGGATCGAAGGTTCCGCCGAAAACTCCAACTCGCATGTGCTGCCCCGCCGCGCTGCGTTGCCCGCCCAGGCCAACGCGTCAGGTCAGTCTATGTGAACCAGGTCGAACATGGAGGCGAGTTCAGCGACGGCGCAACCGACGCCAGACCGGAACGCCGACAACGACCGCCAACGTGCATACCATGATGTCCTTCGGCCACGAAGAGGAGACGTGCACGATGATCGGCGGCCGCTTGATCGCGTCCTGACTGGACGCGGGCGCGAAGTATACATCGCCGGGCGCGGATTGGTAGGCCCAGTCATCTTCGAACTCGGTGAGCCACCACTGGGCAGGGCCGGTGGTCTCGGGCAGCTTCAACAGGTCCAGAACCTTCGTTCGGTCCTGCGGGCGCAGCTGGCCGGCCCAGACGGCCTTGCCCGACCAGGCATGGTCCTTCGACAGATCGCCCTGGCAACGACCTTCGTACCGTCCCTCCGCGAGGAAATAGATGCGTAACAGCCGGTGCTTGGCTTGCAAGGTCTCCGCGAAGCTCTTGGAGTCAGGCTCGCGGTCGGGGAACAAGGGCCGATCCGTTTTGAAGGTAAGCCGCAGTGCCGCCGCGGCAACGCTCGTGCCGCTCTTGCTTTGTGCTCCGTCCATGGCAATGTTGCTCTTGGCATTGTGGCTCTTGGCAACCTTGAGCGCCGTGATCTTCCAGCCGCCCTCGACGTATGGCTTCGCCCAGGCCTGGATTTCTGGCGAGTAGGCGTAGCCGTTCTTCTTGAGCCAGTCCACCAGCGCTGCCGCCGACTTCGTTTCCAGCACGACTGCCTGGAAACCGGCCACTGGCAATCAACACCTTGACTTGCTGCGGCTCGGATAGGGTTGCTCGGTCCAGCTTCTTACTCATGCTGCAACCGCAACTCATGCCGCTTGGCCGCGATACCTTCTGGATCTCAGGCTCGGTCAGCTTGAAAAGGAACGGAAAAGCGTCGTTGCCGGCTTCCTCGAGCTCGGGCTGTGATGGTGTCGGCACCAGGAAGCCGAAATCGTCAGCCTCGCTCTTGAACGTCGCCTTGCGGATGAAGTGCTGCACCTTGTTCGCCGCATCCCAGATCATGATGACGGTCTGATCGGCATTGACGACCGGCTTTCCTGACGGCGGCGCCGGACAGCATGCCGGCGTCGACGGCGACACCGAAGACAAGGACATCAATACTCCGACCAGCGCCGCCAAGAAACACTTGCGTGCAATCATGGCATCCTCCACGAGTGAATTCGATCCCCGGCTGTCCGCTAGAATATGACTCGCAAGGCGCGGAATCATTCCCGATTCTTGCGAAAAACTCGACACGCGGTCGCTTGAGTTCGAAGCTGAACTCGTGAGAGTTCGACAGCCGGCAAGGCAGTCGCCAACACATCACTGGGATTCTTGCGATTTGTTACGTTCTTAAGCTGTCGCTGGAAGTGAAGTCTGCAATCTGGGGAGGATCACTGGCTGGGAGTAACGCCGGTCTTGAGGGTGCCGCCACCGCCGCCGGTGTAGGGGCCGACGTTGACGCTCTCGACGGGCAGGGCCAGGCGCGAACGGCCGCGGCGCTCTTGCTCGTCGATGGTCACGCTGGGATCATCCACGCGCACCGGCGGACGGGGCCGAAACGGTCCCGCGACATTCTGGCATCCGCAGCAAATCAGCAGCAAGCCCGCCAGGTAGAATCGTCGCATCGTCTCGGCTCCGTTTCGTGCGGCCCATCCCTGAGTCGTCTCTTAACTATATCGAGCCGGCTCGACTAAAAAGCGACCAGCAGTCAGAAAAAAGCGGACTCTGCTGATTCTGCGGCCTGCCACTCCCGCAAACTTGATCCAGTCTGCCTATTCCTCCCGTGATGTGGCAGCTATTACTGCACCGACAAAGTAGCTGTCGCTGGCGGCGTACTCTGTATTCCCGCACTCTGCATTCCTTGGCTCTGCATTCCTGGGCCGTGCACTCCCTGGCTCTGCATACCATGACTGAGCTGGCGGGGGCCCTGTACCGCTGGGCCCTGGCTTTCCTCGCCTGACATGCCGGGACCCATGTTCGCTCCGAGAATCGCCGACTCCGGCGGCGGTTGCTGCCCGAGCGTGAACGGCAGGGTCAGCGTGTCCGTGACCAGGGAGACCGGCACATCCGCCAGCCGGACGCAGCAACAAATGCCCTTGATGGTGGGCAGCAAGATATTCTTGCCGGGAAAATAACCTTCTGGAGCGGGCTGGCTGGGCGAGACGATCTCGCGGCAGGCCGTGAAGTCCGCCGCCACGCCGCCGTACGGCCTGGTCGGCTGCTCCACGTGGGCCAGGTTTTCCATGGTTCCGCAACCCGCCAGTGCCGCAACAAACAACACGGGCAAGGCGAGGCGCCGGCTGTTGAATCTCCAGGGCACGTTCGACCTCCTTGTGCGCGAAGGATTTGCAGGCCGCGCCTTATAATCCCCCTGCCGGTTCCGTCAAGCCCGATACCCTCAACCGAACGTGCGTGCAGTAATGAAGTAATTGACAGAAGCTCGTGGCGAATGAGAGAATACCAGCATCATGCCGCGCCGCGTCGATAGCAAAGATGAGTGGGACGACGAAGACAGCGGCGAATGGGAAGACGCGCTCGACGACGCTTGGCAAGGTGCCCCGGACGACGACTCAACGATTTTGTGTCCTCACTGCGGCCGTGAGTTTTACCAGGATTCGCCGCGCTGCCCCCATTGCGAGCGCTACATCTCCCGGGAGGAGGTCCGGGCCGCGGATCAACAACCGCAGCGTAAGCCGTGGTGGATCATCATCGGTACGCTGGCATGCCTGTACGTCATCTATCGCTGGATCGCGCATTGATTGAAGGGGATAAAGATGCTGGCCCCGCAAGACCTCGAGTCCGAGTTGAACACGGAACCGTTTCAGCCGTTCCGCATCGTGACGACCGCCGGCAAGAGTTACGATATCACGGTCAAAGACCGTCCATTGTTGCTCGTCGGCAAGCGCTCCGTCATCATCGGCTTGCGGGTTCCGGAAACGGATCCGTATTTCGATCGCTACGAAGTCGTGTCGCTGGTGCATATCATTCGCCTGGAACCTATTCCGGTGCCGCACGCGACGGCTTGACGGTTCCGCTGCGTGGCACCTTGGGAAGCCAATCATGCGACCGTTTCCTTCAAGGATCTCTACGCATGGAACTTGCAAGACAGCCGTACAATGTGAAGTAGCTCAAAGATCGGGTACACTTCCGGTGTTTGTCTGGTGGCTGCGACGACTGGCAATGTGGTGGCGAAGCATCTCGCTGCGGGCGAACTGCGACTAATCAATGCCGCAAGAGGCGACGAATGACCTTTGCCACCACCACCCTCACCTTTGATCCTGCCTGGCCCTGGTCGATTCCGGGCAGCGGACTCATCGCGCTCGGCGTTGTCGCCGCGGTGCTGGTGGGGCTGACGGTGTGGACGTATCTGGATAGTGGCGTCGGCCGCGGTCGCCGCATCACCATCGTTCTGGCGCTGCGCCTGGCAGCGCTGGCGGTGGCAGCGTTCCTCATCCTGCGGCCGGCGCTGGCCTACTCCGAGGATGAGCTGGCCTTGCCTTCCAAGCTGCTCGTGCTTGTCGATAGCTCGCAGAGCATGACCTTTACCGACGAGTTCAACAACCTGTCGCGCTGGGAGAACGCGAAACGGCTGCTGTCGGCGCCGGCGGTCGTGTCGGCGTTGAAACGGCTGGGCAGCGAGCATCGGCTGGAGGTCGTCTACTACCAGGGTGCCGAGGATATCGCCAAGTTCGATTCTCAAGGCCAGCCGGACGGCAAGCGGACCGATATCGGTCAATGGCTGCATGCGCTCTTTGACCTGCATGGTCGCGAGACGAACCTGCGTGGCCTGCTGCTGTTCAGCGATGGCCGCGACAACGGCGCCCGCTTTTCGGCGCTGGAGAAGGCAACCTCCTTCCGCGGCATCTGCGCCATTCATCCGTTTGCGCTGGGCCGGGAGACGACCACGACGCGCCAGGGCGACATCGCCTTTGTCGATCCCATCGTCGTCGATCCGGAGCAGGTGTTCGTCAAGACCAAGTTCAAGGTGAAGGCCCAGGTGCGTGCGCCCGGCTTCGCCAACGCCTTCGTCAACCTGCGCCTCCTGATCGACGACAAGGAAACGCTGGTCGAGAAGATCCAGCTTGTTGAGACGCGCCGCGACATCAAGAAGGAAGAGGCTCGCTACGAGGTGGCCATCGAGGCAGACGCCCCGCTCAAGCCCGGCGAGATCAAGGTCACGCTCAAGATCGACCCGATGCCCGACGAGGCCACGCCACTCAATAACGAGATCAGCACCTACGTCACCGTCTACAAGGAGGGCGTGAGCATCCTCTGGGTCGAGGGCAAGAAACGGCTGGAGTCGGTGTTCGCCAGCCGGTACGCCTTGAGCCGCGACCCGCGTTTCCGCGTGACCTTCGACGAGCGCCTGCCGGGACAGACGGATTCGACACCGGACCGCTATCAACTCGACCGGCAGCATTACGACGTTGTCGTCATCGGCGATATTTCCGCGGACCGCTTCGCCGGCGCCGACAAGGCCATCTTCGCCAAGATTCGCGACATGGTCGTCAAGAAAGGCGCCGGCCTGTTGATGCTGGGCGGCTACGAGACGTTCGCCAACAGCAACTGGGCGCAGGTCGCCCCCGAGATCGTCGATATCCTGCCGGTCGAACTCACCATGCCCGGGCAGATCGAAGGCGAGAAATCGGTCAGGGTCGTGCCGACGGAACGCGGTCTCGAATATCTCCTGCGCCTGGACGACAATCCGAAACGCAACCAGCAACTCTGGAACGACAAGCTGGAACCGCTGGACGGCATGACGCACCTCGGAAAAGAACGGGTGGGCGCCGTGGTACTGGCGACGCGCGACGGCCAGGAGCCAGTGCTGGTCGGTCGCGAGGTGGGCCAGGGGCGGACTCTTGCTTTTGCCGGCGACACGACCTGGCGAACCTGGCGGCGCAACAAGGAGGCCATCGCCGCCCATCAACGTTTCTGGAAGCAGGTCATCCTCTGGCTAGCCCATCAGGAGAAGGCCGAGGGCAACATCCGCGTCAAGCCGGACACGCGCCGGCTAGCGGCAGCTGCCAATCGCAGCCTCGGCTTCACTGTCGAGTACATGGGCGAAGGCGGCAAGAAAGTCGACAATGCCCAGTTTAAGGTCAAGGTGATCGGTCCCGGCGGCATGGAGATCGACGTGCCCACCAGCGTCGAGGACGGTCAGGTTCGCGGCCATTTTCGCAACACCACCAGACCCGGCGAATACAAGATCGTCGCCAACCTCGTCGGCGGCAAGGAAAAGCCCGGCGAGGCCAAGTTCCTCGGCTACGCGGACGACGTCGAGAAACTTTTCCCCGCAGCCAACCATGACCTGCTCCGCAAGATCGCCCAGCAAAGCGGCGGCAAGTTCAACCTTGCCGACGAGCAAAAACTGCTACGCTTCCTGGAAGAGCTGCGCTCGCAGAAGACCGAAACCGTCAGGCCGCGCACCGAGCAATGGCCCGACTGGCGCCGCAAGCCCTCGTCGACCAGCGTGGGCGATCAGCTGGAGACGCTGTGGAACTCGACGGCGCTGGCGTGCTTCATCGCCTTCTGCGCGCTGATCTGCACGGAGTGGCTGCTGCGGCGAATGTGGGGGTGGGTGTGATGCGCATCGTCTCACTTATTTCCAGCGCCACCGAGATCGTCTGTGCCCTCGGCCTGGAAGACGCGCTGGTCGGCAGGTCGCATGAGTGCGACCATCCGGCGTCGGTTGCCAGGCTGCCGGTGTGCACGGCGCCCAAGTTCGCCGTGGATGGCTCCAGCGCGGAGATTGATCGGCTGGTGCGCGATACTCTCAGGGAATCGACATCGGTGTACCACGTGGACGGCGATCGGCTCCGCGAACTGAAGCCCGACGTGATCATCACGCAGACGCAGTGCGAGGTGTGCGCCGTCAGCCGCCGCGACGTCGAGCGCGTCCTGAGCGAGTCGTTCCCCGGCAACCCGCGGGTCGTGGCCCAGGAACCGAACACGCTGGCCGACGTCTGGCAAGACATCCTGCGCATCGCCGAGGCGCTCGATGTTGCCATTCGCGGCCGAGAACTCGTGGAGCAGTTGCGCGGGCGGCTCGAGGCGCTGGCGGTCACGACGGCCACTCTTTTTCATCCTGGCATTGCCTGTCTGGAATGGCTCGATCCGCCGATGGCGGCGGGCAACTGGGTCCCGGAACTGGTGGCCAGCGCCGGCGGCGTCAATCTCCTGGGCGAAACCGGCAAGCACTCCGCGACCTTGTCCTGGGACACCGTTCGCGGTCTTGATCCGGCGGTGCTTGTCGCCATGCCGTGCGGGTTCGACCTGGAGCGGACCCGCCGGGAGATGACGTGCCTGGACAGGAGACCTGGCTGGTGCGTGATGCGTGCCGTGCAGTCGGGCCGCGTATACGCCATGGACGGTAACCAGTTTTTCAACCGGCCGGGGCCAAGGCTGGTCGAGTCAGCCGAGATTCTCGCGGAGATCCTGCATCCCGACGTCGTGAATTTCGGTCATCGCGGCGGCGGCTGGCTGGAATATGGTGTCGCACCCTGAGCTGGCCAGATGAAACTGTGAACTGCAAGGGCGCGAGCCTGAAACGACACCGGACGTCACGGCGTCCAGGCCAGGGCGCGGATCTCGCCGAATTCACGGGGCAGCTTGTCCCATTTCTCTCCGCGATCCAGCGAACGGTAGACCTCGCCGCTGACACTGCTGGCATAGAGGAGATTCGGGTCGGCGGGGTGAACGGCGAAGTTCCAGATGGTGCTGTTGGCCAGTCCGGGCATGGCGGCGGCCTTCCATGTCAGGCCTGCATCGGCGGAGCGGCCCACGACGCCGGCACTGCCAGGCGGGCCGTTGCCATTGCCCAGCAGCAACACCTCCGGCTCGCCGCACGGCTGCGCCAGCGTGCGGCAATACTGCCACGGCAGCGATTGCTGCACATGCAGCGGCTCCCAGGTTTCGCCGTTGTCGCAGCTCAGGTTCAGGTCGTTGTTGGTGGCGGCGAAAAGCTGCTTGGGCCGGCCGTTCTCTGGAACGATCGCCAGCGCATGAATGTCCCTCGAGCTGAGTCCCGTCCCCAGCGGCTGCCAGCTGCGCCCGCCGTCGCGACTGCGAAAGATGCCGTCGATCTCCACGCCCGCCCAGAGCGTATCCGGCTCCTGTGGATCGGCGACCAGCGTCGTCACCCGCGTGTGGATGATGCGCGGGCAATCCTTGTTGATGTGAACTTTCGGTTCGGACCACGTTCGCCCGCCGTCTTCGGAAAGAAAGATCTGCGACGGACACGTGCCGACGAGGATGCGCTCCGGCCGTTCAGGACATACCAGAATCGACCACACCTGCTTGCCGTTGACGGGCGACTCGACCCGGCTCCAGTTGTCCGCCCCGTCGACGCTTCGAAACAACCCCAGCTCGCATCCAAGATAGAGCCGGTGTGGCTCGCGCGGATGGACTGCCAGGGCCCGGACATGGCATTCGACGAACATGCCGTCCATCGCCCGGACAAAACTCTCGCCGCCATCGGTGCTCCGCCACAGGCCCTCGCCGATCGTGCCCACGAAGATGCGATGCGCCGGCAACATGTGATGTCCTCTTCAAGTTGAAAGGCTCATTCGGCGGCCAGGGAGACGCAGGCGATTTCCGTGTCGTTGCGGGCGAACATGCAGCGGTTGGCGAAGGCGGGATGGCTCCAGACGACACTGCGGCCGAAAGCGCTGGCAGTCGGCTCGAGAATCTTGGCCCGGCCGATTTCTTCGTACTTCCGGGGGGACAGCCTGGCGATCACCAGGTGGCCGGTCTCGGCGAACAGGAAATGGCGATCCGCATTCTTGACGAGGAAAGCCGTGCCGCTGCTCGCCTTGCCGCCGCCCGTCGTGGGAGCAAACGTCTCCCAGAGGCGCTCGCCGCTGTCGAGCTTGACGGCCATCAATGGCCCAGGCTGATCGACGCCGTAAAGGATGCCGCCTTCAATCAGCGGCGTGCTGTTGACCGGGTAGAGCGACATCTTCGGCTTGCCTCGCCAGACGACGCTGGCGCCCGGCTTGTCGGCATCGAGCTTGAGCAACGCCGAGATGAAGCCGATGCCGCCGGCAAACAGGTAATCTCCCTCCTTGCGCGGAGCCATGATCGACATGCCGTAACTCGGCGCCAGCGGCACCGACCAGTACGACTTGCCGGTCGCCGGATCAAGACTGTTGAGTGACTCGGCATGCCAGATGAGCAGTTGCCGTTTACCGCCCGCCTCGATCAGCGTGGGCGGGGCGTAGCCCAGATCCCTGGCGTCGAGCGCCTTCCACAGTTCCTTGCCGGTGTCCTTGTCGAAGGCAACGGCGACACTACCGGGCCCACCGACGATGCAGTAGAGCTTATCGCCATCCACCAGCGGATGCCCGCAGAAGCCCCACATGGCCACGGTCGCCCCGTAATCCTTGACGAAATCTCTGGACCAGACAACGCGCCCGGTTTGGGCGTCGAGGCAAAAGAGATGTCCCATCGAGCCAAGGGAATACACCTTGCCCCCGGCGACGGCCGGCGTGCAGCGCGGGCCGGCGGGATAGGAAACCTTGTATGTGCAGGGATACTCATGCTTCCAGAGTTGCTTGCCGGTCCTGGCATCCAGGCACAGGACGCGCTCGCGGCCGTCGATCTTCGGCCGGGCGGCCGGATTGCTGGCCTTCTTGGTATCGACATCCGTGAGAAAATCATGGACATAGACGCGGCCATCGGCGACGGCCGGTCCTGCGTAGCCACCGGCGATCTTCTCGCGCCACAGCACCTTCGGCCCGGAGGCCGGAAACTTCGCTAGGATGCCCGTCTCGCGCCAGACGCCGTCGCGTTTCGGCCCCATCCACTGCGGCCAATCGTCGGCCCAGGCCAGCGACGGCAATGCCAGATACAGCGCCAAGGCGATTGACTTACTTCTTGCCATCGGCTTCTCCATTGTCGCAGGCATGGGCGAGTCGCCAGCCTGTCTGTCCTTGACACGGCGCATTTTCACGGGCTCACCGGCAGCTTGCGGCTACGTGACCAGCAGCCGGTCGATGCTTTCCAGCAGCTTGTCCATGGCGAAGGGTTTGCGAATGTAGTCGTCGACGCCGAGCAACTCGGCGTAGGCCTTGTGTCGGCTGCCTTCGTTGGCGGTGATCATGATGACGCGCGGGCTGTCACCGACGCGACTCTTGAGTTTTTCGATCACCAGGAAGCCGCTCTTCCTGGGCATCATCATATCGACGACAACCAGGTCGGGCTTTTCCTGCTCGGCAACGGAGAGTCCGGCATTGCCGTCGCCGGCGGTCAGCACGCGATAGCCGCGCTGGGTCAGCACTGTCTTGAGGGCCGCCAGAATGTCGGCGTCGTCATCCACCAGCAAAATCGTCTTGCTCACCGACATGCCATCCCCTTGCCAGCGCTGGTCAAGCCACGCGCGACCGCCTACAAACTCGTCTGATTCATCCTATCACGAAATGCAAGAGGGGAAACATGACCTCGAAGGCAGAGACGACGGCCTGGCGAATGCCGGCAGAGTGGGAGCCGCACCAGGCCACCTGGATCGCCTGGCCGCAACGCTCATCCGACTGGCCTGGCAAGTTCGCTCCCATCCCCTGGGTCTATGCCGAGATCGTCCGGCATTTGCAGCACTCCGAACCGGTGCACATCCTGATCGACGACGCCGCGGCCGAGACGAAGGCCGCGAAGGTGCTAGCGCATTGCGATATCGACCCCCTCCGCATCCACTTCTTCCGCATCCCGACCAACCGGGTGTGGACGCGGGATCACGGGCCGATCTTCGTGCACGATACCGAGGGCAAACTTGCCGGCAGCGACTGGAACTTCAACGCCTGGGCCAAGTACACGGACTTCGACCGTGACGTGCATGTGGCCAGGCGGATACTGACGAAGCTGAAGCTGCGGAGCCTTCGGCCGCACTGGCGAGATCGCTGGGTCGTGCTTGAAGGCGGCAGCATCGACGTCAACGGTCAGGGACTGCTGCTGACTTCCGAGGAATGTCTGCTGAGCGACGAGCAAGCGCGCAATCCCGGCTGGAAGCGCGAGGACTATGAGCGCGTCTTCGCGGACTACCTGGGCATTCGCAAGGTGCTGTGGCTTGGCCGCGGCATTGCCGGTGACGACACGCACGGGCACATCGACGACCTGGCGCGCTTCACCGGGCCGCGCACCATCGTCACCGTGGTGGAGGAGCATTCCGGGGACGCCAATTATGCGCCACTGCAGGAAAACCTTGAACGACTGCGGAGCATGACCGGCCTGGACGGCAAGCGCTTTGAGATTGTCACGCTGCCGATGCCGGAAGCGCTATACTTTCGCGGCCAGCGCCTCCCGGCCAGTTACGCGAACTTCTACATCGCCAACGACCGCGTCCTCGTGCCGACCTTCAATGACCCGCATGACCGCGTTGCCCTCGGCATCATTGCCGAGCTGTTTCCCGGGCGCAAAGTGATAGGCATTCACTCGGTCGATCTCGTCTGGGGCTTCGGCACACTGCACTGCCTGACGCAGCAACAGCCGGCTACGCAGTGAAAGGCCTGGCTTGGTCAGGTAGTCCTACACGGCGCGGCCCGGCCAGGAATGAAATACGTTCCAGCGCCGCCGCCAGGCCGCGTTCCGCCATCACGGACAGGCCCTCGCCGAACTCAAGGTTCGGCGCCGGCACGGTGATCAGCCATGCCTCCGGTCGGCGATGGTATATCATTTCGGCGAGTGCCAGCAGTTCGCATGGGTCGCCCAGATGCCCCAGTGGCAATGGACGATGGATCGGTTTCAGCAAGCGGCTGCAGACCGTCTCGTTCGCAACATGCCCTGCATCCACGAAAACGACGGTATCCGCGTGCGCCATCACGTCAACGAGCTCGGGCGTCAATTGCTGGACAGCGAGGGCCTTGACTCCCGGCGCCTGCCAGTCGGACACGGCCCGTGCCGCTAGTGGACCGACCGCATCGTCGTGCCGCAGCTCGTTGCCGTAGCCGATCACCAGCAAGCGATATGTCATCGCCGCACCTCGTCGAGCAGCATGCCATCGGCTCCAATCAGCGTCAGGTGCAGCGGCATCGCGCCGAAAGCGTGGGTCGAGCAGCTCAGGCAAGGGTCAAAGGCGCGGATGCCGGCCTCGACGCGGTTAAGCAGCGGCTCCGGGATGGTCCGTCCCTTGATGTAATGCCGCGCAATCTGGGCGACGGTCCGGTTCATCGCCAGGTTGTTCTGTCCGGTCGCGATGACAAGGTTGACCTTCGTCAGCAGGCCATGCTGGTCGACCTGGTAGTGGTGGAAGAGCGTGCCGCGCGGCGCTTCGCTGCAGCCGACGCCCTCGCGACGATTGACGCCGGCGCGAGCGCGATGCTGCTCCGAGAGGATGTCCGGATCGTCCAGGAGCAGCGCGATGCTCTCCACACCGCAAAGGATCTCGATGAGCCGGGCGTGATGGTAGAGGAAGGATGACTGCCGCGCGTCGCTGCGCTGCCGGAACTCGGCAAGCTCGCGATCGGCCAGCGGGGTCCCCATGTGCCGGCAAATGTTGAGCCGGGCCAGCGGCCCGACGCGGTAGACGCCGTCCGGATAGCCGAGCGGCAGATAGTATGGCGACTTCAGGTACGAATCGTTCTCGACGGCCTCGCCGATGTAGTCCTGGTAGCGGGCCGGATCGAGACGATCGGCGACGATGTTGCCGTCGGCGTCCACGATGCGAATGCGGCCGCCGTAGTGCTCCCACGTGCCCTCATCGGCGACCAGTCCAAGCAGCAGAGATCTGAAGTTGCCGAAGGTCGCCGCTTCTTCGCGATACTTGTCGAGCATGCCCTTGAAGAGCGTCAGCGCCAGTTGCGTGGTGGCGAGCGCCTGGGGAGCCAGGCCGCGGATCTCGTCGCGCTCGTCGGTTGTCAATGGGCTGCGCACACCGCCAGGCGCCGTCCAGGCGGGATGGATGCGCTGTCCCCCCAGGGCGGCGATGATCTTCTGGCCGAAGGCGCGCAGGCGGATGCCGCCGCGGGCCAGTTCCGGATTCACGCTCGCCAGGCCGAATATGTGCCGCGACTCGGCAGGACTATCGAAGCCAAGCACGCGGTCCGGCGAGCTGAGATGAAAGAAGCTCAGCGCGTGTGACTGCACGATCTGGGCGAGGTTCAGTAGCCGCCGCAGCTTCTCCGCTGCCGGTGGAATCTCGACGGCCATGATCTGATCACCTGCCTTCACCGAGGCGATAAGATGGCTGACCGGGCAGATACCGCAGACGCGCGAGGTGATGCCGGCCATCTCCGTGAACGGCCGGCCCACGCAGAAGCGCTCGAAGCCGCGGAACTCCGCGACATGGAAACGTGCGTCGCTGACCTTGCCGGCCTCGTCGAGAAAGATGGAGATCTTCGCATGTCCCTCGATGCGGGACACGGGATCGATGACGATGCGCTCGGCCATGCGACTCCTCAACTTGTAGCGGAATTCGCAAGAATTCCGAAATACTCGCCACTCATCTACGGTGGACGCTCCCGCTTCCATCTTCGTAGCGGAACTCGCAAGAGTTCCGATCTTCTTGCCGCTTCATCGGATTTCTTGCGAAATCCGCTACGAGTCTTGCGTGTCATTCACACGGGTGAGCCCATGCTTGCGAAGGTGCAAGTAGATCCGCCAAAACCGTTCCCAGAAGTCCTTCTGCCATATCTTTAACTCGGGATAACCAGGAACCAAGCAATCCGTGAACGGATACGCGCGAAACTCGTCGGGCTTCACCAGGCCTGTACGCTCGGGATTCCGTGCGATGTACTCAACCAGGGTTTCAAACGCCTCGCGCTGCCGATCTTCTTCTCGCAAGACGCGGTCATAGGCCTGTTTCTGAAAATGAACGCCTAGTTTCTGCAAGATCGGACTCAGGTGCGTGCGAAAGTAGCGAGCGGCCAAGCGCTGATCGCACGCGTCCAAAATCCCAATCCAGAGCATGTGCAAATGATCCGGCATGCAGCAATAGATCGGACAGCAGAACCCGTAGCGAAAGGTGGCGTGCGTTAGGATCTCGCGAAACTTGTAGTAAAAGATCGGTACGAGCCAGCCCGCCTTTCGGTCGTCCATTGTCATCGACCAATGAACGTACGCCTCCCCTCGATAGTGCTCGCCCGGCAAGCGTCTCAAGTAGTCGTGCCGCTCTTTCATTTTCGCTTCCAACTCGTAGCGGAACTCGCAAGAGTTCCGAGCTCTGGGCGCTCGACAACGCGTTCATGGAACGGTTGTGGTGCACGTGAAGTCAATTGCCCGCAGTTGTCTTTACAGCGGGAGTCCCGTACTGTAGTCCCACTTCAGATGCTTCCTTAGAGTCCATTTGTACTTGCGACTCTTTTCTCCGGTCTCACAAAAAGCTCTAACTATTGTCCATGCCTCGCCTTTTGGAACAATCAACGCGGCCGGATAGTAGGCCGGTTCACCCCCTTGCCATATCTCCACTGCGTGCGAAAAATCACCACTGTAATCCACGACAAAATGGCCCTCCATTGAAATAAAGAGGAAATAGAATCCGCGATCCTTGTCCAAATTCAGATCGAGCGTGGTTTTTAGAGACCCAGCTTGATACGAGCGACTTCCTCCTCCCGCATTGATGTTCCAATACTCTTCGCCTCTATTTAGTACCACGTTTTCCAGAAGATCCATGCTTGGCTTCTCGAGGATGTCGCCATTTGGGGTAAGAAATGTGATGTTAGCCATGTGATTTTTTCCAATTCGTCAATTTCCCGCTCGTGCTTGCCGCTCCGTCGGAATTCTTGCGAATTCCGCTACGAGGTTGCCCCGTAACCGGTCACGGGTCGATATAGCTCGGAATCGTGGTTTCGGGTACTGTTGCGGTTGGCATGGATGCTCCACCGACAGTATCGGCAGAAGTGTTGGCATCGCTGCCGCCTGAAGTCCTTGCTTTGATCAAGTGGCAGGCGGAGCA